>Ga0335083_10000684_pt1 | contig 49599 bp, 42 predicted proteins | sample Lox_Sample_42_FD_206716 | JGI IMG/M metagenome (GOLD analysis project Ga0335083, IMG submission 206716) | Soil microbial communities from Loxahatchee National Wildlife Refuge, Florida, United States - Lox_Sample_4.2 | ecosystem: Environmental > Terrestrial > Soil > Wetlands | place: USA...
CCAAACCCCTCGTCCAGCTCCCCGCCCCGGTAACATTTATCCTGAGTCAACACGGAGCATGGAGACGGTTTATTTTTCCTCTCGACTTTTTTCGCCAATAGATGGACAATCATCTCGGACAGAAAACCGGAGGCTCCATGGCGAGACTGCTAGTTAAAACCGAAGGCTTGAGAGATCGGGCGCTTGAATTGAGGCTCGGTGTCAACCAGATTGGCCGCAGTCCGGAATGTGATTTCTGCATCGAACACCCCACGGTGTCGGTCAATCATTGCCAGATAGTGCTGTCGAACGACGGCGTGATGATCCGGGATTGCGGTTCAACCAATGGCACCTTTATCAATGGAGATCCGGTCCGGGAGGCCTGGTTGCTTCCGGGTCAAACGCTGAATCTGGGCGATGTGGAACTCTTCGTCGAGTCCACCGAGGTTAACGTCGCGATTCCCCAGTTCGATCGCGACCGGCCCCGGCCGCCAGTGGTGCTGCCCGATGGCATGATTGTCTGTCCCCGCCACGCGCGGGCGCAGGCTACCTACCGGTGCACCCACTGCCACGAGGTCATGTGCAACGACTGCGTGCACGTGTTGCGCTTCAAGGGTGGCGAACCGCATTTTCTCTGCCCGTTATGCAGTCATAAATGCGAACTGATTCCGGTCCTGCAACCGAAGCGGAAAAAAGGCTTGTTCGGCTTTTTGCAGGACACGGTCAAACTCAGGTTTGGATCCGCCGGCGGTCGCCGGAAGACCAAAAGGTAACGACGCCGGGTCAGGCCGCGCCCGGGGACTCAGAAGCGTTCGATCATTTTCTCCAACGCCGCAATCCAGCTTGGATGTTCGTTCAAGCAGGGGATCCGGGTGAATTCCTTGCCGCCCGCCGAGAGAAACGTTTCTCGCCCGCGGATGCCGATTTCCTCGAGTGTTTCCAGGCAGTCCGAAACAAATGCCGGGCAGATGACCAGAAGATTTCTGACGCCCCGCTTTGGCAGTTCAGCCAGTTCAAAATCCGTGTACGGTTTAAGCCAGGGATCGCTCCCCAGGCGGGACTGAAATGACACCGAGAACTTGCCGGCGGGCACGCCCGCCTGCCTTACAAACGCCGCGACGGTTTTCAGGCACTGCGCACGGTAACACGTCGCGTGTGCCGGATTGATCCCCTCGCAACAGTTCGGGACCGCCAGACAGTGACGGCGGGTCGGGTCGGTTTTTCTGAGCTGCCGTTCCGGCACGCCATGAAAGCTGAACAACAAATGGTCGTAGCCCGCCTCCAGATGGTTCGCCGCGCTGGCCGTGAGCGCCGTGATGTACTCCGGCGAATCCCCGTAGGGCGGCTGGACCTTGATCAGCATGTGTGGCGCCAGTCTGGCCGCGACTTCCTTGACACGCTCGACCGCCGTTTCATAGCTCGACATGGCATAGTGTGGAAACAGCGGAATCAGCAAAACCTCGTCGACTTTCTGTTCCGCCAGCCCGAGGATGGCATCCGTGATGGAGGGTTTCTGGTATCGCATGGCCAGGGCAATCGGCAGGGTGGCGCGTTCCTGCAGCTTCGCCTGGAGTCGATGGCTCGTCACGATCAGCGGTGAACCTTCCGCGGTCCAGATTTGGTGATAAGCCTCGGCAGATTGCTTCGGTCGGGTAAGGAGAATCATGCCGACGATGAGTCGCCGTAAAGGCCACGGCGAATCAATAACCCGGGCGTCCATAAGAAATTCATTCAGATAACGCCGTACGTCTTTGACCGCAGTCGAAGCCGGTGAACCCAGATTGACCAGCAAAACGCCCCTGTTCATTTGGCCGTCAGGAATTTTTCCGCGCGCTCCACCACATTGCGACCGGATACAATTGAATCACCCAACGAAACCCCTTCGCGATAATGGCCGGCGAGAAATAGGCCGGCGGCTTGATTTTCGATGGTATTCATCAATTCGCGATAACCGCCGTACCCCAGATTATATTGCGGAATCGCCCTGGGGTAAAGCGCCGTGTGCCGGAAAACCGGCCGGCCTCTTACACCCAGCAACACGCGTAAATCTTCGCACGTCAGCTCCACCAGTTCGTCCGCGGACCGCAATGCCAGGTCCGGCTGCCGCTCGCCGCCGACGTAGCTCGTTAGCGTCAAATGGCCGGCTGGCGCGCGGTTCGGGAACAACGACGACGAGAAAATTGTGCCCAGGATTCGGAATCCTTCGATTTTGGGAATCAACATGCCAAAGCCCTGGCACGCATGCGCCACGTCTTCACGCCGGAATCCCAGAACCACGCTGGCCACCGGCGGATAACGGATTTCAGAAAATGCTGCGGTAGGGCGCGTCACTCCGTGCGCGCCGCCGCCGGGCAGGGGCCTGACCTCCCGACCTTCGACTTCCAACTCCGCCAACCGATACGCCGTGCCGCAGTAAATCACCGCACTATGCTCCGTTTCATCCGAAGGAGTCAAAACTCGCCAACCAACCTCCGTTTGGGTGAGCTTTGTGACCGAGGTGTTGAGTTTCACTTCGTCGCGAAGTTGGGCCGCCAGCGTGTCGGGTAACACCTGCAAACCTTCATCAAAGGAAAACTTCAGCGCCCGATCCCGGGCCACGTCACCGCGCCGTTTGCGTTCGCGGGCGCCGAAAATCTGGCCCCGGATGAGCGAACCGTAACGCGCCTCAAGGGCGGCCAGGCGCGGGAAGGCCTGGGGCACTGACAACTTATACGGATCGCCCGCATAAACCCCGGCCGCCAGGGCGTCAATCGCTTGATCGAGAAATTCCTGATTCAACCGGCGCTTCACGAACCCGGCGATACTCTCTTCCCGGCCGTCGCGGCGACGCGGCACAAACGGTTCACGGAGCACGGCCAGCTTGGCCCTGGCCGTGAACAGTTTGGTCGTGAGAAATTCCAACAGCGAACCGGGCATCTCGATCGGGCGCTGGTAACGAACCAAAAAACGCGCCCCGGCTTTGGGATCGGAATCCAGCCGGCGCGAGACCAGCCCGGCATCACGGACGAGCTGGGCGATCTTCGGCGAGGTTTCGAGAAGGGTATTCGGCCCGCACTCGGCCAGAAAACCGTCACGACGGATGGATTGAATTACCCCACCTACGCGTCCGCCTGCCTCATAAACCGTGACGGGAATGCCCCGTCGTTTGAGATAAAACGCCGCCGTCAATCCCGTGATGCCAGCCCCGATGATGGCGACGGATTTCATTGTGATTTTGCCGCCTGATACATCTGGTAGAGCAATATGAAGACACTGATGGCGATCCGCAGAAATAACCCCGCCAAAGGAAAAACCGGAGGATGGAGAAAAAAGGAGATTACAAGCAGAGCACCGACGAGAATTTTGGCAATTACCGGCGCTTCGCTGATAAAGACGAACCAGATCGCAAGTCCGATGGCAACCAAGAATGCCAATAAAAAAAGATACATGGTTTCAATTGCTCAAATGGTTTTGGAATGTCTCCGTTGGCCTTCAGGCGCCAGCGTGTTGTCGAAACACATGGCGATGTTGCGGATGAAAAGGCGTCCCGCATCGGTGACTTCAAGTCCGCCTGAGTCGCATTTCACCAAGCCATCGGCTTCAAGCGGCGCGAGCGAGGCGAGTTCCTTCTCAAAATGTTGCCCGAATTTGATGCCAAGCTTTTGCGACATTGCGGCGTAGTCGAGCGAGAGGTCGCACATCACGCGCATGATGGTTTCGCGGCGGATTTTGTCCTCGTCGGTGGGAAAATACGCACGGTTTAACGGCACCTTCCCGGCGTCCACGGCCTCCTGCCATTTCGGCAATTCCTTCTCGTTCTGCCAATAGGCGTCGGGGATCTGTGAGATGCTCGACATGCCGAACGCGTAAATATCCGACCCGGCCCGCGTGCTGTAACCCTGGAAATTCCGCTGGAGCTTCTTCTCGCGCTGCGCGATGGCGAGCTCGTCGGTCGGCTTCGCAAAATGGTCCATGCCGATATAGACGTACCGTCCGTCCGCCGTGAGTTTTTCGATGACGAGCTTGAGCACTTCCAGCTTGGTTTCCGGGGTGGGCAGGACTTCGCGCTCCAGAATCTTTTGTGACGGCTTGATCCATGGCACGTGCGCGTAGCTGAACACCGCCAGCCGGTCGGGCTTCATCGCCAGCACAACGTCGAGGGTTTCGTTGAACGACTCCGGCGTCTGGAACGGCAGGCCGTAAATCAGGTCCAGGTTGATGGAGTTGTAGCCGAGTTCGCGCATCCAATCCATGGCCTGCTGCGTCATTTCACGAGGTTGGATGCGGTGAATGGCCTCCTGCACTTTGGGATTGAAATCCTGCACGCCCATTGAGGCGCGGTTGAAACCAATTTCGCGCAACGCCACAATGTGCTCGCGCGTCAATCGGCGCGGGTCCACTTCCACGCTCGCTTCGATGTCCGACGAAAAGGCGAAATGCTGGTGGATGATTTCGCCGAGCCGGCGGATTTCATCGGGCCGGAGAAACGTCGGTGACCCGCCGCCGAAATGGAGTTGGACGACCTTGCGCTGCTGATTCAATCTTGGCGCCATCTTCGCCACTTCGCGGCCCAGTGCCTCAACATAGGCCATGCCCTTGTCGTGGTTGAGCGTGATGACGGTGGTGCAGCCGCAGAACCAGCAGAGCGTTTCGCAGAATGGGATGTGAAAATAAACCGAGAGATCGCGCGGCGCGCGATTGTTTTCCCCGATTTTTGCGGAAAGTTGTTCCCATGAAATTGCGTCGGTGAATTTTGTGGCGGGCGGATAGCTGGTATAACGCGGCCCCGGCACGTTGTATTTCTTCACCAGGTCCAGATTGACGTTCAACGCGCTCATTTGAAATTTTTTACGGTTTCGACCAGGGCGGTGATATTTTCCAGTTTGGCCTCGGGCGGCACGCCGTGGCCCAGATTGAAAATATGGCCGCCTGCGCCGCGCATTTCCGCCAAAATCCGGCCGGTTTCCGCGGCGACGATTTCCGGTTTGGTCAGGAGCAACGATGGATCAAGATTGCCTTGCACGCCAACGTGTTCCGGCAATTGGGCGCGCACGTCGGCGAGCCGGACCGTCCAGTCAATCCCCAGCACGTTCGCGCCGGTGTCCACCAGCGTGTGCCAGTGGCCATGGACGTCCTTGGAGAAAACGATGACGGGCACCGTGCTTTTCAAGGCGGAAATGATTTGCTTGATCCAATGGGCCGACGCGGCGGCAAACGCATTTCCGGACAGCAGTCCGCCCAGGCTGTCGAAAATCTGCACCGCGTCCACGCCGGCCAGGATTTGCATTTGCAGCAGCCGTGTCACGGCCACGGTCAGTTTCTTCATCAACATCGAGAAAATTTCCGGCTCGGAATAGAGCAGCTTTTTCGCCTGGGTAAATTCGTCGGCGCTGCCGCCTTCCAGCATGAAGTTGGCCAGGGTCCAGGGTGAACCGGCAAAACCGATGAGCGCGGTCTGGTCGCCGAGTGAGGATTTGACCAGTTTCAGGGCGCGCGGGATGTAGTCGAGGCGTTCTGGCAGGGCGGGAACGTTAAGTTCCTTGATGTCGTCGACCGTCCGGAGTGCAAACTTCATCTCAATGCCTCCGCCGTCACGAAACTTGTAGCCTTGTCCCAAACCTTCCGCAGTGACGAGGATGTCACTGAAGAGAATCGCCGCGTCGAAGTCAAATCGCTGGATAGGCTGAAGGGTAACCTCGGCGGCCAGTTCCGGTGTGCGGACCAGAGTCAGAAAGGGGAATTTGCTCTTGAGCTTGCGATATTCGGGCAACGCGCGCCCGGCCTGACGCATCAGCCAGACCGGAGGGCGATCGACCGCCCGGCAGCGGCAGGCGTCCAAAAACCGCTGGCGGTTGGTCGGCGCGGGCGCCTCGGATCTGGCTGGCTGGGCGGCAACGGCACTCATTTTCGCGTAAAATACGATGAAACCCGGCCAACGGCGAGCGAGTTTTCAGCGCAACTTTGCCGGTGCCCCGGTTTTTAACCTGCAGAACGTATGAAAGGCGAGCCGATTCAAAACCCACTGCGCGAGTTGATTTGGCGGCGAAAACTGAGCCAGGCCGAACGCGCGGAGTTACGCGTCCGGGCGGACACTCAGGCGGATTGGGAGCTCGAATCACGCCTGACCGAAGAGCTGGGCCGGCTGCCGGAGCTGCCAGTTTCCTCAAACTTCACCGCGCGCGTGCTTCAGGCTGTCGAACGAGCAGAGGCGCGGCCCCGGCGGACGATGTGGCACTGGAGTTGGCGTGTCCTGTTGCCCCGGTTGGCGGTCGGAGTGGCGGTCATTGGCCTTGCCGGTTTGTCGTATCAGCGCTATGAATTCAATCAGCGCGCCCAGTTGGCCAGAAACGTTGCGCTCCTCGCCGGGACGCAGCCCTTGCCCAGCGTCGAGGCTTTGAAAAATTTCAACGCCATCCGGCGCATGAGTCAGCCGCGTGCCGATGAAAAATTGCTTGCGTTGCTGCAATGAATGGTTCGCAGCAGACGCCCGGGTGGCTCGTGCTTTGCATTGCAGGACAATGGATTTTTTCCGCCACGTTTGCCGGAACCGTTCCCAATGTTCCTCCGCCTGTGAAATTGTTTTCGGCGCCGACCAACGGCCTTCCGGCGTTGCCCCGCCCCCGGTCACCCGTGGATTTGTTCCGGCAGTTGCTGGCCATGACACCCGACGAGCGTGACGGTTTTTTGACCAATCGCCCGCCACAAATCCGCGCCGGCATTCTGGCCAAGATCAACGAATACGAGGCGCTGGATCCCAACGAGCGCGAGTTGCGGTTGCGTGCCACCGAGTTGCGCTGGTATTTGCTCCCCCTCCTGCAGGAATCACCCGACCAGCGCGCCGCACGCCTGGCGCGGATTCCGCCCAGCCTGCGTGCCTTGGTTGAGTCCCGTCTCAGTCAATGGAGTATTTTGCCGCCGCCGATGCAGCAGGAATTTTTGGAGAATGAACGCGCCCTGCGCTACTTTGCGAACGTGGAGGTCAGCAACGGTCCTCCCTTGCCGCCCACCGCCTCCGCCGACCCGGAGACGGCGCGCTGGAGTGCGATGTCGCAAGAACAACGGGACAAAATGACTGCGAGCGTGAATCGATTTTTTGAACTGACGCCGGATGAAAAGGAAGCGGCGCTCAACACGCTCTCGGACGCGGAACGCAGACAAATGCAAAGGACCCTGCAGGCGTTTGAAAACCTGCCGCCCAACCAGCGGGACGAATGCATTCATGCCTTTGCAAAATTTGCCGGGATGAGCCCGTCCGAAAAACAGGAATTTTTAAGGAATGCCGCACGTTGGTCGCAGATGTCGCCCGCCGACCGGCAGGCCTGGCGCGATCTCGTGGTGAATGTGCCCGAATGGCCGCCGTTGCCGGCCAGCACTATCCCGCCGCCGCCGGCCTTGCCGTATCCTCCGGGCTTTCCTCAGGTGGCAGCGACCAATCCGAATTGAAACGGTCAATTTGCAGTTAACATTCCTCCCGTTCCGATTTAACTTCTCAACGTGCATCCGATTGCGTTTCAACTGGGGCCGCTAACCATTCATTGGTATGGCATCATGATTGCCGTGGCGTTCCTGGCCGGTTTGTGGACGGCCAGCCTGCGCGCCCGCCGCGCCAACATCCCCGCCGAGCGCATCGCCGACATTGTGCTCTGGCTGATGGTCGGCGCCATTCTCGGGGCGCGCATTGTTTATGTGACGACCTATTGGAAGGACGAATTCGCCGACCAGCCGCTCTCGGAGATTTTCATGATTCAACACGGCGGCCTCGTTTATTACGGCGGTTTGATTGGGGCGACGCTCGCCGGATTTATCTTCATCCGTTGGAAACGATTGCCCTTATGGAAGGTTGCCGACGTCCTTGCTCCAAGTTGCGCACTGGGCAATGTTTTTGGCCGCGTTGGATGCTTTCTCAACGGCTGCTGTTATGGCCGGCCCACCGATTTGCCGTGGGGTGTCCGTTTTCCCGCCGGCCACCAATACGCCGGTGTGCCGGTGCATCCAACGGAAATTTATGACGCGGTGAATAATTTCCTGCTTTACCTTCTGCTGGCCTGGCTCTTCCGACGCAAAAAATTCGATGGCCAGGTCTTTGCCACCTACCTCGTCGGCTACGCCATCACCCGCACCGTCATGGAATATTTCCGCGGCGATTATCCGCCCGACCACATCCATTACGGCCTCACGCCGGGGATGCTGGTCAGCATTCCCATTTTCATCGTCGGCCTCGCTCTGGGCGCCATCCTGTCGCACCGCGTTGAGCCAAAGCGAGGCTAGTGGATGGAGAATTGATCATGGTCAAGCCCGATCTCCCATCTCCCATCTCCCATCTCCCAATCTTGATCGCCGGCCAGACCGCCGTCGGCAAATCCGAAATCGCGCTCCAGCTTGCCGAACGGCTTGGCGGTGAAATTGTCGCCGTGGACTCGATGCAGGTGTATCGTGGACTCGACATTGGCACGGCCAAACCATCATCCGCCGACCGCGCGCGTGTGGCCCATCACCTGATTGATATCTGCGACCTGGCCGAATCCTTCGATGTCGCACAATACATCCGGCTGGCGCAAAAGGCGGTGGAACAAATTCAATCACGCGGTCGTGTGCCGATTCTTTGCGGCGGCACGGGGCTTTACTTCAAAGCCTTCCTGAGTGGGCTCGGCGAAGCGCCATCCGCCGATCCCGAACTCCGCGCCCGGCTGGAGGCCATGCCGTTTGAAGCGTTACTGCGTGAATTGCACGAGCGTGATTCGGCGGCGTATGAAAAGATTGATAAACAAAATCCGCGCCGTGTCATTCGCGCGGTGGAAGTGATTCGCTTGACGGGCAAAAAATTTTCCCAGCAACGCGCCAGGTGGGGCGAGACTGCTGGCGAGCCAAAGGTAGGGTCATCGCGCCGCGATGACCGGACGTCGCAGCCCGTCTTCCGTAGCAGTTCTGCGGAGGGTGGACGCGCCGTCCCTTCCATCTCGAACTTTTTCGCATTCACACGCCAACCGGACGATTTGCGCCGGCGGATTGACGTCCGCGTGGATACGATGTTCGCGAGCGGTTTGGTTGAGGAAACTCGGGAACTGCTCAAGCATGGCCTTGAAGAAAACAAAACCGCGATGCAGGCCATTGGTTACCGGCAGGTGGTGGAACATCTGCGCGGTGAGCGCTTGCTCGCCGAAACCATTGAACTGGTGAAAACCAAGACGCGCCAGTTTGCCAAGCGACAGTTGACCTGGTTCCGCCGTCAGCTTGAGCCGGAATGGATTGAATTGCAGCCGGACGAGTCGCCGGAAATGGTCGGGCGAAAAATTTGCGAATTAATTTAACCGCAGAGACGCAAAGACGCAGAGATGAATTTGCAGGAGACCACGTAAGAAGTCTCTGACTACAGCAGAAAACACGTCAGAGTCTCGTTACCTCGACTCCTACAATTCTTGCCAGGCGGCAACCACAACCCGCAATCGGCTTCAAGGAACCGGCACAATCCGGTACAGCCGTGCCGGCTGGCCGACGGTAGACGTGTCAAAATAAAGCTGAGACGTGTTGGTCAAAGTGACCGTATCCAGCGTCATCCAGGCATCCGTCGGGCCGAACTGATTGATGCAATCCAGGCGCATCGAGTCGCCGATGTTCCCGGTCAACGTGATGGCCGGGACAAAGGTCAGGCTCAGCGACGGGACGATACTCGGTGTTCCCATCTGCCATGCGCGATAAAACCGCTGCGACAGGAGTGTTGTTGAGGCATCCACGCAGTACTGCGGCGGGTTGGTGAGGTTTACGATGTCCAACGTCAGCCAATTTGGAGCGGGACTGAGGGACTCGGTGTATTCCACGTTCAACGAACTTCCGATTTCACCCATCACCTTGACACCGGGTACCGGCCTGCGCTCAACCGCTGGAATTACATTGAGCATGGCCGGTGCGCTGGTCACCGCGCCGAAGGCATTGGTGACGACGACAGTGAAAGTTCCCGACAGCGAGAAATCAGCGTTGGTGATCAGCAAACAATTATCAGCGCCACAACTGATGAGATTCGTACCGTTGCAGAACCATAGATAAGTCAACGTTGGGTCATCGCCGGCGTTAACTCCCAAAAGGGTGCTGGATTCCAACTCGACTGTTTGACTCGGGGGTGGAGTTGAGACGGACGGTAGCAGCGACAACTTGAATACCACGCCGCAATTGGTGGTACCGCCATTATAGGTCGTCCCATACAACATCGTCCCGTCCAGTAGCAGACCCGCAAACGGCCAACACCCGTCATCGCCTGTGAATTGCTTCAGCAGGTAATAGCCACTTCCATCTGTGTTGACCCGGAAGACCGTGCCGGCCCCGAAATCGGAAGGGTCATAACCGTAACAGCCACCCACGACTGTGGTGCCATAAAGTGAATTGCCCGATAGTGCTAGCCCGCCCAATGGCGAAGCACCATCAAGTGGAGCTCCGAAAAACTTGTGGAGCAGCGTGTAACCGCTACCGTCTATATCGATGCTGAAAACTGTTGCGCCGACGTATTTGCCGCTGGCGAAATCTTCGCCTGCCGTGGTGCCATAAAGTGTGGTACCTGACAGCACCAATCCGCCGTTTGGATACCACCCGTCACTACCATCGAACTCCTTTAGTACGGCGAAACCGCTGCCATCGGTGTTGATTTTGAAGATAGTGTCGGAAATGCCGGAGCTCGACGTTGCACCGAACAGCGTTGTGCCGGACAATACCAATGTACCTTGTGGCCCCCACCCGTCACTGCCATCGAACTCCTTTAGTACAGCGTAACCGCTGCCATCGGTGTTGATCTTGAAGACCGTGCCTTTGCCGAAACCACCGCCGGAGCCCGTCGTTCCATAGAGCGTGTCCCCGGACAAGACCACACCTCCAGACGGACCGGCTGCATCATCGGGGGTCACTCCAAAATTGTGCAGCACGATATAACCATTCCCACGGGCGTTGATGGCAAATACCGTGCCATTGCCATTCGTGCCGCCCCCAGAGGTTGTCCCGTAGAGCGTTGCGCCCGACAACACCAAGCCCCCATTCGGCCACTCGCCATCGCTGCCGTTGAAATCCTTGAGCGCCTCGTAGCCGCTACCATCCGTGTTGATGCGGAAAACTGTGCCGTAATCATAACCACCACCTCCTGAGGTCGTCCCAAACAGGTTTGTCCCGGACAACAACAAATTTCCAGTTGGATAACCTCCATCATGACCTCTGAAGGATACAGTCATGGTAAAACCGCTGCCGTCGGTATTGATCGCGAACACGGTGCCGTGATCGAAATACCCGCCATCACAAGTTGTTCCGTACAATTTCGCACCAGACAACACCAAGCCCGCTGCCGGGTGGGCTCCATCGCTACCTGTGAAATTCCTGAGTACCGCGAAGCCACAGCCATTGGTATTGATGGTGAATACCGTGCCGTAACCGTAATTACCGCCATACTCTGTCGTTCCATAAAGGACATCGCCCGATAAAATCAATCCGGCCACCGGATTGGCTCCGTCATTATTGGTGCCGGTATCGGGGTCACATGCTGTGAAGCTATACAGGTTCGTAAAACTTGAGCCATCGGTGTAAACGGCGAAAACCGTGCCGTAACCGTAGATACCGCCATACTCCGTCGTTCCATAAAGGATATTGTCCGATAAAATCAATCCGGCCACCGGATTGGCTCCGTCATTATTGGTGCCGGTATCGGGGTCATATGCAGTGAAGCTATATAGGTTCGTAAAACTTGAGCCATCGGTATTAACGGCGAACACCGTACCGCAACCGTAACAACCGCCACACTCTGTCGTTCCATAAAGGATATCGCCCGATAAAATCAATTCGGCCACCGGATTGGCTCCATCATTATTGGTGCCGGTATCGGGGTCACGTGCAGTGAAGCTATACAAGTTCGCAAAACTCGAGCCATCGGTGTTGATTTTAAACACAGTGCCGGCGTCAGAATAGCCACCATAAGCGGTGATTCCGTAGAGCATGGCGCCTGACAACATCAGTTTCGCATATGGATTTGCCCCGTCATATCCTGTGAATTGCTTTAACACGGCAAACCCGGTACCGTCGGTGTTCACTTTAAACACCGTGCCGTTGTCGTTGGTGCCGCCGGAGGAGGTTGTCCCGTAAAGCGCTGTGCCCGACAATACCAAACCTGCATCCGGCCCTGAGCCATCGCTGCCAGTAAAATCCTTGAGCACGGTGTAACCGCTGCCGTCGGGGTTGACTTTGAAGACCTGGCCACGATTGGCGACACCACCACTGTCAGTTGTCCCATACAACATTCCATCTGGCCCTTGCACTAAAGTGGAATAGGGATTGTGGCCAATTGTATTCGTACCGAAGGCGTGCAAAATGGTGTAGGTTTGACTTGGGCTGCGGACCGAGACAAGGCCGAGCAACAACACGCCGATCCATAAAGCCAATTCCTTTCTGCGTGATATCGACCACCATTTTTTATAGTCAGTTTTTGTTGTTTTCATAGAGTGTCCCTTTCTTGTACGGGAATTGAAATTTGAGTCGGCCTTACCCACGTGAGTGGGTTTCTTTGTTCATTTGCTTCGGCGAGACAGGTCGGCGGGGCAGGAGGTTGGCTGCTGGGAGAGCAAATCCAAGCCAGCGGTCAGAAGTCAGAGGTCGAATGGCATAATCGAAACTTGGGAAGGTGCCTGTCACCAACGGACGGCAGTGTCGAGGCATAAACCCTCCCCCTGAGGGAAACTGAGTTTGACGCTGCTTTTCTCGGCTTCGACTTGCCCACGGCCCCAAATGTCCGCTCGTTGTCATACCCCGACATTTGCCCGAAATTGAGCGGCCTGATTGCTATCAGTCAGACTTTATTCAGTATTGTTCATAATAAGATATTTAAATTGTCGGTCAAGTCTTTTTATTGGAATAAGTTGGCAACCGACTTGGTTCCGCTCTCAGAGAATTTGCGAAACGATTTCACCGCAGAGGCGCGGAGACGCTGAGAACTAATTCTTTTTTAGTTTCGTTTCAATATAGGCCAACACCGCTCTGGACAAATTAATATAAAGCATAGCTCTTAGCGCTTCTAAAAGCATCTCGTTTGGGTGACGTCTTGTTTCCTCGGCGTCTTTGCGCCTCTGCGGTTAATTAACTTTCCCTCGGCCGTTTGACGGTGACGTCAATCCCGGCTTTGTTCTTCGCAATCATGTTGGCGGGTAGGACACCGCGCCAGAAAACGTTCGGGTAAATGACCGCTCCGCGCCCGATGATGCTGCCGGGGTTCAGCACGGCGTTGCAGCCGATTTCCGCGCCGTCGCCGAGCAGCGCGCCGAATTTGCGCAGACCGGTGTCAAACGGCTTGCCATCCAACTCCAGCTCGATGTTGCCGGGGAACATTTTGAAATTGGAGATTTTCACGCCGGCGCCGAGGTGCGCCTTATGGCCGAGAACAGAATCGCCGACGTAATTGAAGTGCGGTGCCTGGGCGTTGTTGAGTAGAATCGAATTTTTCAATTCAGTAGAATTGCCGACCACACAGTTGTCACCAATGATGACATTTTCACGGAGGTAGGCGCTGTGGCGGATTTTGCAGTTTTTGCCGATGATGGCCGGGCCTTTAATCATCACGCCGTCCTCGACCACGGTGCCTTCGCCGATAAACACTTTTTCGCTGATGAAGGCACGGCCCTCACATTTATTCCGCAATTCCGGTTTCAAATTGGCGGCGAGGTAACCTTCGATTTTCTTGAGCGCCTCCCAGGCGAATTTGCAGCCGTCAAAAATGGCGGCGTGCTCGGTCTGGCTGAGGTCAAATAAATCAGCTGGTTCGAACATGCAACCAAAGTAACAAAACACCCGCAACGGGAAAGCGTGATTTTCGTCGGAGTTGCCGGCGGTCGCAGACCGCGGCTGCTGCTCAAAGCGTATTTTCAGAGTTATCTCAATCCTTACCTTTATACCAATCGGCGCGCCGCCAGGCATGCTGGCGGAGCTTCGATTCAAGTTCATCCGACAACGGCGGCCGGTCGCTGACAGAGCAGTTCATTTGGGCCTGGCGCACATTGCGCATTCCGGGAATGACGGTGGAAACGGCCCTGGGTTTGAGCGCAAATTTAAGGGCCGCCGTGGCCACATCCGGTTCCGCCGAACCGATCGTCCCCTTGACCTTTTCCACCCGCCGGACGGTGCGCGCCAGACGGTCGCCGGCAAAATAGTTGTTGCGGAATTCGTCCGGGGCAAACTTCGTTTGTTCGGTGAATTTGCCCGTCAGCGCGCCTTCGTCAAAGGCGACGCGCACAATGACGCCGACGTTGTGTTCGAGCGCGGCCGGCAGCAGTTCCGCCTGCGGTTCCTGCTCAAAAATGTTGTAGATGACCTGCACGCTATCAAGCCAGTCGTGGCGTATCAGATCCACGACCGAATTCTGGTCCTGTTCCGGTGTGCTGATGCCGATGCCGCGCAACTTGCCCTCCTGGCGCAGCTCCTGCAAAACCTCCAGCGCAACTGGGTTGCGGTTCCAGGCACGCGTCCAGGTATGTAGCTGAAGCAGGTCAAGGCAATCGGTCTGGAGGTTGCGCAAGCTGACCTCGACACACTCGCGCAAATAAGGTCCCGGGTAACGCGCTTCGATGCTGTCGTAGGGTAACGGCGGCCATTCGCCGGGGCCTTTCACCGGGATTTTTGTCGCCACATAGACATGTTCGCCTTTATGCGCTTTTAGGAATTTTCCGATGAGCTGTTCGCTACGGCCCTCGCCGTAGCCCTGGGCGGTGTCGATGAAATTACAGCCCAGATCGAGCGCCTGTTTCAGGGCGGCGACGGAGTCCTCGTCGCGTTGTCCGCCCCAGCCGAGTCCGCCCAGCGCCCAGCCGCCGAAACCGATTTCAGAGACCCGCCAGCCGAGTTTGCCAAAGGTACGATATTTCATTTGTCGGCCATCATGATTACGTTGACGCAACCAGCCGGAATTGTTTCCAGAAAAAACGACCTGGTAAGCGGCGGTGCCGAAAGCTGGGCTACCGCCGGGCAAAGTCAAGTCCTGACGCAGAGCAAGCCAACCAGGGCGTGGGCTGTCATAAGCAGTTTTTACCAGCGACAGCCGTTGATGTTAAGATTTGACGGGTTGGCTTCGCATGCGGCGGATTTGATCTCCAACACTGTCAATGGAATGGCATTGAACTGTCCAAATCAAGCACAATCCGGCCGGTTCTGAATGCGTTCGGGTCCGAATTTGTTCCGGGATGGCCCGGGATTTTGCTGATTTGCAAGGTTCTGAAAAAGTAAAGTTTGAATCGAACTTCCCTTTTGAGAATGGTCCCGAGGCATGGCAACTGCTCATAACTTCGGCGGTTTGCACGCTGTTGGGATTAAAAATTCGGGGCGACACCAATCGCCGGTCTGGGAATGCGGTATAACAATATGAAAATTCGGACTCTGATTGTGGATGACCAGTCAACGGGACTGGCGGTGTTGAGGGACATGCTCCGTTACGAACCGGACATCGAAATCGTTGGCACGGCCACCAGCGGCCCGCAAGCCATCGAAGCCATCAACCAGTTGGCGCCCGACCTGGTCTTTCTTGATGTCCAAATGCCCGAGCAAGACGGTTTTGAGGTGGTGGCTCAAATGAAGCCTGCGCAGATGCCCATCATCATCTTCGTGACGGGGCACGACGATTTTGCGTTGAAGGCCTTCGAAGCCCACGCCCTCGATTATTTGGTAAAACCCTGTCAACTGACCCGCCTCCGGTCGGCGGTGCAGCGGGCACGGCAACAGATTCAGAACCACCAGAACAGCGACATCCAGCAGAAGCTGGACAGTCTGGTACAGGACCTGAAAGCGGATTCCAAATATCCCGAGCGCCTGGCCGTGAAATCCAATGGTCGGATCATTTTCCTGCGACTGACGGACATTGACATGGTTGAGGCGGCGGACAATTACGTAAAACTTTACGTCGGCAATGAAACCCACATGCTGCGCGAAACCCTGACCGCGCTGGAGGAAAAACTTCCCCCCAGCCAATTCGTGCGCATCAGCCGTTCCGCCATTGTAAACATCGAATCAGTCAAGGAATTACATCCCCTTTTTCACGGTGAATACGCAGTCGCCCTGCACAACGGCACCCGGGCAACCCTGACCCGCGGTTATCGCGAACAACTCCGGCAACTGGGCGTAATGACCTGAACCGCCAAGGTTGGTTCAGACTGGTTAGCTCTTAATTTCTCTCTGAATTACACCCCTCTGCAGGTGCAATTCACCCCTTAAATACGGCAATACGTCCCTAAACCATTATGGTTTGAAGCTTTCCGTGTTAAGTAAATGACACAATTTGAAAGCTTAAATCAAAATGGTTATGAACGCTAAATGGATGTCGGTTATCGCGGGCTCGTTGCTGGTGGCGGAAGGTCTGTCCACGCCCGCGCGGGCGCAAAGCACGGTGGTCTATGCGGCTGAGTACAATCAATCCACCAACCTTTTCGGTACCATTAATCTGCTGAACGGTAATTTCGTCCAGATTTCCTCGTTCGGCAAAGTGTTGATCAACGACATTGCTTACTGCCCCACGAATGGAATGGTCTATGGCATATCCAACTCCACAGGTCTGGTGACCTTCAATCAAACGAACGGTGCCATTACTAAAATCGCGAACTTGAGCACCAACACCATCGAGTCACTGGCTTACCGGCCCAAAGATGGGGCGCTGTTCGGTGCGTCTCAAAGCGCACTGTACACGGTCAACCCCACTACGGGTAAAGCAACTTTGGTTGGAAATTATGGCAGTGCAAGCAACCTGAACGGCAAGGGGCAGAATATCCGCTTCGCGCAGGACGGTAACCTTTACTTGAGCAATACCAGCACGAACACGGACATCTATCGGGTCAACACCACGAACGGCGCGGCGACGTGGATGGGTGAAGCCGCGGGGTACCCTTATCTGATGCTCGAGAACGCCAGTTCGAACATGTACAGCGTCTTCATCAATTTGGGGTCCACCACCAACCAGACGCCCAAGCTGGTGTACTTTGACCTAACCAGTTTCGTCGTCGGTGGCACCAACGCCAACGGCAGCACTCACCAAATCACCATCAATCTGGTGGGTGCCGGCACCAATTTCCCGGCCAATTTCAATTTCTCAGGAAATGTGGCTCAGGCCATCACCAACCTTACCGTGCCGGTGAGCGCGACCGCGCTGGTGAGCCAGACCGTTTGCCCGGGGGACGGCGCGCTGTTCGGCACGGTGGCCTCCGGCACCCCGCCTTACGGCTATGCTTGGTTGAAGAACGGTTCGACCCTGAGCGGCCAGACCAATAACAACCTGGTTCTCGCCAATGTGAGCAGCAACAACGCCGGGACCTACAGTGTTATTGTGAGTGGCGCCATGGGGTCGGTGACCAACAGCGCGACGTTGACGCTGAACACACCCGTATCCGTGACCACAGCGCCCGCCAATCAAACCGGTGTGGCCGGTGGCAGTGCAACCTTTAGCGTAACCGCTTCGGGAACCGGATTGAGTTATCAATGGTTGTTCAACGGCTCGGTCATTGGAACCGGCAGCAGCCTGGCTTTGAATAATCTGGTGACCAGTCAGGCAGGCGTTTACACCGTCATTATCAACGGCACCTGCAACAGTGTGACCAATAGCGCCACGCTGACGGTGAGCAAAGCCATGGCCTCAGTCACGCTGGGCAGTTTGAACCAGACTTACAACGGTTCAGCCGAACCGGCGACGGCCGCCACGACGCCGAGCGGTTTGGCGGTGACTTTCACGTACAACGGTTCAAGCACGATTCCGACTGGCGCAGGCAGTTATACCGTGGTCGGGACAATCAATGATCCCAATTATCAAGGCAGTGCGACCGGCACGCTGGTGATCGCTCAGGCTTCAAGCTCCATCACGCTCGGCAACCTGAGCCAGACTTACAACGGTTCAGCCGAACCGGCGACGGCCACCACGACACCGAACGGTCTGACGGTAACTTTCACCTACAACGGTTCAAGCACGGCCCCGACCAGCGCCGGCAGTTATACCGTGGTTGGGACGATTAATGATCCCAATTATCAAGGCACTGCAACCGGTACGCTGGTGATCGCTCAGGCTTCAAGCTCCATCACGCTGGGCAACCTGAGCCAGACGTATAGCGGTTCAGCCGAACCGGCGACGGCCGCCACGACGCCGAGCGGCCTGGCAGTGGCTTTCACCTACAACGGTTCAAGCACGGTCCCGACCAGCGCCGGCAGTTATACCGTGGTTGGGACGATTAATGATCCCAATTATCAAGGTAGTGCAAGCGGCACGCTGGTCATCAACCCGGCTCCCCTGACCGTTACTGCCACGGCCAATACCAAGACTTATGACGGTACCACCAGTGCCGTTGCGATTCCGACGGTTACTGGTTTGCACGGTTTCGATGCCGTCACCGCCCTGGCGGAAACCTATGACACCCAAAATGCCGGCACGGGCAAGACCATTAATGTCAGCGCCTACATTGTCAATGATGGCAATGGTGGCTCCAACTACACGGTCACTACGATTGCCAGTTCCGCGGGTGTCATCAGCCCGGCGACATTGACGGTGATTGCCGATGACAAGTCCAAGATGTGCGGGCAGACCAATCCGGTGTTGACCGCCAGTTATACGGGCTTTATCAGCGGCGAGAATACCAATGTGTTGACATCCCCGGCGGTCTTGAACACGACGGCGACGATTAACAGCACCGCCGGCGAATATCCGATCACCGCCGGTGGCGCGGTTGCCGCCAATTACACGGTCACTTACACCGATGGAACGTTGACCGTGCTTCAACCGCTGCAATTGAGTTGCGCCAAGATCAATGTAGGTGGCACCAACCAATTCGTCGTCAGCTGGTCGAGCACAACCAATCAAACCTATCAGCTGGAGTTTGCCACCAATCTCGCGGCCCCTGCCTGGACACCGATGGGCAGTTCCCTTCCCGGGACCGGCGCCGTGCTGGCCGTTACCAATAATATGAACGGCATTCCGCAGTGCTTCTTCCGGATGAAAATGCAGTAGGATGGGCCCAGACCAACCTTTCACAGGGCTGTAGGGGGATCGCAAAGGCCGGCGGATGAAAATTCGCCGGCCTGCAAAATTAATCAATGGCCGGCACGGCCGTTGATCGTATATCCCTCTCATTTAAGATTGCCATGCGGCGGAGGCGGTTTAGAGTATTTACGGTTCAAATGAAACTTTTTGGTCTGCTGATTGCCATGGTGGTTGCGTCGGTTTTTCCGGTGTCGGCGCAGGTCACCGTTAACCTGACACTGGAACAGGATCAATTTCTGCCCGGTGAAGCCTTGCCGGTGGCGGTGCATATTACCAATCAATCCGGCCAGTCCCTGCATTTCGGGGCCGACCCGGATTGGCTGACCTTCAGTGTGGAGGCGGAGGACGATTTTATTGTCGTCAAGAATTCGGATCCGGCGGTACAGGGCGAATTCAATCTGGATTCATCGCAGGTGGCCACCAAGCGCGTGGATTTGGAGCCGTGCTTCGATTTGAAACGGTCCGGACACTATCGGATCATCGCCACCGTGCGGATCAAGGATTGGAACACGGAAATCACCAGTCCGCCGCGGGGATTCGATATCATTGACGGCGCGAAAATATGGTCACAGGTGTTTGGGGTTCCCCTGCCGGCCGGTGTGTCCAATCGCCCGCCGGAAGTCCGCAAATACACGCTGGAGGAAGCCAACTATCTGCACTCCCAACTGCGAATGTACGTGCAGGTGACCGATGAGTCCGGGTCGACTGTTTTCAAGGTCCGGGCGATTGGTCCGATGGTTTCTTTCAGCCAGCCGGAAGAACAATTGGACCGGGTCAGCAATTTACACGTGCTCTACCAGAGCGGCGCGGCGAACTTCCTGTATACGGTGATCAACCCCAAAGGCGATCTCGTGAGTCAGGAAATTTACGATTACCTCGATACCCGGCCCCGGCTTCGGGTAGGCGATGACGGCAACATCACCGTCTTTGGCGGCGTCCGGCGCGTGAAGCCTCAGGACATACCGCCGGTCAGGATGCCGGATCAGTGAACCTCCCCCCAACCCTGACCGTGGTGTTATTGCGTCAGGTCCTGTCCGGACACGACCTGGGCCTGCATTTGTTTGACAATGAGCCGCGCGCGGTCAACGGCCGTGTCCTCCGTTTCGCCAAAAAATGACTTTAACTGCACCCGTACGGCCGCCACCGGATCGCCGTTGCGGTCCGTCAATGGCATCGTCACGGCGACAGTGCCTTTGCCACGCCCGAAATAGACCGTTCCGGTGGTGATGGCGCCTTTTTCGGCGTCTCCACCCGGTTGGCCAATCTCTTTCTCATGGTTGCTGGCAATCATTTGCGGATGGCCTTGATCATCCGGTGTATAAATCCGGAGTTCCAGAATACGCGGATATTTCAGCATCATGCTCTGGACGAGCAGTTGCGCCATGGGCACGCGCGGTGTGTAGTTGATGGTGGTGTCACCAAAGTAACTGACGGCGTCCGATTTTGTCCAAAATCCGATCTTGCCAGCCGTAAAAGTGTTATCCGTCAGAGGTGGCATCACCACCTGGTTATCGAGGAGGCAGGTGATTTGATTTCCCTGGCATTGGATGCCCAACGTATGCCAGACGTTGGTGGTAATGTTCATGTCCGGTCCGAGGAGGTTGCCGCGCTGACCGTTCACCACCTTGTAGAAGCGAATATTGTGGCCGAGCGCGCTGGCGCGAATCACGTAAAAATTCGAGGCATCCTGGTACCGGAAAACGATGCCCGCCATTTGTTCCGCCCTGCCGCTGACGATTTTGAACCGCGTCGTCAGTTTGAAATCCTTGAAGGTTTCCCGGTCGTAGATCAGCATCGGGAACCGTTCATCGGTCGGGTCCTGGCTGAGCTGGGCGAGTGCCGCGTGGCGCGTCAGGATCAGCGGCCGTCCGGTTTGGGGCAGCAACGGCACAAACGCCGAGGGCGATTCGTCCATGATAATTCTCCAGTCACCCTTTTCGCCGCCACCGGCCAGCGCACCGTGAAAACCGGCCGGGGTGGTGTTCGTCGGGAAATTGCTGAAATCAATATTTATGTCTGCGCCCGGGGCGGACAGGGCCAGCGCGAGCACGAAACCGAAAGACCATTTACGCATTGCGCGCAGCGTAACAAAAATCGGCCGGACGACAAGTGTTTGCGCCCGGCCGAAATGGTGGCGGCGATCTGTGACCGCCGCCATTTATCCAGGATAATAAGAAGGGTGCCGCGTTCCAGAGAGCGCCGCGGCAACTACGCCTTCCAGATCATGTCCGCCACGGTCTTGCCCGCCGGAATGAATGGAATGACGTGCGTGCTGTAAGGCGTGATGACGTCGAGGACATAGGGTTCCTTCGCGTCGAGCATGCGCTGGATGGCGGCGCGCAAATCCTTTTTGAACATCACGCGCTCGCATTTGACGCCGAATGAATTGCAGACGCGCACGTAGTCGGGATAAATGTCGGCGCGCACCTTCGGGTCGCCGAGATAGGTGTGGCCGCGGTTGCCCTGGTAAAAGTTGTCCTCCCATTGCACCACCATGCCGAGGTGCTGGTTGTTCAAAATGATTGCCTTCGCGGCAATCTTCTCGACGTGCGCGGTGGCGAGTTCCTGAATGTTCATCAGGAACGAGCCGTCGCCGTCAATATCGATGACTTCCCGGTCCGGATGCGCGACCTTGATGCCGAGCGCCGCCGGAAAGCCAAAACCCATCGAGCCCAGGCCGCCGCTGGTGATGAACTGGCGCGGGTGCTCGTATTTGAACCACTGGCCGGCCCACATCTGGTGCTGGCCCACGCCGGTGGTGATGATGGCGTCGCCCTTGGTCAATTCGTACAGCGCCTCCACCACCATCTGTTGCAGGATGACCTGGTTTTCCTGTCCCTGCATGTGGTCCACCATGTGGTCGCTGTTGGCGATTTCCGGCGTGATGCGATAGGAGAACGGCCCCTTCTTTTTCCACTCGTCAATCTGCGTCAGCCAGGCGGTGTGCTTTTTGTTGAGCGGGCGCCTGGCGAGCAACGCGTTGAGCCGCCTGAGCGCGTCCTTGATGTCGCCGGTCACGGGCAGATGCGCCTTCCGGTTTTTGTTCAATTCAGAGGCGTCCACGTCAATGTGGACGATCGTGCCCGTTTTGCAAAACTCCTCGAACTTGCCGGTCACGCGATCGTCGAACCGCACGCCGAACGCCAGCAGCAAGTCCGCGCCGTCCTTGATTTTCACCATGGGGTCGTTGAAGGACTTGCGTTTTTCGTATTCGCCGTTGACGGCCCAGTTGGCAAACGCCGCGCCGTGCATGCCCAGCCAGCGCAACGAAAGCGGGTGCGTTTCCGGAAAACCGCCGATGCCCATGAGCGTCGTCGTCACGGGAATGTTGGCGGCCTCGGCAAACTTTTTCAGTTCTGCCGCCGCGCCGCTGCTGATGATGCCGCCGCCGGCGTAAATCACCGGGCGCTCGGCTTTTTCGACGAGGCCGATGATTTCGTTAAGCGCCACTTCGTCCGCCTTCAAATCCGGTTGCGTGTAGCCGGGCAGACCCTTTTTGATCTGCTCCAGCGTCGGCCACACCGGCTGGGTTTTGGCCTGCTGAATGTTTTTGGGCACGTCAATCACCACCGGGCCGGGCCGGCCGGATTGCGCGATGTAAAACGCTTCCTTGACGATGCGCGGAATCTCGTTCACGTCCGTGATGAGATAGCTGTGCTTCACGATGGGCAGCGTGACACCGATGATGTCGGTCTCCTGGAACGCCCCGCGGCCAATCATGTTGGTGGTCACCTGGCCGGTGATGGCGACGAGCGGGCAGGAATCCAGGTAGGCGTCGGCGACGGCAGTGACGAGGTTGGTCGCGCCGGGGCCGCTGGTGCTCATGCACACGCCGGCCTTGCCGGTCGCCCGCGCGTAACCTTCCGCCGCAAAACTGCCGCCCTGCTCGTGCCGCGGCAGGATGGTGCGAATTTTGGATTTGGTAAGCGATTGGTGGATTTCCATGCTCGCGCCGCCAGGATAGGCAAAAATGACCTCGACGCCTTCGCGTTCGAGGGCTTGCACGAGGATGTCGCATCCGGCCATCGCGGGGCCAACCTCGGCGCGCGCGGCGGAGGATTTTTTGTCTGGTCGCGCCGGAGCCGTTTTGGCGGCGGAGGCGGACGCTGTGGTTTCAGTTGTCTTGCTCATGGGTTTTGGCGATTAAGTGTAAAATTACGATCATGATTAGGAATCAGCCGTGGCGACGGCCTCGTCTTAATCTTAATCTTTCTCTTAATCTTAATCATGTTTTGGTTGTGGCCGGTGGCGTGGATTGAACGAAAAACCCACGACCGTTTCCAGCCGTGGGTTCTTGTTAAAACTTGGTTGAGTTCAACAAGCGCCAACGGCGTCGGCGACTACGACGACGACCACATTGACGACTTGTAGAACGTTTTTCAACATTATGCCTTCAGTTTACAGGAGTTACCGGCCGGGTCAAGCCCTGTTTTTGGCCATTTTTTAACACTTTTTTGCCTTTTTCTCGAAGAGGCCTGAAACTGCAGAATTGACCGGGATGCCTGCGCCAATGAAAAAGCCGCGAAGAAGCTCCGCGGCCTGATTCCATCAGATTGTTCGCCGGCGGCTTACTCGGCTTTCTTTTCCTTCTTTTCGGCTTTGGGTGCCTTGGCGGCTTTTTCCGGTTTTTCAGCTTTTTCCGCTCTGGCCGGTCGCTCGACATGCTTTTTCTCTTTGGGCTTGGCTTCGGACGCTTCGGCTTTCTCAGCCTTTTCGGGTTTGGCTGCTTTTTCGCCCCTGGCATCGCGTCTGACGAAACCGCGTTTTTCCGTCCGGGGCCTTTTGCCCTCCTCGGCGTTGTCTTCGGCGGGTCCGGTTGCGGCTGCCGCTTCCGGAGCGGTGGCGGCCGCCGGCGTGGTGCTTTCGACGCGGACCTTAAGCGTGCCTTTGACTTCGGCGTGCAGGTTCAATTCCACTTCATGGTCACCCAACACGCGAATCGGGTGTTCCAGGTGGATCTTCCTTTTATCGAGGGAAATATCAAACTGATGCTTCAATTCATCGGCGATCATGCCAGCGGTCACCGAGCCGAACATCTTGCCGTCCTCGCCCGCCTTCACTTTGATCAGGCAGACAAATTTTGACAGCGCCTTGGAGAGTTCGGTCATGGTGTTGAACTCATGCGCTTCCCGCTCGGCGCGACGCCGGCGCAGGGCTTCGATTTGGCGCTTGTTGGCCTGCGTAACCGGAATGGCCAGCCGCTGCGGGAACAGAAAGTTGCGCGCATAGCCGGCGGCGACCTTTACTTGATCGGATTCGGCGCCGAGGCCGACGATGTTGTGGGTAAGAATGACTTCAGTCTTCATAAATTGACAAGTGACGTGTGACGTGTGACAAGAAAATTCTCCGGTGCGATGAAACTAAAATGGGACATCGTCGCTTGCTGGCGGCACGTCGCCTTCAACCGGTTCGGACGCAGGTGGTGTGGAACCGGACGCCGGGCGCGCACGCGGAGCTTCGGCGGCGCCTTCGCCGCGGCCACCGCCGGAATCCAGAAATTGAAAGTTTTCGAGCACGACTCCGAGTTTGCTTTTCTTCTGGCCGCTTTGTTTGTCCTCCCAGGTGTCATAACGCAGGCGGCCTTCAATCAAAATGGGACGGCCTTTCTTCAGATATTGGCCGATGGTTTCGGCGGTTTTGCCAAAGGCATCCACGTCCACAAAAGTCACCTCTTCCTTCATTTCGCCCGTTTCGCTCTTCCACTTGCGGTTGCAGGCAATGCCGAGGCGCGCCACCGCCGTGCCCTTCGGCGTGTAACGCAATTCCGGGTCACGGGTCAAATTGCCGGCGAGAATCACTTTGTTGAAACTGGCCATAAGTAGTGGAGGTTGGGGGTTGGGTGGTTTATTTGGCTGGTTTGGGCTCGGGCGACTCGGTGAAGAAAACACGAAAAACCTCATCGTTCAGCGCCAGTTTTGTCCGCAATTGCGTGACAATCGTTGGCGTGCCGGTGAAAATCACATTCGCGTAAAAACCGGCGTTGTGTTTCTTGTCGGCCACGCGTGCAAAGCTTTTGCGGTCCATTTTTTGCACCGTTTCAACCTTGCCGCCCGCCGCCACAATCTCGGAGGAAATCTTGTCAAGGGCGTCCTTGATGCCCTCTTCCCGTCCCGCCGTATTCAAGATAAACAGACCTTCGTATCGTTTCATGGTTGTGATTCGTTAAATGAGTGACTCGTTAAATCAGTTAAATGAGTTCGGGCCCATCGCCCATTTAACCATTTAACCAGTTACTGATTTAACCAACTAACTTTCCATTCCATTGCATTGCTTTTTGTATGCCTTCGTCCAACCAGCATTCCGCCTGGCCGGCCGCCCGGTCCAAAACCTGTTCCATCAACGCCGCCTCGGTCCGGTCGAAACGGCTGAGCACATAATCCGTGATCTCCCGCGCGCCGTCCTGGCGCCCGATGCCGAGCCGCAACCGCGCAAATTCGCGCGAACCCAGGTGCTGTTCGATGGATTCCAGCCCGTGATGGCCGCCGCTGCTGCCACCCGGTCGCAATCGGATCCCGCCCAGCGGCAAATCCGCATCGTCCACCACCACCAGCATCCGCGTCCGCGGCAACCGGTAAAATTTTAGCAAGGCGCCAACTGCTTCGCCGCTCGCATTCATGAACGTCTGCGGCTGGCACAGCAACACCCGGCCTTCCCCGCGTTCCGCGCGGGCCAGGCGCGCGTTGAATTTGCGCTCGTGCTTCCAGTCCGCCTGCCAGCGGGCGGCCAGTTTTTCGACCAGCCAGAAACCGGCATTGTGGCGCGTTTTTTTGTAATCCGCGCCCGGGTTGCCCAGGCCCACGATGAGATGCAATGGCTCCATGCGCGGCGCGGGTACGGCGACCCTCGCGGACCGCCCGCAATGCTATTTCTTTTTCTCGGCCGGCTTCTTCTCGGCAGCCTTCTCGGCGCCCTTTTCCGCCGGCGCCGCGGCGCCTTTCTCGGCGCCCTTGGCCGGGGCTTTTTCGCCAGCCTTGCCGGCCTTCTCGCCCTTGGCCGGAGCTTCGCCTTCTTCGCCTTCTTCCTTCTTTTCCTTGATCATCTCGACGTCTCCGGCGGCCACCGCTTCGGTGGTCGTCGCCGCCGCTTCTTCCTCTTCCGTGCGCGGCATGGCCACAGTCACGACCGGCATGCTCTTGTCGCCGAGAATTTCAACCCCGGCGGGCGCCTTGACTTCGCCAATATGAACGGCCTTGCCGAGTTCGAGATGACTTACGTCGATCACAATCTGCTCCGGCAAATCCTTGGGGAGGGAGCGGACCTTGAGCTTGAACATCACATGTTCGAGCACGCCGCCGCTGTTCTTTACGCCGGCGGCCTCGCCGACGGTTTCCACCGGTACCTGGATGATGACCTTTTCGTTCTCGGCCACTTCATGCAAATCCACGTGCAGGACCTTGCCATCGAGCGGGTGATGCTGGATTTCCTGGACGAGCGCAAGGCGTTGGTCCCGCCCGGCGGGATCGTTTTCCACGGATAAATCCACCAGCAGATTTTCCGAGACGGCATGAAGGATGAGATCGCTGATTTCCTTCGCGTTGATTTCGAGGTTTTGCGGCTTGGCCTGGCGGCCGTAAATGATCGCCGGCACACGACCTGTGTCGCGCAATTTCTTGACTCCGCCCCGACGCAGCTGCGTCCGGGGATACGCTTTCAATGGCACCGATTTCATGCTTAAAATACTTTCCAGCGGGTTAGCTCGTGCGCCCGCCTTTGAATTCAAAGAGCGAGTTCACCGACGAATTGCTGTTAATTCGCTTGATGGCTTCGCCCAAAAGTCCCGCCACCGAGAGGGTGGTTATTTTTACACCGTCAATTGCGGGGCGTTGGACTGTATCAGTTGTAATCAATTCGTCAATCACTGATTTTCGCAATCGGGCGACGCCCACGTCGTTGAGAATGGCATGGGAAACACAGGCCAGAATCTGCCTGGCACCCTTTTTCTTCAATAAGGTCGCCGCCGCCGTCAAAGTGCCCGCCGTTTCGGTCAAATCGTCCACCAACAGGATGTTTTTGCCCCGGATCTCGCCGATGACAGCCATGGATTCCACCTCCGTCGCGCTCTTGCGCCGCTTGGCCACGATGGCCAGGCCCGATTCCAATACCTGTGAATAGGCGTGCGCCATCTTCAATCCGCCCACGTCGGGGCTGACCACCACCAGGTCGGTCAGGTTTTTCTTCCGCAAATATTCGTACATGACCGGCGCGGCGTAGAGATGATCCACCGGGATATCGAAAAATCCCTGGATTTGCTGGGCGTGCAGATCCATGGCCAGGATGCGGTTGACCCCTGCGGCGACGAGCAGGTTGGCGATGAGCTTGGCCGTGATGGGGACCCGCGGCTGGTCCTTGCGGTCCTGCCGGGCGTAACCGTAAAACGGCAGCACCGCCGTGATACGCATCGCACTCGCCCGACGCAGCGCATCGATCATGATGAACAGCTCCATCAAATTGTGGTTGGTCGGCGGCGAGGTCGGCTGCACCACGAACACGTCTTCGCCGCGCACATTCTCCTCGATCTTGATGAACGTCTCGCCGTCGGGGAAGGGCTGGATGGAACATTTGCCCAGTTCCATGCCGATGGATTTGCAAATCGCCCGAGCCAAGGGCTCGTTGGCGGTGCCGCTGAAAACTTTCACAGATTAGTTGTCTTTCAGGTTAAAATGGCCGTCGTCGCGCCGAAGCGGCGCCGGGCCGCGCCGCGAAGGCGGAAAAACCGTCTCGCAATGCGGGACGGATGAAAACGTGTCGTGACTGTAACAACGAACAAACTTGGCGCAAGTGGATTTTACTCACAACATCGGGCCATGCGTTATCGGATTCTGGGCAAAACGGGTTTACAGGTGTCGGTCATCGGCATCGGCACCTGGCAGTTTGGCGGCGAGTGGGGACATGATTTCTCCCAAACCGAGGTCGACGCCGTTCTCGACGCGGCGGCGGAGTACGGCATCAACCTGATCGACACCGCCGAATGTTATGGTGATCACCTGTCCGAACGGCTGATCGGCGGTTACCTGTCGCGCCGCGACCGGTCGCGCTGGCTGGTGGCTACCAAGTTCGGCCATCACTTCAACAGTTTCATGAACCGCGACGATGATTTCTCCGTCGCCGGCGTGCGGCAACAACTCGAAGCCTCACTCCAGGCGTTGCGCGTCGAAACCATCGACCTCTACCAGTTTCATTCCGGTTCGGACGCGTGGTTCCAGAATCAGGAGCTGTGGATGATGCTGGCGGAACAAAAACGCGCCGGTAAAATCCGGCATCTGGGGGTTTCCATCCTGCAAAAGGGCAGCGAATTGCAGGCACGGGAAGCGGCGGGATTTGGCGTGGATGCGTTGCAGGTTTTCTGCAACCGCTTGGACTGTCGCGCCGAGACTCTGTATTTCCCGCACGCCCAAAAGAACAACCTCGGCATTCTCGCCCGTGTGCCCTTGGCCAGCGGATTGCTTTCCGGCAAATACAAACCCGGCGCGGCTTTTGCTGCCGGTGATGTTCGCACCACGTTTAACGCGGAAAAAATGCAGCGCGATTTGGCCGAGGTGGAACGCCTGCAAAGAGAAGAAGTGCCCGCGGGTGTACCGATGGCCCAGTGGGCGATGGCGTGGTGTCTTAAAAACCAGGTGGTGACCACGCTCATTCCCGGCTGCAAAAATCCTGAACAGGTGAAGGCGAACGCTGCCGCGGCGGAATTAGTGACTGAATTCTGAATTTGCATGATTCAAAAGACACCACTTACTGAATATGCAAACCTCGCAATGGATGATTTGTTTCAATTACAATTCGTTTTCCGGCAAATTGTAGGGGATATCAAGTATGACGAGAGTATTTTGGAAGCGCGTAACAAAAAATGGCCAGATATAACCCCTGTCACCAATAAGTCATTTAATACTGCGGCTTTTCGTTTCATTGGAATTTCCCAACTGTGTCGGGCTGTTGATATTTACAATTGGTATTGTCGTGAGGCCCTGAAGTTAGCGCTTTCCAGCAGTCCGCAGTTGGTCGTTGAAGTTATACGAAGGCAAAAGGGCAGAATTGCCGATACAGTTTCCAAAGCTGAAAACAAAGGGAAAGACGCTGCGACTGAAATCATTCAGGAATTTCTTCAAGATAAATACAAGGGCGATTGGAATATCAGGGAAGCCATCCATCGCAACCTCAATGTGATGCAGAATCCTGAAATTGAACTTCTGTGCTTGTGTCGAAATGTTTTAGTTCACAGGCGAGGATATGATGAATTTGGTCAAGTTGCAGAAGCAATAAGGAATTTGGGTTCGCAACGTGCTCTAATTGGTGCGCAGTGGTATCCGCCGGGACATATGCCCATCGCACTTGATGAAAAGAAATTTCTGGTCGTAAATGAGACTATTGGGGATTGGGCTGGTCAACTTTTGCAACAGCAAATCTTCATGATGGATCAAAATTTTGCGCACGTTTATAAGTTGCCCCGTCAGGTTTGGGAGCAACGAAAAATAGGCCGAACATTTCTGGGACCGCCAACCGCTGAAAAGCAAGTCCAAAGTCCAATCCACCCGCCACCTACAACCAAACGGCGTTTATAGAGGGTCGCCGTCTAGCTAGTGTGGCTTTACTTCGCCGCCAGTGCCGCTTCAATGGCGTGAGTTACTGCCGCCGAATCCGGTCTCACCGGCGAGGGAAAGCGATTCAGGATTTTGCCATCGCGGCCAATAACAAACTTGGTGAAGTTCCAGCCGATATCGCCCGGAAACGGCGAATTCGGGCCCGCCAGCATCACGTAGAGCGGATGCCGGTTGACCCCGTTGACTTCAATCTTGTCGAACATCGGAAAGGTCACGTCATACTTGGAAGTGCAGAACTGTTTGATTTCCGCGTCGGTGCCGGGTTCCTGATGGGCAAACTGGTTGCAGGGAAAACCGAGCACGACCAATCCCTGGTCTTTGTATTTCTGGTAAGTCGCCTCCAGGGCGGTGTATTGCGGCGTGAATCCGCATTTGGACGCGACATTGACGATGAGCAGCACCTTGCCTTGGTACGGCTTTAAGGAAGTGCTGTTACCGTCGATGTCCTTGAGGGGAATGTTATAAATGGACTCAGCCGCACGGGCGACCGCCATTTGAAGAAATGTAATCGCGGCCAGTAGAATAAATGCTTTCATGGCCGGAACCATGCACCGGGCGGTGCCGTCTGTCAATCCGCCACGACGTTTATCTGGCAATCCACCCGCCCCCCACCACGAGATTTTCCTGGTAAAAAACGGCGGCCTGGCCGGGCGTAATGGCGCGCTGGGGGGAATGCATTTTCACTTTCACCGAACCGTTGACCGTAGGTGTCACCGTAGCCGGTACGCCGGGATGATTATAACGGATTTTGGTCATGGCCTCGATTGGTTCGGTGAGTTTGTCGAACGGAATCCAATTGCAATTCGTTGCGGTGAACTCGTCGCGGTCGAGCGCCGATTCGTCACCGACGACGACGCGATTGTTCTCCGCGTCGACTTCGACAACATAGACCGGCTTGGGTGTGGTGATACCGAGGCCGCGCCGCTGGCCGATGGTGTAAAATTCGATGCCGTCGTGATGGCCAAGGACGGTTCCGTGTAAATCCACAATCTCACCGCGATGCTTGTGCGCGAGACCGGCCTGCTGAAGAAAACCGCCATAGTTTTTATCGGGCACAAAGCAGATTTCCATGCTCTCTTCCTTATCGGCGGTCTTCAGGTGGCAATGCCGCGCCACCTCGCGGGTATCGCTCTTCGTCTTCTCCCCCAGCGGAAACATTGCGCGCGCCAATTGGTCCTGCCGTAGGGAAAACAGGAAATAACTCTGGTCCTTCTTCAAATCCCGTCCGCGCTTGAGCAGATAGCGCGAACCTTCGGCGTTTTTCTCGATTCGCGCGAAATGGCCGGTGGCGATGTAATCCGCGCCGAGCTGACTGGCGCGGTCAATCAACCTGCCAAACTTGAGATTCTGATTGCACAACACGCACGGATTCGGCGTGCGGCCGGCCTTGTATTCGTCGGCAAAGTAGCTGATGACGTGCTTCTGGAATTCCGCCGCCTCATCAATCAGGTAATACGGGATGCCAAGCGTGTGGCAGACGGCGCGGGCATCGGTAACGGCTTGCGGGCCGCAACACTTGTCCTCAGCGCGATTGACGCAATCCTGCGGCCAGAGCTTGAGCGTGATGCCGATGACCTCATAGCCCTGCTCGAGCAACAGCGCTGCCGTGGCGGAGGAGTCCACTCCCCCGCTCATGCCGCAGACCACGCGCTGGCGCTTTTGCGAATTCACAGAGGGACATTATACGATTGGCGCGCGGCATGTAAAATGGTTTGAAATTGTGACCGTCAGGGTTTCATGGTAAGTTTGGCCTCCGGTGAAACTTTCCCACTACCTCGAATTGCATCAATAGTTCCGGTTATCGTATAACCAATTTTGGTTGGCAAATTCCTGCGACCGGGCAATGTCGCTCGTGTTTGCCACGAATCCATTATCTCCCGCCAGCAGTGGAACGAGACAGGAATATTTGAAATCAATTGCAGCCGAGAAGGCGACCATCGTGCTTGGTTGACCTAATCGGAGATGGAAAGCAGCCATGGCTCATTTCGGACCTTAATCTTGGGTTGTTTCACTTCCCGAGGGTTAGGTCCGAAATAATCCGAAGCGCTGTGGTCACCAATTACATTCCCCCAGGTCCATACTTCTCCATCTCGTGTCAGCGCGACGCCCAAATTGTCACCTCCCGCGGTAAAGGCAACGACGCCCTCGGGCAGATTGATTTTTTTAAGTATTATCGGTTCATAGGCGGAAGCCGGCTTTATGGTGCGATGTTCTGAAGCATCCAATGCCCAAAACGAACCGTCTTTTTCCTGAAGTAGATGGTAAAATCCTCCGGCGGCTGAGCTGCATGACTGCCAATCTGTGTCGGTCCCTACCTGCATGGGCTTGGTATTTAGATTCGTGTCGGCAACGCCAGTGTAAAAATTGGCTTCTCTTCCCCAAGTCCAGAGGGTTCCTTCAGATTTGATGGCAAAAACGGTAAAATAACCGAAGCAGACATCCACCCAGTTGGTATCTGGCGAAATGCGGGTAGGGACAATGGTTTTGCTGGTGGCGTCGCCGGTAAATGTTCCCCAAAACCAGAGGCTCCCGTCATTTTGCAGGCCGACCGTTTGAATGCCGCCGGCCCAAATCTTTTCCCAGTTGGTCGAAGTGCCGATTTGCACTGCGTTCGTCCGGTCTTTGGTGTCGCCGGTTCCGAGATTTCCCGCCCAATTATTGCCCCACGCCCAAAGTGTGCCGTCGTTTTTGATGGCAAAACTGGCGGAACCGCCCGTAGCTGCCTGTTTCCAATCGTTTCCTGGAATGGATGGGACCGGTGTGGGACGCGTAATTTTTGTGCCGTCACCCAATTGATAATTTAGATTTTCGCCCCAACCCCACAACGTGCCGTCGGATTTGACAGCAAGGCAATCGGCATCACCTGCCGCGATGTCGACCCAGTTGGTTTCGCTTCCAATACGCCGCAGCGAAGTGCTTTCTTCAAGATTGGAAATGCCCAGCGTCGGCCATCCGAATCTGTTTTCACCCCAACTCCAAAGGCTGCCATTAGATGCGAGAACCACACCGAAATGGCTGTAACCATAAGCGACCATCGGAGTGACCTTCCCGGTCGGGAGCCGGTGGGTTTGGAGAAAATGAAAATGAAGAAAATAAATCGTCGACGTCACTGTGCTCGTTGTTGCCAAAATGATAACCGCGCCTGTGATAGCCGTAGTCTTTGCTTTGGTCCACGCCATAAGTTTCAATGCTCCCTTGGCGAGAGTTAAGGTTGAAGCCGAACTGGCCGCGCCTTTGGTAAATGCTGCGGCAGTTGCAGATTGTAGTACCGAAATTGGCGCAACTTGAATGGAGTTGGTGGAGATTCCGCCAGAAATAATAGCAGTGGTCGAGGAAATGCCGTGCTTGCTGAGAAAGCGGTGAAGCTTTTCCAAGGCACGATGCACGCGCGTTTTCGCCGCGCCCTCGCTCGCACCCAGCGCCGCGCCCACCTCCGCGAAATTTTTGTTTTGAAAGAACCGCAGCACTAGGGCGTCGTGGTCCTTCTGGCCGAGTTTTCCCATCGCCGCGTCGAGCAACGGCGCGATTTGCATCCAGGTGTCATCGGCAGTCAGTTCGTTCAAAATGTTTTGCATAGACGCCTCCTGTTCGCGGCGTTGACGGCGGCGCTGAATGGTCAGCGCGTTTGCGCTGGCGTAACGTGCTGTTCGACACAACCACCCCGCTAAAATAGTTTTGTCTCCGAGTGAACCCGCCTTGCGTGCCAGAATGATGAACACCGCTTGCGTGATTTCTTCGGCCAGTTGCGGGTCGCGGACCTGCCGGAGCGCCACGGAATAGACGAGATTGACGTAGCGCGAGACGAGCGTGGCAAAAGCCTCCTCGGAATTCCCCCGGGCGTATTCCCGCAGCAGGGTCAAGTCGTCATTCATGATTTCACCCATACATTTACGTTGCTGTTAAAAAGGTAACAGTTTTTTCCATCATAATGGTGGTTACGCCCGACCTCACCCCGGCCCTCTCCTCCGAGGAGAGGGGGAATGGCCTGCTGCCTCTTTGAAAGTTCGAATGATGGCATTTGTCGGGGGCGCCTACGCAAAACCAAAAGCGACCGTCGCCATTTCCTCTCCCCGGGGGAGAGGACACAGGCGAGGGCGAGTGTTCAACCAATTGAATCGCATTTTTACAAACGCGGCTGCTTTGACTATTGTGGGCGAGACAATGAACAGGGCCATTAAAATCATTTGGCTGGCCGTTTGCCTGAACTGGGTTTGGGCCATGCGGATATTCGCCGGTCCCCCTTTCCTGACCGATGACCCGGAGCCGGTGGATTATCGGCATTGGGAATTTTACCTCTTCGGCATCGGGGACCACACCGGTGGAGGGAATTACACGATCAACGGCCCGGCTGCGGAATTAAATTATGGAGTACTGCCCGACACGCAGCTTCATCTCATCCTGCCGATGACCACGGTGGGTACTCAAGGCGCGCCGACGGAGACCGGTTTGGGCGACATGGAATTGGGTGTGAAGTACCGGTTCGTGCATGAAACGGATTGGTGGCCGCAAATCGGAGTCTTTCCGATGGCCGAGATTCCGACGGGCGATGCCGACCGCGGTCTGGGCAACGGCAAGACCTGGTTTCGTCTGCCGCTGTGGGTGCAAAAAAGCTGGGGGCCGTGGACGACTTATGGCGGCGGCGGGGCGGCACTGAATTCCGCACCCAGTCAGCGCGATTATCCTTTCGGAGGCTGGCTGCTGCAGCGTGATTTTGGATCACATTTGACGCTCGGCGGTGAGATTTGGGCCCAAGGACAGGACACGGAAAATGACCGCGCCTATGCCGCGCTCAATTTTGGCGGGTACTACAATTTCACCGAACATTTCAGCCTGTTATTCAGCGCCGGGCATAGTGTGGCGGGCGACAATCATTTTCTCTGGTACCTGGGGCTTTACTGGACCTGGGGACCGGAGAAATCGAGCAAACCGTGAAAGGAAAAGGAGAGAAAATCATGAGTCTCTTGAAAGCAATCTGCAAACCGAGCGGTGCCAACGCGAACTTCCTCATTCGCCTGGTGGTCGGCGGAGTGTTTCTGAACGAAGGCATTCTTAAATTCCTGTATCCGTCGGCACAGGCGGCGGGCCGGTTTGCGCACATCGGCATTCCCTATCCCGATTTCTTCGGCCCGTTTGTGGCGACAGTGGAAACCTTTTGCGGCGCAATGGTCATCCTGGGCCTGTTGACGCGCCCTGCGGCCTTCGCCTTGTTCATTGATATTTCGGTGGCAATTTTTACCACCAAGATTCCCGTTTTGCTGGGCCACGGTTATCTGGGTTTCTCGCTGATGAAGGCTGATCACTATGGTTTTTTAAGCATGGTGCATGAAGCGCGCACGGATTTTTCCATGTGGTTCGGCCTGCTGTTCCTGCTGGTAACCGGGCCCGGGCGCTGGTCGGTGGATGCCCGGTTGGCAAATGGCTGACAGCCTTTTCGCTTTACGATATACAGTTTACGCGACCCCAAGTGCCTCGGTTTGTTGCACACTATTTTGTATCGACAGCAATACTTATATTGACAGGCACTAACATAAGTGTTTTAATGGCCACTCAGCGGGAGTGGTTATGAAACAACTTTTCATTCTTTTGGCAGCGGGTTGGCTTCTTTACCCTATAACAGATTACGGCACGGAAACGGCGCAAGCGCGGCTGTATTGCGAGTCCCTTCGATTTCAGCAAGGCACCACGTCTGGAGGCACCTTGAACTTGAGCTCGATTGGCGGACCACCCTACAACGGCGAATTGATGTTTAATTCCGGTGACACATGGTACAGCGGACTGGCGCTGGTTTGGAGCGGCTATGCCGATGGCGGGACGATTTACGTGAATTTGCCACCGGCCGTGGATGCGAACGGCGACGGCTACGACGATTTTTTTGAAGTTTCACAAGGTGTAAACAGCAAGGTCACTTCGGGCGGAACTTATTCCACCAGCACCTATTTTTCCGGGACCGTCACCGCTACCTGGAACCGGAATGCCGGTTCGGCAAGCGGTACTTGTGTGCTCAACCTGTATGACGATAACTGGGGAAGTCTGGGCAATTTTACCTGTCCCTTCACACTGCTCGAATACACCGGCCCATTGACGTATACGCCCGGCTCCAACACGGTTGCGGCAACCGTCAGCCTGACGCAGACCGGCAATCCCGCCAACACGTTGAAAGGGCCCATCGTTTTCATGAAATCTTCGACTGACCGTTTCAACACACTGACCAATCAGGCTGGCATCTGGACCAACGCGGCGCTACAGCCCCTCAGTTTTGACAGCGAAATTTTTACGCGGGGTATTCCTTCCTGGCCCACCAATTACGTCGGCTGGGTTTTCTTTGCCGATGGTGATCGAAGCACGGCAAGCGCGGATTACCAATTGTGGGCCCTTTCCCTCAATGACACGAACGACGCCAACGCAAACGGCATCCCGGATTTCAGCGACAACCCGGCCAGTGTGACGCCGCCACGTGCGCCGCATCTTTCTCTCGCGCCTGGCTCAACCAACCTGTTGTTGACGGTCAGCGGCACGGTCGGGCATACGAACCAAATCCTGGGAATCAGTTCGCTGACTTCAACCAATTGGCAGGTAGCACAGTCTTTTCTGCAAACCAACGATCCCCAGGTGGTTTGGCTCCCGCTACCTTCGGGCAGTCCGAAATTCTGGCGCGTGGTGGCATGGTAAAGCAGGCGGTCTGGCCAGCGACCCGGGCCGTCTGAGCAATTCCAGGCTTGATGCCCATTTGGGGGCAGCCTTCCCCCGGAAGTTTTGCGCCATCCATTCGACCTCCTCCCGACAACAAGCATGTACAATCTCCCAACCTGGTGTAGACTGAGGCGGTTGTGCAGTTTTTGAAAACATTTATTGCGCAACGGCAAAATTTGGGTAAAAAATGAATGAACGACGGCTAATTCGCCAAGCGATGACCAGAAGCTCAACGCCGAATTCTAATACTTGCCGGCCGGCGCAGCTTGCTGCCCCGCCGAAACAAGGCCTTTACGATCCCCAATTTGAACACGAGGCGTGCGGGGTGGGCTTTGTGGTCAACATGAAGGGGAAGAAATCCCACACGATCGTCCGGCAGGCGCTGCAGGTGCTGCTCAATCTGGATCACCGTGGCGCGTGCGGCTGTGAGGTCAACACCGGCGATGGCGCGGGTATCCTGTTACAGACGCCGCATGCCTTTCTCAAGCAAGCCACAGCGAAGGAGAAAATTTCCCTGCCCGGCGCCGGCGAATACGGCGTCGGCATGGTGTTCCTGCCGCACGATGCCGGACAACGCGGGGAATGCGAACGGGTTTTTGGCGACATTGTGGCCGAGGAAGGTCAGCGGGTGCTGGGCTGGCGCAGCATCCCGACCAACAACAGCTCGTTGGGAGCTACCGCCAAGGCCTCCGAGCCGTTCATGCGGCAGGTCTTTATCGGGCGTAACGCGAAATTGACCGATGACATGGCGTTTGAGCGGAAGCTCTATGTCATTCGCAAACGAACGGAAAATGCCATCCGTTATTCGGGCAAGGTCAAAGGCGGGGAATTTTTCTATCTGGCCAGCCTGTCGTACAAGACGGTTGTATACAAGGGCATGCTGCTGACGGCGCAATTGGGAGAATACTATCCGGATTTGTCGCATCCGGCGCTGGAATCGGCGCTGGCGCTGGTGCATTCCCGTTTTTCCACGAACACCTTCCCGAGCTGGAACCGCGCGCATCCGTACCGTTATCTCGCGCACAACGGCGAAATCAACACGCTGCGGGGCAACATCAACTGGATGCACGCGGCACAGTCGAATTTTGCCTCCGAACTTTTCGGCGATGACATCAAGAAAATCGTTCCGGTCATCAACACCGATGGCAGCGACTCGGCGATGTTTGACAATTGCCTCGAACTGCTCGTCATGGCGGGCCGCGAATTGCCGCACGCGGTGATGATGATGATTCCCGAACCGTGGGAAAATCACGAGAGCATGGACCCGGAACGCCGCGCGTTTTATGAATTTCATTCGTGTCTCATGGAGCCGTGGGACGGCCCGGCGTCCATTGCGTTTACGGATGGCAAGGTGATCGGGGCCTGCCTTGACCGCAATGGCCTGCGCCCCTCGCGTTATTATGTCACCAAAGACGACCTGGTGATCATGGCGTCGGAAGCGGGTGTGCTGCCGGTGGAACCGGAGCGGGTAGCCATCAAGGGCCGCCTGCAACCCGGCCGGATGTTTCTCGTGGACATTGAGCAGGGCCGCATCGTCGCCGATGAGGAATTGAAGAATAAATTTGCCAGGGCCCAGCCGTATCAAAAGTGGCTGGATGAGCATCACGTGCTGCTCGAACGTCTCCCCGATCCGGGGTTTCAAACCGAGCCAGGCCACCAGACCGTTCTGGAACGGCAACAGGCGTTCGGTTACACGTTCGAAGATGTGCGTTTCATCGTCGGCCCGATGGCCAACGACGGCGTGCAGCCGCTGGGTTCCATGGGCACGGACACGCCGCTGGCGGTGCTCTCCAACAAGCCGCAGCTGCTCTACAATTATTTCAAACAGCTGTTCGCGCAGGTCACCAACCCGCCGATTGATCCGATCCGCGAGGAAATCATCACCTCCACGGAAACGATGGTCGGCCCGCGGGGCAGCCTGCTGCAGCCGGCGCCCCAAAGCTGCGCCTTGATCAAGTTGAAATACCCGATTCTGACGAACGAGGAATTGGAGAAACTGCGCAATGTGGAGGCGAGGGCGTTCAAGAGCGCCACGCTGCCCATCTTGTTTCCCGCGGCCGACGGCGCCAAAGGTTTGGAGGCCGCGCTCGACAAGCTGTTTGCCATGACCGACCAGGTCATCGGCGACGGCGTCAACGTCATTATTCTCTCAGACCGGGGCATTGACCCGCAGCATGCGCCCATCCCGGCGTTGCTCGCCGTGGCCGGTCTGCACCATCATCTGATCCGGGCGGGCACGCGGGGCAAGGTCGGCCTCGTTCTCGAATCCGGCGAACCGCGCGAGGTGCATCATTTTGCGCTGCTCATCGGCTACGGCTGCAGCGCCATCAATCCCTACCTGGCGTTCGAAACGCTCGAGGACATGATTCGCGAAGGCTTGCTGCTCAAGCTCGACCACCCGACCGCCGTCAAGAAATACATCAAGGCGGCGGTGAAAGGGGTGGTCAAGACGATGGCCAAGATGGGCATCTCCACCATCCAAAGCTATCGGGGGGCGCAGATTTTTGAAGCGGTCGGCCTCAACAGCAACGTGGTGGACCGGTATTTTACCTGGACGCCGTCGCGCATCCAGGGCGTGGGCATGGACGTGCTGGCGGAGGAAGTCCTGGCGCGGCATCGCCACGCGTTCCCGGACCGCCCCGTCAACGGCTTGCTCGACCCGGGCGGCCAATATCAATGGCGCTCGGACGGCGAATATCATTTGTTCAATCCCCAAACGATTCACAAATTGCAAATCGCCTGCCGCCTCAACAGCGAAAAGATTTACCGGGAATACGCCGGGTTGATCAACCAGCAGGCGGCCAACCTCTGCACCCTGCGCGGCCTGCTGGATTTCAAATTTGCGGAGAACCCGGTTCCGATCGAGCAGGTCGAGTCGGTGGAGGAAATCGTGAAGCGCTTCAAGACCGGCGCCATGAGTTACGGCTCGATTTCCAAAGAGGCGCACGAGGCGCTGGCCGTCGCGATGAACCGCCTGGGCGGCAAATCCAACACCGGCGAAGGCGGCGAAGACCCCGACCGCTATATTCCGCTGCCCAACGGGGATTCGAAGAATTCGGCCATCAAGCAGGTGGCCAGCGGACGGTTCGGCGTCACGAGCCATTACCTTATCAACGCGCGCGAACTCCAGATCAAAATGGCGCAGGGCGCCAAGCCCGGCGAAGGCGGCGAATTGCCGGGCCGCAAAGTCTATCCCTGGATTGCCAAGACCCGGTTCACCACGCCGGGCGTCGGCCTCATCTCGCCGCCGCCGCATCACGACATTTATTCCATCGAGGATCTGGCGGAGTTGATTCACGATTTGAAAAACTCGAACCGCCACGCCCGGGTGAGCGTAAAGCTGGTTGCCGAAATCGGCGTCGGCACGGTGGCCGCCGGTGTCGCCAAAGCGCACGCGGACGTGGTTTTGATCTCCGGCCACGACGGGGGTACCGGCGCTTCGCCGTTGTCGTCCATCAAGCATGCCGGCGCGCCATGGGAACTCGGCCTGGCCGAGACGCACCAGACGCTCGTGTTGAACAACCTCCGCAGCCGCATTTATGTGGAGACGGACGGCCAGTTGAAGACCGGACGCGACGTGGCCGTGGCCGCGTTGCTCGGCGCGGAGGAATTCGGCTTTGCCACCGCGCCGCTCGTGGTGCTCGGTTGCATCATGATGCGTGTCTGCCATCTGGACACCTGCCCGGTCGGAGTGGCCACCCAGAACCCGAAATTGCGCGCGCGCTTCACCGGCGATCCCGGGCACGTTGTGAACTTCATGCGTTTCGTGGCGCAGGAGCTGCGCGAAATCATGGCCCGGCTCGGATTCCGCACGATCAACGAAATGATCGGCCGCACCGACAAACTGATTCCCTGGAAGGCCATCGAGCATTGGAAGGCGAAAGGACTCGACCTGACGCCGATCCTGCACCAACCGGAAGCCGGTCCGGAAGTTGGACGTTACCGGCAGATTGACCAGGATCACGGTCTGGAAAAATCGCTGGACGTGACGAGGCTGCTCGACATTTGCGAACCGGCCATCGAACGCGGCGAGCGGGTCCATGCGGATCTGCCCATCCGGAATGTCAACCGCGTCGTCGGCACCATTGTCGGCAGTGAAGTCACCAGAAAACAGGGGCCGAACGGGTTGCCGGAGGACACGATTCACCTCAAATTCACCGGCAGCGCGGGGCAGAGCCTGGGAGCCTTCATGCCGCGGGGCATGACCATTGAGCTCGAAGGCGATGCCAACGACTATTTTGGCAAGGGCTTGAGCGGCGGCAAAATCATCATTTATCCGTCGAAAGGCTCGACGTTTGTCGCCGAGGAAAACATCATCATCGGCAACGTGGCGCTTTACGGTGCCACCAGCGGCGAGGTGTTCGTGCGAGGCATGGCGGGTGAACGCTTTGGCGTCCGCAACTCCGGGGTCAGCGCGGTTGTTGAGGCCGTCGGCGACCACGGCTGTGAATACATGACCGGCGGGCGGGTGGTGGTGCTGGGCAAGACCGGGCGCAATTTCGCGGCGGGCATGTCCGGCGGCACCGCGTATGTACTGGATGAGGCCGGCGATTTTGCCACGCGCTGCAACCTGGACATGGTCGGTCTCGAAAAACTGACGGATCCGGACGAACGGGAAGCGGTTTGGAAACTAGTCCAGCGGCACCAGAGTTACACCCGGAGCGAGCGCGCGGCGAAAATTCTTGGCGACTGGAAAAACCTTGTGCCAAAATTCGTCAAGGTGCAGCCGAAGGATTACAAGCGCGCCCTGGAGAAGATGAAAGAGGCGGAGAAGGACGGCTTGAGCGGCGATCAGGCCATTATGGCCGCTTTTGAAGCGAATATCCGCGACGCGGCGCGCGTTGGCGGCGGTTAATCACCAATCAGTCATCAAACCCGATTTATAAATGGGAAACCCACGAGGATTTTTGGATTATTTGCGCGAGCTCCCGGTGGACCGCACGCCGATCGAGCGCGTCGCCGACTGGAAGGAATTCCACTTCCACATGGAGGAGAAAAAGCTGCGCGAGCAGGGCGCACGCTGCATGGATTGCGGCATTCCCTTTTGCCACACGGGCTCCCTGCTCAGCGGCATGGCCAGCGGCTGCCCGATCCATAACCTCATTCCCGAGTGGAACGATCTGGTCTATCGCGGTCTGTGGAAGGAAGCGCTCGAACGGCTGCACAAGACAAATAATTTTCCTGAATTCACCGGCCGCGTCTGCCCGGCGCCTTGTGAAGGTTCCTGCGTGCTCGGCATCAATAATCCGCCGGTCACGATCAAGAATATCGAGTGTGCCATCATCGACCACGGCTGGGAGCACGGCTGGGTGGCGGCGGAGCCGCCCCGGAGCCGCACCGGCAAAAAGGTGGCGGTGGTCGGTTCCGGTCCGGCGGGACTTTGTGCCGCCGCGCAGTTGAACAAGGCGGGCCACCTCGTCACGGTTTTCGAACGGGCCGACCGCCCCGGTGGATTGCTCATGTACGGCATTCCGAACATGAAGCTCGACAAGGAGGGGGTCGTGCTGCGCCGGATAAAACAGATGGAAGCCGAGGGCATCCGCTTTGCCTGCAATACCGAGGTGGGGGGAAATTATCCGGCAAACGATTTGTTGAAGGAGTTTGACGCTGTCATTCTGGCCACCGGGGCCACCAGGCCGCGCGACCTGACGGTCGAAGGCCGGAACCTCAAGGGTGTTCACTTCGCCATGGATTTTCTTACGGCCAACACCCGGAGCATTTTGGACGGCCACCAGAATGGCAATTTCATTTCCGCAACCGGCAAGGACGTCATCGTCATCGGCGGTGGTGACACCGGTACGGACTGCGTCGGTACTGCCATGCGTCATAGTTGCAACAGCCTGGTCCAGATTGAGATTTTGCCCCAGCCACCGGTGGACCGGGCTGGGGACAATCCCTGGCCGGAATGGCCGAAGGTTTATCGGCTGGATTACGGCCAGGAGGAGGCGGCGGCGAAGTTCGGTGCCGATCCGCGCGTTTACCTCACCACCGCAACGAAGTTTGAAGGCGACGCAGCCGGCCAGGTCAAGGCAGTGCATACGGTCCAGGTGGGATGGGAACGCAATGAGAAGGGGCAGTTTGTTCCCCGGAACGTGCCCGGCTCGGAAAAGGTTTTGCCGGCGCAACTGGTGTTGCTGGCCATGGGTTTTTTGGGGCCGGAACAGCCGTTATTGAAGGCGCTCGGTGTGGAATGCGATGCGCGGAGCAACGCCCGGGCTGAGTTTGAAAAATACACGACCAATCTCAAGGGGGTCTTTGCCTGCGGGGATTGCCGTCGCGGCCAAAGCCTTGTTGTGTGGGCGTTTAATGAAGGCCGGGGCGCGGCGCGCGAGTGCGATCGCTATCTGATGGGGCGCACCGGATTGCCCTGAGAACGGTTGCCGATTGAAAACGACTTTGCTATTTAACCCGCCATGGCGCACGTTGACCGCATGACGCAGCCGCTCGCGCTCGTTTTTTACGAGAAACTCATGCCTGGCAGCCAGTTGGTGAACCGGTTGCAGGATTTGAATTATCGCGTCCAGGCGGTGAACGATCTGGCGTCGCTGCAACAGTGCGCGCGGAGTGAAGGCCCGCTGCTGGTGATTGCGGATCTGGCGGGTCGGGAGGAAGTATGCCGCGCCATCGCAGCGTTGAAGGCGGACGCGGCCACAGAACACATCCCGGTGATCGCCTTTGCCGGCGAAGCGGCGGCCGAGTGGCAGGCGGCGGCGCAAAAGGCCGGGGCGAACCTGGCGGTGAGCGAAGCGGCCATCATTAATTACCTGCCGCAACTGCTGAATCAGGCCTTGCAGTTGGAGTAATGACCCGGTTTTTCAAATGTTAAAATCGTGTTAAAAAGTTGTGCTTGACGCGGACGCAATAACTCACTATTGTCGCGGTAAATAAGCATGAGTGAATCATGAAAAGTGATTGCAGGCACGGCAGAATTCTGTCGTGTCTTTTTCACTTAAAGTCGCGCCTCGGAAGGAAAGATTATGGCCAGTGGCAAAGTCAAGTGGTTCGACAATAAAAAAGGATTTGGGTTCATCGCCCAAAGTTCCGGGCAGGACGTGTTCGTTCACCATTCGTCCATAGTGGGCACCGGATTCAAAACACTGAACGAGGGAGACGATGTCTTGTTTGATGTCGTCGTCAGTGACAAAGGGTTGAAAGCCCAGAACGTTCAGCGCGTGCACCAGCAGTAACGACGCCGTTGTCCGAGTTTCAGAATTGCGCGGCCCCGAGGATTTAGGTTCGCCAACGGCGGTTGGGAGGGGTAATGTGTCTTCATGGCGGCTTCAAACGTGACGCGGATTTCCAGCCTTTATGTTCATGTGCCCTTTTGCGCGCAAAAATGCGCTTATTGTGCGTTCTATTCCGAACCGGCGGGCGGTGAACTGGTCAATCGTTATGTCGCCGCTTTGATCCGGGAAATGGAGATCGTTGCGGACGATGTGCGGCCGCCCGTTCTCCGTAGCACTGCTGCGGAGGGTGGACGCACCATTTTCTTCGGCGGCGGCACGCCCTCGCTGCTCAACCTCCGCCAATGGAACCAGGTCCTCCGGGCCATGGAACGCCTGAATCTGCTGGGCGCGGAGGAGTTCACCGTCGAATGCAATCCCGCTACCGTTTCGGCCGATAAGGCCAAATTGCTCCGGGATTTCGGGGTCAACCGGATTTCCATGGGCGTGCAGTCGCTCGACGAAGCCCTGCTCGACCGGCTGGGCCGGGTTCATTCACGGGAGATGGTCTTTAAATCGTTCGATATTCTCCGCCGGGCCGGTTTCGACAATCTGAATATGGATCTCATGTTCGCCATACCCGGCCAGACGCTCAAGATCTGGCGTGCCACGTTGGACGAGGCCCTGGCCCTCGGCAGTGAGCATCTGTCCAGTTACGAGGTTATTTACGAGGATGACACCCCGCTGTTTGCGCAATTACAGGCAGGCAAATTCGACGTCAACGAGCCTGCGCCATGTATGAGGAACTGGTTGAACGGGTGACCGCCGCTGGTTTCCGGCAGTACGAGGTGGCCAACTTTGCGCGGGAGAAGAAGTGGAGTAATGGAGTGAGGGAGAATTGGAGTAAAAATTCAGCCGGGACGCAGCCCTCCAACACTCCGGAACTCCAGCACTCCATCCCCTCTTTCGCCTGCAAACACAACGTCAATTACTGGCGCGGCGGTTCGTTTTATGGGCTCGGCCCCAGTGCCACCGGTTACGTTCGCGGGGTGCGGACCAAAAACCGGGCGAACACGCCGCTTTATTGCGAGCAGCTTGAGCAAGGAAAACGTGCCATCGAATCGCGCGAGGAATTGCCGCCGCTGAAACGCGCCGGCGAAACCGCCGCGTTCGGCCTGCGCCTGGTCGCCGGCTGGCCGTTTGAGGAATTCCGGCGCACGACGGGTTTTGATTTGCACCAGGAATGGTCGGCGGACATGACCCGGCTGGCCAGCTGCGGCTGGGCGGAAATTTGGCCGGACGGATTTCACCTCACCCGTCAGGGCTTGCGCTTCGCAGATGCGGCGGCGGAAATGTTCCTTCGTTGAACTATTTACGATATTGGATTTGCGATTTACGAGCCATCTTCCTGGTCCACGCCGCCGCGTAAATCGTATATCGTCAATCGCAAATTCTTCGACTACTGGATAAGTGGGAGAATAACGGTGAATGTGGTTCCAGTACCGGGCTGGCTTGAACCGGAAATGGTTCCACCATGCGCCTCGACGATGGCTTTCGAAATGGCCAGCCCCAGTCCGGCGTTGCCGTTGGAAGCGGTCCGTGATTTATCCCCGCGATAAAACCGCTCGAATACATGTGGCCGGTCTTCGGCGGAAATTCCCGGACCGGTATCGCTGACGGTCAACACGGCGAGCCCGGGTTGGGCCTCCAGTTTTACGCGCACTTCGCCGTCCGGCCGGTTGTATTGAATGGCATTGACCAGCAGGTTGGTAATGACTTGTCTCAGGCGTTCGGCGTCGCCGGTGATTTCAACCGGGGCCAGTTCTTTCAGAATTTTCACATTACGCTGACTGGCAATGGGTTTTAATTGGTCGGCACATTCGTTTACCGTTTCGGCCAGGTTAAATCGCAGCCGCTTCATGGTCTCCTGTCCGGCATCCAGCCACGCCAGTTCCAACAGCGATTCAATCAACCGGCGCATCCGCTGGGCCGAACGCTCGCAGGCCTCGACCGTTTCCCGATATTCGGCGGCGTAGCGCTCACGGCTCAACGCGGTCTGGGTTTGCGTAAGAATGACGGAAACCGGCGTGCGCAGTTCATGAGCGGCATCGGCGGTAAACTGCTGTTGCTGGGTAAAGGCCGTTTCCAACCGGGCAAAGGTGGAATTTAAAACCGCGGCCAGCCGGCCCAGTTCGCTCTCGGTTTCAGCGACATTGATGCGTTGCGACAAATCGCCGGCGGAAATTTTCACGGCCGCGCTACTGATGCCGTCGATTGGCCCTAGGGCGCGCCCAACCAACCACCAGCCGCCGGCGAGGCCGACGAGCAGGATCAGGCCTCCAATCGCCGTCAGATTCAGGGCCGTGCGTCGAAGCTCCTTCAATTCCGGCACAACGGAGCAGCCGACCCGAATGGTTTCACCTCGCGGCAGGGTCTGCACCATTTCGCGAAAGCCCAACAGATCCCGTATCGACGGCGGCTCGGGTGAATTTGCAGCTAAATGGTGCATATAGGGTCCCGATTCTTGAAATGATCTATGAAGGTCAATAAGTGTTGGCACGTTGCCCCCGCGGGCAATTTCATTGCCATCGCTTGATTGGACGACGAAATAGAAACTGTCCGCGTCGTTGGTGCCGAATAATGCGATGGCTTCGGGCGGCAGATGGAATGCAAACGGCCGAGGCGGGCCATCGTCGGGGAACTGTTCGGGCGGTGGACGGTCAAAAGGTTGTACGCCCGTGTTCGGTCCGTGTGGTGGGGGACGATGCAATGCACCGGCCAGAATTCCAAACCGGCGTTGCAATTCGTCGTCGATCCGGCGTATTTGTCGTCCCCACTCGAGCTGGTACGCGGTGAAACCGAAGCCCGCAAGCACGAGCACTAAAATGAGACCGTACCAGAGCTGCAATCGCCACTTGATGGAGTTCAAGAATTTCATTTGGATGATACATCCAACAACCAACATCCAACATCGAACACCCCATTGGACAACCGTTTGCCGCGCCGATATTGGATGTTGGACGTTGGATGTTCAGTGTTCGGTGTTTTCATTTACTCAATGCAATACCCATGGCCGCGGCGTGTGGTGATGAATTCCGCGCCCAGCTTTTTGCGGACGTTGGAAACATGGACATCCAGCAGGTTGGAAAGCGTGCTGTCATTCTCGTCAAACAGGTGTTCATAAAGTTGCGTGCGCGTGACCACTTCGCCCCGGTGCAGCGCAAGAAATTCCAGGAGCGAATATTCGCGTGCGGTCAATTCGACCGGTTTACCCTTGAGTGAAACGTTCCGCGCAGCGGTATCAATTTTCACGTCGCCAATTTCGACAACATTGGTGGTCTTATCGGCACTGCGGCGGATGAGGGCGCGGAGGCGGGCGAACAGCTCCGGCAGATCGAACGGCTTGACCATGTAATCGTCCGCGCCGGTATCGAGTCCTTTGACGCGATCCCGCGTCTGGTCGCGGGCCGTGAGCATGAGCACGGGCGTCTTTTTGATTTTACGGAGCCGTTTGAGCAGTTCCCAGCCGTCAAGTTTGGGCAGCATCACGTCGAGAACGATGGCGTCGTAATCGTAGCTCTCGGCGTTGAACAGACCATCCACGCCGTTGTTGGCGCTGTCCACGGCATAACCCTCCTCGCGCAACGCCTGGGCCAGGCTGCGGAGCAAATCGGGTTCATCTTCGACAATCAGGATTCTCATGTTGGCTCCGGTGCGGTTGATTTAGCACAACCGCCTTCCGCCGTCACTCTCGCAGAGCCAACCTTAAGGCAAGATGAAGATTTGGATCGGCTTTTTTTTTCGGCTTCACGTTTCCTTAAGGTTGCCTCGCGTAAATTGCGGCAGAAGAAAGATTCACACCGGCAAACAATAGAAAGCGAGCACAACATGAAAGCTACAATGAATACCATGCTGACGTTGCTGACACTGGGCGCGTCGGCCCTCATCGTCAACGCCCAGGATGCTGGCAGCCCACCTCCCGGTGGCGGTCCCGGCGGAGGCGGACCGCGACATCGCCCACCGCCATTACCCCTGATCATGGTGCTGGATGCCAATCACGATCGGGTGATTGATTCCAACGAAATCGCCAATGCCAGCGCGGCCTTGTTGACGTTGGACAAAAATGGCGATGGCGAACTGACCGCGGACGAATATTTGCCGCCCCTGCCGGCCGATGCGCCGAAGGATGCTCCGCGTCCCCCGCTGCCAGCGATCGTGAAGGCGCTGGACGCCAACGGTGACGGAGTGATTGACGCGAGTGAAATCGCCAACGCCCCGGCCGCGTTGAAGACGTTGGACAAAAACGGTGATGGTCAGCTGACGCCGGATGAATTCATAGGACCCCGTCACCATATGGGTCCGCCCCGTGACGGCGGCGCCAACAATGATAATGGCGGTCCACCACCGGGTGATAACGGCCAGCCATCCGGTCCACCTCCGGACCAGCAATAAATTCTGTTCGTGTGAACGGAATGGCGGCGGGTTGACGCAAAAGCCGGTGTGACGCGGTCAATCCGCCGCTTCTTGAATCTTCCCCGCGGTGATTTCGGTGCCTTTGCCCAGTTGTTGAACGGCGAGGGCGCCGGCCAGAATGGAAATGGCCCCGCAGATGACGTAGGGCAGCATGGGCACGCGCAAATAAAGCGTGGCGGCGAAAATCGGGCCGACAATGCGCGCCAGGGCGCCGGCGCTTTGCGCGACGCCAATGGTCGCGCCTTGCTCGTTGGCGGGAGTTAGATTGGACAGGAGACCGAACACCGGCGCGCGGGTCAGGCTGGAGCCGATGGCCAACAAGGCCAGCGCCGCCAGCATCTTGATCCACGGCCAGTCAGCCAAACGCAGCACGGCGAGCCATTTCAAAGGGCCGTCGCCTTTGAGGAACGGCAACATTGCCAGGCTGATACCGGTCAGCACCAGGCTCAAAGCAATCAACCTGGGTTCGCCCAATATTTTTACCAGACGGCCGATTACACCTCCCTGGATGAACACCGCGATGGTTCCGCAAAAAATAAAAATCGAAACCACGGTCATGACCGGTTTGGTCTCATCCACCGTAATTCCCAGATTGAAGTTGTCATTCACCAGCAACGGCAGCGTGCTTTCAAAACAGCTGAAGGCGAACGTCGCCAGAAAGAAAACCAGAATCAGCAGGCCGATTTTCGGCTGGGCCAGTGTGTGACCCCACTGCTTCAGGCGCGGGCGGCGGGTTGTTGGATTGGAATCCGGCTTCCAACTTTCAGCGAGAATGGAAAAGGCCAGAAGGAAGTTGGCTGCACACAGCGCCGCCGCCGCCCATCCCGGACCGGTCGCGCCGAAAAGTTTCAGCGCGATGCCGCTGACAGCCGGGCCCAGAATGAATCCGAGCCCAAACGCCACCCCGATCAGGGCCATGCGCCTGGACCGTTGTTCGGGCGGCGTGATGTCGGCAATGTAAGCCTGGGCGACGGTGATGTTGGCGCCGCAAATACCCGCGAAAGCCCGCGAGACGAGCAACGCCCACAACGCCGCAGCATGGTTTTCAAAACCCGACCCGATCGCGAACAGCACATACGACATCGCCGCGCCGGCGGTGCTGATGAGCATGACGGGACGACGGCCAATATGATCGGACCACCGGCCGAGCACCGGGGCAAAAAGGAACTGCATCGCCGAATAGGAGGCGATGATGGCGCCAATGACAAAACCGCCCGCGCCGTAATGCCGGCTATAGATCGGCACCAGCGGCACGACGATGCCGAAGCCGATGAGGTCAATGAAGACCGTCAGAAAAACGACGAGCAGTGACGGTTTGCGTTTCATGTGTGCAACGAAAGGGAATTCTAATTGTGTCCAGAAGCGAGTCAATTTTTCCGGTCAAATATTTTCCAGGAACGAGTTTGTGAATCGCGGCTTGTGAAGAACGTGTCACTAAGATTCAATAACTCCGTTTTGATTCAAGTGAAGTGATTGAATTGTATTGTGAGATGATTGATTCCGTTTCCGAGACCGCCGGTGCCACCGCCGATTTAAAAAAGGCGCGGCGCCAGAAATCCGCCATCCGCAATCCGCAATCCGCGCTCGTGGACCGGTTGCCGCCACACTCGCCCGAGGCCGAGCAGGGTGTGTTGGGTTGCGTGTTGCTATCGCCGAATGAGTGCATGGGCGAATGCGTGGAGAAGTTGAAGGACGGTCGGGAGGTTTT
>Ga0335083_10000685_pt1 | contig 49555 bp, 42 predicted proteins | sample Lox_Sample_42_FD_206716 | JGI IMG/M metagenome (GOLD analysis project Ga0335083, IMG submission 206716) | Soil microbial communities from Loxahatchee National Wildlife Refuge, Florida, United States - Lox_Sample_4.2 | ecosystem: Environmental > Terrestrial > Soil > Wetlands | place: USA...
CTTGAAGAACTCGAGCGCCTCCTCGACGGTCATGTCGAGCACGTCGGCGATTGTTCGGCCCTTGAAGGTGACCTCGAGGGTCTCGCGGTTGTAGCGCTTGCCCTTGCAGACGTCGCAGGTGACGTAGACGTCGGGCAGAAAGTGCATCTCGATCTTGATGACGCCGTCGCCCTGGCAGGCCTCGCAGCGGCCGCCCTTGACGTTGAAGGAGAAGCGGCCGGGCTCGTAGCCGCGCGCCTTGGATTCGGGCAGGCCGGCGAACCACTCGCGGATCGGCGTGAAGGCGCCGGTGTAGGTCGCAGGGTTCGAGCGCGGCGTGCGGCCGATCGGCGACTGGTCGATGTCGATGATCTTGTCGATATGCTCGAGGCCCTCGATGCGGTCGTGCTTGGCGGGGCTGAGCGAAGCGCCGTTTAATTTGCGCGCCACCGCGTTGTAGAGCGTGTCGATGAGCAGTGTCGACTTGCCGCCGCCGGAGACGCCGGTGACGCAGGTGAACAGGCCGAGCGGGATCTCGGCGGTGATGTTCTTGAGGTTGTTGCCGCGGGCGTTGACGATGCGCAAGGCGCGGCGCGAGCGCGGCCGCCGCTCGGGGGTGGCGACGGAAAGTTCGCCGGAGAGATATTTGCCGGTGAGCGATTGCGGCTCGGCGATGAGGTCTTTCACCGTGCCTTCGGCGACGATGTGGCCGCCGTGGATGCCGGCGCCGGGGCCGATGTCGAGCACGTAGTCGGCGGCGCGGATGGCGTCCTCGTCATGCTCGACCACGATCACGGTGTTGCCGAGGTCGCGCAGGCGCTTCAACGTTTCGAGCAGCCGCGCATTGTCGCGCTGGTGCAGGCCGATCGACGGTTCGTCGAGGACATACAGGACACCAGTGAGGCCGGAGCCGATCTGCGAAGCGAGGCGAATGCGCTGGCTTTCGCCGCCCGAAAGCGTGCCGGAGGCGCGCGCGAGGGTGAGGTAGTCGAGGCCGACGGCGACGAGGAACTGCAGGCGCTCGCGGATTTCCTTGAGCACGCGCACCGCGATCTCGTTCTGCTTTGCGTTGAGCGATTTCGGCAGCTCGGTGAACCAGTCGCCGGCCTTCTTGACGCTGAGTTCGGCGACTTCGGAGATGTTTTTGCCGCCGACTTTCACGCACAAGGCTTCCTGCTTGAGCCGCGCGCCTTTGCACAGCTTGCAGGGCACGTCGGTGAAATATTTGAGCAGGTCTTCGCGCGCCCAGTCGGACTCGGTTTCCTTGAAGCGGCGCTCGAGGTTGGTGATGACGCCCTCGAACGGCTTCTTCGTCGTGTAGCCGCGCAGGCCGTCGTCATAGACGAACTTGATCTCGTCGTCGCCGGAGCCGTAGAGGATGGCGTCCTGCGTCTTTTTCGGCAGGTCCTTCCATTTGGTGTCGAGCGCGAAGCGGTAATGCTTGCCCAAAGCCTCCAGCGTCTGCGTGTAATAGGGCGACGACGACTTCGCCCAGGGCGCGATGGCGCCGCGTTTGAGCGAAGCGTCGCGGTCGGGGATGACGAGGTCGGCGTCGATCTTCTGCTCGACGCCGAGACCGCCGCATTCCGGGCAGGCGCCGAACGGATTGTTGAAGGAGAACAGCCGCGGCTCGATCTCCGGAATGGTGAAGCCGGACACCGGGCAGGCAAATTTCTCCGAGAAGACGAGACGCCGCGCGTCGGACGCAGCGGCGGCGGCAAGCTTGGTTTCTTTCTTACCACCCGCCGCGGATTCTTTACCCTCCCTTGAAAAGGGAGGGGCGGCGCGCAGCGCCGGGGAGGGATCATCGTCAGCATTGATCCCCACCCGCCGCGCTTCGCGCGTCGACCTCCCCTTTTCAAGGGGAGGTGACGAGAGCGCGGCGCCACCATCCGCCAGCTCCACCACGGCGAGGCCGTCGGCGAGCTTGAGGCACTGCTCCAGCGAATCCGCGAGCCGCGTGGCGATGTCGCTCTTCACCAAGAGGCGGTCGACGACGACGTCGATGTCGTGGGTGAACTTCTTGTCCAGCGCCGGCGCCTCGGCGATCTCGTGAAACGCGCCGTCGATCTTGACGCGCTGATAGCCCTTGCGCAGGAACTCGGCGAGCTCCTTTTTGTATTCGCCCTTGCGGCCGCGCACGACCGGCGCCAGCACATAGATGCGCGTGCCTTGCGGCAGCGCCAGCACGCGGTCGACCATCTGCGACACGGTCTGGCTCTCGATCGGCAGGCCGGTCGCTGGCGAATAGGGCACGCCGACCCGCGCCCATAGCAGGCGCATGTAGTCGTAGATCTCGGTGACGGTGCCGACGGTCGAGCGCGGATTCTTCGAGGTGGTCTTCTGCTCGATGGAGATGGCGGGCGACAGGCCGTCGATCTGGTCGACGTCCGGCTTCTGCATCATCTCGAGGAACTGGCGGGCGTAAGCGGACAGGCTCTCGACGTAGCGGCGCTGCCCTTCCGCATAGATGGTGTCGAAGGCGAGCGACGACTTGCCGGAACCGGACAGGCCGGTGAACACGACGAGCCGGTCGCGCGGCAGCGTGACGTCGATGTCTTTCAGGTTGTGCTCGCGGGCGCCGCGGATGGTGATGGCGCGGGCGTCGGCAGCCTGTCTCTTCGTTGAATCGGCCATGGGTCACGTCTGCAGCCGGCGCTGCTCAACGCCCCGGCGGTCGGTTTTGCGCGTGGAAACGGTCTCCGCCGGAACGTAGTGAGAACAGGGCCGTCGCGCCAGTGCGAACTGCCCCGCCATGCGTGAGCTTGGGGACAAAAAAGTTTGAAGCGCGGCGCTCAGGAAATTCCGATTGCGGCTAACTCATTGGCGGGGCTTGTTCATATCGTATTCTTTATAACTATTCTAAGCTATTGAAAATGCTGGAATTTCCTTATTGTCGTGGCTATTTGTGAGGAAGATCAATACGGAGTTTGCCGATGGCATTATTGGACGCCATGGTCGCCGACAATCAGCAAGCGCAATGGACCTGCCTCGGCCATGCGCCGCGCGGCTTCCGCGGCTGCATCCACGCCATCATGGTCGACGATCGCCTAAGCGATCTGCCGGAGGGAGAGCTGGAGCGGCGGCTGATCGAGCTCGGCTTCATCGAAGGGGCGATGGTCGAGATCCTGCATCAGGGGATTTTCGGCCGTGATCCGATCGCCGTGCGCGTCAACGACGCCACAATCGCTTTGCGCCGGCGCGAAGCGATGGCGATCTTCGTCATCTGACTGGAAATGCCTTCATGAGCGTCATTGCCGGCAATGATCTGCGTCATTTCGCGCTGATCGGCACGCCGAACAGCGGCAAGACTGCGCTGTTCAATGCGCTGACCGGGAGCCGGCAGAAGGTCGCCAACTATCCAGGCGTCACCGTCGAGCGCAAAGCCGGGATGTTCCGCACGCCCTCGGGCCACAGCGTCAATCTCATCGATCTGCCCGGCACCTATTCGCTGCGCGCGCGCAGCCCGGACGAGGAGGTGACGCGCGACGTCGTGCTCGGGCGTTTCGCCAGCGAGGCGCGGCCGGATCTGCTGGTGTGCGTCGCCGACGCCACCAATTTGCGGCTTGCCTTGCGGCTGCTCATCGAGCTCAAGCAGGTCGGGCGGCCCTTGCTGCTGGTGCTCAACATGATCGACATCGCGCGCCGCCGCGGCATCGACATCGATCTCGAGCGATTGTCGGCGGAACTCGGCGTGCCCGCGATCACCGCCGCCGCCGTGCGCAAGGGCGGCACCGAGGATCTGATGCGCCGGCTCGACGAGCTCGCCGCGGCCGGCGACGAGCACCGCCACGCGACCGCATGGAAGACACCGAGCATCGGCGAATTGCGCGCGGCGCAACGCGAGGCCGACCGCATCCTCAAGGCCGTGGTGCGCATGCCGGCGAAGCCGGACACGCTGACCACGAAGCTCGACGCTGTGCTGCTGCATCCGGTCGCCGGGCTTGTCATCCTGCTCGCCATTCTCTTCGTGATGTTCCAGGCGGTGTTCACCTGGGCGCAGCCGCTGATGGATTTCATCTCAGGCGGCTTCGACGCGTTGGGCACGGCGGTGCACGACGCGCTGCCGGCAGGGTTATTGCAGAGCTTCCTGCAGGACGGCGTCATCAACGGCGTCGGCAGCGTCATTGTGTTCCTGCCGCAGATCCTGATCCTGTTCTTCTTCATCCTGATGCTGGAAGACTTCGGTTACATGGCGCGCGCCGCCTTCCTCATGGACCGCATCATGGGCGGCGCCGGCTTGCACGGCCGCGCCTTCATCCCGCTGCTGTCGAGCTTTGCCTGCGCCATCCCCGGCATCATGGCGACGCGGGTGATCGACAATCCGCGCGACCGGCTGACCACCATTCTGGTGGCGCCGCTGATGACCTGCTCGGCGCGCATTCCGGTCTATACGCTGATCATCTCCGCATTCATTCCGCCGAAAGAGCTCTGGGGCTTTGTCAGCCTGCAGGGCCTGGTCATGTTCGGGCTCTATGTTGCGGGCATCGCCAGCGCGCTCGGCGTGTCGTTCCTCGCCAAATTCTTCTTCTGGCGCGAGGAGCCGACGCCGCCGTTCATGCTGGAACTGCCGGATTACAAATTGCCGCGCGCGCGTAGCATCCTCATGGGCCTGTACACGCGGGCAAAGATGTTCCTGCAGCGCGCCGGCACCACGATCTTCTCGATGATGGTGCTGATCTGGTTCCTCGCCTCGTTCCCGCGGCCGCCGGCGGGCGCGAGCGGGCCCGCGATCGACTACAGCCTCGCCGCCATCATCGGCAAGGCGCTGGTGCCGGTGACGGCGCCGCTCGGCTTCAACTGGCAGATCAACATCGCGCTGATTCCAGGCATGGCGGCGCGCGAGGTCGCGGTCGCGGCGCTCGGAACGGTCTATTCGATCGAAGGCGGCAAGGAGGCCGTAGAACAGATCGGCCACGCGCTCGCCAGCAAATGGAGCCTGGCGACTGCGCTGTCGATCCTGGTCTGGTATATTTTTGCGCCGCAATGCGCCTCGACGCTCGCCGTCATCAAGCGCGAGACGCAAAGCTGGAAATGGATGGCGACCACCTTCGGCTACATGATCGGGCTCGCCTATCTCGCCTCGCTCATCACCTACAATATCGCCGTAGCGCTCGGCGCCGGCTGAGGCGGCGGAAGACACCCTAAGTGAGGCAAGAAAAAGGGCCGGCGCCAGGGCCGGCCCCCAATTTTTCGTCGCTTCGGCGTTTCAGAAGAAGCGGTAGTTCACGCCGATGCGGATCAGGCTTTCTTTGAAGCCGACGGTGGTGGCGGTGCCGCAGGTCGCCGCATTGCAGCTGGCATTGCCGAGATCGACGTAGAGATATTCGAGCTTGGCCGACCAGTTGCCGAGGAAGGCGTATTCGAGGCCGGCGCCGATGGTCCAGCCGAAGCGGTCTTCAGTATCGCTGGCGCCGCCTGCCGGTGTCATTTTGATCGACCCGAAGGCGCCGCCGCCGGTGATGTAGGGCATGAAACGGTCCCAAGCATAACCGATGCGCAGACGCGCGGTGCCAAGCCAATCGTTTTTCGTTTCGCAGCCGACGCCGGTGCAAACGCCGGTGCCGGACGTATCGGTGCCCTTGATCCAGCTCCAGTCGAAATCGCCTTCGATGCCCCAGACCCAGACGCCGGTCTGCAAATTATAGCCCAGCGTCACGCCGGCAAGGCCGCCGCTGGGATCGGTGCTGCCGGTGGTGACGGCACTCGACCAGTCCGACGTTCCCCAGCCATAGCCGCCGTTGATGCCGACATAGAAGCCGGTCCAGCTAAAGGGCGCGACGTAGTAGGGCGCTTTGTAAGCTGGGCGATAGGCAGGGCTGTAGGCTGGGCGGGGCAGATCGGCCGCGAACGCTGGCGCCGCCATTGCCACGGCCAAAAGGCCGGCAAAGGCCGCGATCAATTGACGTTTCATGTTATTGGACCTCCTGAAGTGATTTTCCGCCGCGGAAACTCACCACTGGCGCCGGTCTATATCTTGTGGATGATTCGTGGTGTGGTCTTTACGCAACAAAAAATCTCAAATTCGAACGCGCGAATCACTTGCCGATCTGAGAGGAATCAGCATGCGGCTCAAAGACAAGATTGCGATCGTCGTCGGCGCCGGGCAGGGCCCCGGCACCGGCATGGGCAACGGCCGCGCCACCGTCATTCGCTTCGCGCAGGAAGGCGCGAGCGTGCTTGCGGTCGATCGCGACGTCGCATCGGCGCGCGAAACTTGCGTGATGGCGGCGAAAGAGGCGAAAGGAAAGTGCGAGGCCTTCGAGGCCGACGTGACGCGCGAGGCCTCGATGCAGGCGATGATCGCGCACGCGCAGAAGGCTTACGGCCGCATCGACGTGCTGCACTACAATGTCGGCGTGTCGCTCGCCGGCGGCGACGCGCCGCCGACGGAAATCACCGAGGACGCGTTCGACCGCGTGCTCACCATCAACCTGCGCGGCATGGTGATGGCGTGCAAGCACGTGCTGCAGGTGATGCGTGCGCAGAAGTCGGGCGTCATCATCGGCATCTCCTCGCTCGCCGCTTACGAGAATTATCCGTACACCGCCTACAAGGCGAGCAAGGCGGCGATGATCGCTTACGTGCAGCAGCTCGCCATCCAGAACGCCGAATACGGCATCCGCGCCAACGTCATTCTGCCGGGCTTGATGGACACGCCGATGGCGGTGGACACGCGGGCGCGGCATTCCGGCAAGAGCCGCGCGGAAGTTGCGGCGATGCGCGACGCGCGCGTGCCGCTGCGCAAGAAGATGGGCACCGCCTGGGACGTCGCCAACGCGGCGCTGTTCCTCGCCTCCGACGAGGCCAATTTCATTTCCGGCGCGGCGCTGCCGGTTGACGGCGCGGCGCTCGTCAAGATCGGGTGAATGCTCGCTTTACCGATCTGCGCCGCCATTGATGTGTCCGGCCGTCAGCTGAGGAGTTCGCCTTGTCCGCCCTGCGCATCTACGGTATCGCCCGCACCCGCGCGTTCCGGGCGCTCTGGATGGCGAATGAGCTCGGGCTCGACTACGAGCACTTGCCGATCGAGATCGGCACGGCCGGCGCGCGCTCGCCGGAGTTTCTCGCCATCAATCCCAATGGGCGCCTGCCTTTTATCGTTGACGACGACTTCGTGCTGTTCGAGTCGCTTGCCATCACGCTCTACCTCGCCAAAAAGCACTCCAACGGCAAACTCTATCCCGGCACGTTGGAAGGCGAGGCCCGGGCGTGGCAATGGAGCCTCTGGGCCGTCACCGAGGTCGATCGCGGCGTCAACATCTGGTCGCTGCACGCCGTGCGGCTGCCGCCGGCCGAGCGCGATGCCGGCAGGCGCGACGAGGCCCTGAAGGTTCTGTCGGCGCCGTTCAAGGTGCTCGATGCGGCGCTGGCCAAACAGCAATACTTGCTGGGCGCCGACTTCACGGTGGCCGATCTCAACGTCGCCGCCGTCGTCAGCCGCGCCGTCGACATGGACCTCGCCGCGACCCCGAACCTCAAGGCTTGGCTCACGCGCTGTTTGGAGCGGCCGGCCGCGCGAAAGGCCCTCGCGCTCAAAGCCAAGGCCGACAATGAGACGCCGGCGGACGTCACCCGGCATATCGCCAAGATCAATCGGCTTTGATTTCGCCGCGGCGCCTCGGCGCCGGAAGGCCGCAGACTCTTGCCAATCGCTGTATGGAATGATAAGAACATAACAAGAACACAAATTTGGCCCCCAATTAGCGGGGACAAGTGCGGGCGCGGCGCGCGGCAGCCGCGAACCTCGGCCTATGCCGGGGTAGGCTCATCCGGAAAGCGTAAGGAGCGAAGCGATGGCAGGCAGCGTCAACAAAGTCATTTTGATCGGCAATCTCGGCGCCGATCCGGAAGTGCGCCGCACCCAGGACGGGCGGCCGATTGTCAATTTGCGCGTGGCGACGTCCGATACCTGGCGCGACAAGAATACCGGCGAGCGCCGCGAAAAGACCGAGTGGCACCGCGTGGTCATCTTCAGCGAAGGGCTCGCCAAGATCGCCGAACAGTACCTGAAGAAAGGCTCGAAGGTTTACCTGGAAGGTGCTCTGCAGACACGCAAATGGCAGGACAAGGACGGCCAGGACCGCTATTCGACCGAGGTCGTGTTGCAGGGCTTCAACTCGTCGCTGACCATGCTCGATACGCGCGGCGGCGGCGGCGCCTCCGCGGATAGTTCGGACAGCGACTTCGGTTCAAGCGGGCCCAGCGCTGCCCGCGAGCGCAAGCCGGCGTTTGCCGGCGCCGGCGGCAAGCGCGACGACATGGACGACGAGATTCCGTTCTGAGCTCTCAGATCCGGTCATCCCCGCGAAAGCGGGGATCCAGGATGCAAAACCGCCTTCAATGCTGCTCTGGATTCCCGCTTACGCGGGAATAAGCGGGGTCATGTTTGCTCGCGGCGCGTCTGCATCGGTTTCTTGGCCGGTCGCAAGTTTCTGCAGCGCCGGCTGCGCGGCGATGTAGCTCATGCAATGGCGCACATGGGCAAAGCCGACACGCTCGTAGAACTTGCGCGCCGCGTTGCCGGCATCGACGGTGAGCTCGATGAAGGCGGCGTTTTGCGCCTGCGCCTCGGCGGCCAGATGCGCCATCAGCGCGCGGGCGTGCCCGCACCCGCGGAAGGCTTCGTCCACATAGAGGTCGTGCAGGAAGAAGGCGCAACCTTGCCAGCCGGGAAAGCCGCGCCTGCTATAGGTCGCCATGCCGATCGCAGCGCCATCGATTTCGGCGATCAGCGCCTGAAAGAGCGGCTGCGGGCCGAAGCCGTCGCGGCGCCAGTCGGCTTCGCTTGCGGTCGCCACGTGCAGCGAGTTTTCCAGCGCCAGCAGGCTGGCTTTCATGCGCATGAGAGCGGGAATGTCGGCCGGCGTCGCAAATCTGACGATGGCGGTCGACATCAGCGGCCCGTCATGCGCTCACATCGACGGTGTTGGTGCTCGACAGGCTCAATGCGGCGGTCAGCGTGATTGGGTCGCCGGGCGTCGAAGTCGATGTCGAAGAATCTTGGGTCTGCCCGACACCGCCGCCGCCATGATGGTGATGGTGGGCGTGGTGCGCGCCGTGGGATTGCTGCAGTGAATTCAGGGTCTGCTGCGCGGCGCCGATGTTTCCGGACTGCAGATCCTGGCCGATCTGATTGATCGCCTGCGTGAAAGGGCTATTGGGATCGAGTTGGCTGCCGGCGCTTTGCGTGAACGAGGCATACGCGCTCTGTGCCGCCGAGAGGTTGCCAGATTGCAACGCCGAGACGAGCTGGCCGAAGGCCTGGCGCGCCGAATTCTGGTCGTTGTAGTAAGGATTGCTGGACGCCGACGAAATCGCCGAGATGCTCATGAGAATCGTCCCCGTCAAAGCGCCCTTGCGCATGCAAATGCGCCCGCGATGGTTAGCAAGACCTAAACGCCGTCGCGATTTTACTTCGAATTGACGCGAGGGTCAGACCGCGAAGGCCGCGCGCACGCCGTCGATGACGAATTGCACTGCGAGCGCGGCGAGCACGACGCCGAGCAAGCGAGACAGGACGATATTTCCGGTGGTACCGACGCGGCGGGCAATAGCGGTGGCGAGCATAAAGGCGGCAAAGCAGAGTGCGACCGCGACGATGATGGCGCCGAGCAGAATGGCGAGATTTACGGCGTCGTCGCCGGCGCGGCTGGCGAGCAGCACGGTCGCGGTGATGGCGCCGGGCCCCGCCATCAGCGGAATGGCGAGCGGGAAGGCGGCAATGTTGCGCACACGCTCTTCGATGGCCTGTTCGGCCTGCTGCGATTGGCGGGCGATGCGCAGGCCGAGCACCATTTCCGAGGCGATGGAGAAGAGCAGCAAGCCGCCGGCGATGCGGAAGGCCGGCAGCGTGATCGAGAGCGTGCGCAACAACCAGTCGCCGGCAAACGCGGTGCCGGCGAGGATCGCGGCGGCGATGAGGCAGGCGCGCAACGCGACGTCGCGGCGCGAGCGCGCGGGCAAGCCTTCGGTCACGGCGACAAAGCTCGGCACCAGGCCGAGCGGGTCGACGACGACGATTAGCGTCACCAGCGCGGAGATGAGGAACTCGACCGGCATGAAGGTTCGCCTAGCGGTGGGGCTTGAGGGGGTCAAATCGCCTCGCCAAAAGCGAGACAAAAAAGCTTGCAGGGCGGCGGCGCCATTCCAATATAAGACATTGAAAATACGAGGCTAAATAGCGGGGATGGGCCGCGTTTTGCGTTGGCCTCGCAAGAGCGAATCCGCTAGAGAAACCGCACGCTAAAACACCCTCAAGGAACCGCCTTTGTCGGATACCGACACTCCGAAACCGGGGGACGGAAGTCCCTCTGACGTTCGCCCGGTCTCGATCACCGAGGAGATGAAGCGCAGCTATCTCGATTACGCCATGAGCGTGATCGTGTCGCGCGCGCTGCCCGACGTGCGCGACGGCTTGAAGCCGGTGCACCGGCGCATCCTCTACACGATGTACGAGAACGGCTTTACGCCGGACAAGCCGTACAAGAAATCCGCGCGCGTGGTCGGCGACGTGATGGGCAAATATCACCCGCACGGCAACCTGGCGATCTACGACGCGCTGGTGCGCATGGCGCAGGATTTCTCCATGCGCCTGCCGCTGATCGACGGGCAGGGCAATTTCGGCTCGGTCGACGGCGACCCGCCGGCAGCCGACCGTTACACCGAGGTGCGGCTGGCAAAGCCGGCGATGGCGCTGCTTGACGATCTCGATCTCGACACCGTCGACTTCACGCTCAACTATTCCGGCGAATTCCGCGAGCCGGCGGTGTTGCCAGCGCGCTTCCCCAATCTCTTGGTCAACGGCGCCGGCGGCATCGCCGTCGGCATGGCGACCAATATCCCGCCGCACAATCTCGGCGAGGTGATCGGTGCCTCGATCGCATTGATCAACGATCCGGCGCTGTCGATCGACGATCTCATCAGAATCGTGCCGGGGCCGGATTTCCCGACCGGCGGCGTCATTCTCGGCCGCTCCGGCATCCACAGCGCCTACACGCAAGGGCGCGGCTCCATCGTCATGCGCGGCAAGGTCGCCTTCGAGACCGTCGGCAAGGACCGGCAAGCGATCATCATTTCCGAAATTCCCTATCAGGTGAACAAGGCCTCGATGGTCGAGCGCATCGCCGAGCTGGTGCACGAAAAGAAAATCGACGGCATCGGCGACCTGCGCGATGAATCCGACCGCGACGGCTATCGCGTCGTCGTCGAATTGAAGCGCGACGCCGAGCGTGACGTGGTGCTCAACCAGCTCTACCGCTTCACGCCGCTGCAGTCCTCCTTCGGCGCCAACATGGTGGCGCTCGACGGCGGACGGCCGCAGGTGATGACGCTGAAAGACATGCTCTCAGCCTTCGTCGCCTTCCGCGAGGAGGTGGTGTCGCGGCGCACCAAGCATCTGCTCGGCAGAGCGCGCGACCGCGCCCATGTGCTGGTCGGGCTTGCCATCGCGGTCGCCAATATCGACGAGGTGATCAAGCTCATCCGCGGCTCGAAGGATGCCAACGAGGCGCGCGAGGCGCTGATGGCCCGCGACTGGCCGGCCAAGGCGGTCGCTTCGCTGATCGAACTTATCGACGATCCGCGCCACAAGGTCGCCAAGAACGGCACGGCGCGGCTGTCGATCGAACAGGCCAAAGCCATCCTCGACCTGCGCCTGCAGCGTTTGACCGCGCTCGGCCGCGACGAGATCAAGGCCGAGCTCGACAAGCTCGCCGCCGAGATCGCCGATTTTCTCGACATTCTGCGCTCGCGTGCGCGCATCCAGGCGATCATCAAGGACGAGCTCATCAAGCTCAAGGACGAGTACGCCACGCCGCGCCGCACCGTCATCGCCGACGAGGAGGGCGAGGTCGACGAAGAAGACCTGATCCAACGCGAAGAGATGGTCGTCACCGTCTCGCATCTCGGCTACATCAAGCGCGTGCCGCTCTCGACCTATCGCGCGCAGAAGCGCGGCGGCAAGGGCCGTGGCGGCATGCAGGTGCGCGAGGAGGATTTCGTCTCGCGGCTGTTCGTCGCCTCGACGCATACGCCGGTTCTGTTCTTCTCCTCCGCAGGCAAGGTCTACAAGGAGAAGGTCTGGCGGCTGCCGCTTGCCGCGCCGCAGGCGCGCGGCAAGGCGCTGATCAACATCCTGCCGCTCGGCGAGGGCGAGACCATCACCACCATCATGCCGCTGCCGGAGGATGAGAAGACCTGGGAAAAGCTCGACGTGATGTTCGCCACCGTGCAAGGCACGGTCCGCCGCAACAAGCTCAGCGATTTCGTCGAGGTGCGACCCTCGGGCATCATCGCCATGAAGCTCAAGGGCGGCAATGCGATTGTCGACGTGCAGATCTGCACGGAAAAAGACGACGTACTGCTCACCGCCGCCGCCGGGCAATGCATCCGCTTTGCGGTGCCGGAGGTGCGCGTGTTCTCCGGCCGCGATTCGGCGGGCGTGCGCGGCATCGATCTCGGGGAAGGCGACCAGGTCATCTCGATGTCGATCCTGCGCCACAGCGACGCCTCCTCGGAGGAGCGGCTTGCGTATCTGAAGCGAGCGAGCGCGGTGCGCCGCGGCAGCGAGGAAGAAGCGGCCGAGGTCGAGGAGGAGGATGCCGAGGAGACCGCCGGCGCCATCGAGCTCGGCGAGAAACGTTACGTCGAGCTTTCGGCGGCGGAGCAATTCGTGCTGACGATCTCGGAGAAGGGCTACGGCAAGCGCTCCTCCTCCTATGAGTACCGCATCACCGGCCGTGGCGGCAAAGGCATCGTCGCCATGGCGGTGCTGGAAGGAAAGAAGGGCGCGAAGAAAATCCGCGACAAGACCGGCAAGCTCGTCGCCTCGTTCCCGGTCGAGGAAACGGACCAGATCATGCTGGTCACCGACGCCGGCAAGCTCATCCGCACACCGGTTTCCGGCATCCGCATCGCCGGGCGCTCGACACAAGGCGTGATCGTGCTCGACACCGCGGAGGATGAGCGCGTCGTCTCGGTCGAGCGCGTCAGCGAGGAAGAGGGCGAGGACTAGACGTCCTGCGCCGCGATCTGCAGGTCGTCAAAGCCGGCCGTTATCGGAAACACGATACGGACCGTGGTGCCGAGGCCTTCGCCCGGGCTTTGCGCGTCGAGCTTGCCGGCGCTGCTGGTCACGAATGTCTTGGCGATCCATAACCCGAGGCCCGAGCCCGAGATTTTTCCGGCGTGACGCGTGCCGCGAAAGAAGCGCTCGGCAAAATGCGCTCGTTCTTCGGCGTTCAGGCCGGCGCCTTGGTCGGTTACCGAAATAATGAATTCGCCGGCTTCGGCCCTGGCGGCAATTCGGATTGTGGATTGCGGCGGCGAAAACTTCGCGGCATTAGAGATGATTTGGCCGAGTGCCTGTTCGACCAATACCGGGTCGACGTGGATGAGTGCCTCACCGTCGGCCAAATTGAGTTCGAACCGGTGTTCGGGATAGCGCGGGCTGATGCGCCCAACCGCCGAATTGATGATGTCGCCCGGATCGGTCCAATCCTGCCGGGACCGCAGCCCGTGGCTGGCGATGCGCGTGGCATCGAGCAAATTCTGGATGTCGCTGTTTAGTCGCACGGCTTCTTCACGGATGCCACCGACCAGCGGCGCAAGATGCGCGTCCTTTTTGACCAGCGGTGTTTCCGCGAGGATCGAGATGCCGCCAAGAACGGAAGCAAGCGGCGTGCGCAGTTCGTGTGAAACCGAGCCGATCAGCGCCTCACGAAGTTGTTGCGCTTCGGCGAAAGCCCTGGTCTCCGACTTTGCCGATTCAATCTTGAGCACCAGATAGCCGCCAAGCGCGATAATCGACACGGTGATGATCGTGTTGATGAGCGCGACGGGGGTCTGTTTGGTCCCTCCGGTCAGAAGATAGCTGAAGAGGGTCAGTGCAACGCAGGCGCCGCAAACGGCGATGAGGCCGCGACGGTCGCAAAAACGGGCCGAAAGCAGCACGACGGCAATGTAAAGAACCGAGGCGGCGATCTCCGACGCGGTCAGCGTATCCACCGCGAAAATTACGGCCGCGAACAGCGTGGTTGCGATCGGCAGAGCGAATGAGCGCGTCGAACTTGGGACCGTAAAGTCAGGCTTCGGTTTCATCGCAGGCCCAAAATGTCTGCCGGCGTTATATCCCGCCCCGCCGGGTATCGCGTAAGCTTGTGAAGCTTACTGCGGCTTGAGGTTGAGCGCTTCGACGATCGGCCGCCATTTCCTGGTCTCTTTCGCCATGTGCTCGGCAAGCTGCTGCGGCGTGCCGCCGCGCGGCTCGGCGCCGAGTTTGGCGAGCGTCGACTTCATCGGCTCCGCGTGAAGGGCGGCGTTGGTCGCCGCGTTGAGCTTGGCAATGATCGCCGGCGGCGTGGCCTTGGGCGCGAGCAGCGCGGTCCAGGCCCCGGCGGCGACGCTCGGATAGCCTTGTTCCGCCATGGTTGGCACGTCAGGAAGCTGGGCAACGCGTCTGGGGCTTGCCACCGCGAGCGCGCGCAGCTTGCCGGCGCGGATCAATTGCAGCGAGGTTGCGACCGGATCGAAGGTCATCTGTACCTCGCCGGCGACGACACCGGTCAGCGCCGGGCCGCCACCCTTGTAGGGCACATGCACGATGTTGCTGCCGGTCTCTTTCTTGAAAAGCTCGGCGGCAAGATGCGGCAGCGTGCCGGCGCCGCCGGTCGAATAATTGAGCTTGCCCGGATTGGCCTTGGCATAGCCGACGAGCTCCGCGAGCGTTTTGAACGGCAGGCTTGCGTTAATTACCAGGAGTTGCGATGCCTCGGCGATCAGGGCGACGGGCGCGAAGCTCGAGGCGTCGTAGCCCGGGGTCTTGTAGATCATCGGGCTCATGATCAGCCCGCTCGCCGCCGAAACCATCAGTGTGTAACCGTCGGGGGTCGCTTCCGCCGCCATCTTCGAGCCGATGGTATTGCCGGCGCCGGGCTTGTTCTCGACATAGACGTTCTGCCCGAGCTGTGCCGGCAGCGCGTTAGCGAGCACGCGCGCCATCACGTCGACCGGTCCTCCCGGCGGTGTCGGCACGATGATGCGCACAGGGTGGTCGGGATAGACCTGATGAGCAAAGGCCTGAGCGGCCGCGCCAAGCAGCGCCGCCGCGAGTATGATCCGGCGCATCCGGTCCTCGCGAGGGATCTTAGGTCCGTCGCGAGAAGCCTAGCCCCGGTTCCGGCGAATTGCGACTAGGGCGAGAGGTGATCGGTCGTCACCAGGCGGATGTGTGGATTGCCGACACGGGTGCCGACGCAATCGCGGTAGGGCCAGGGGCGTTGCGTGCAGGTTTTGAGCGCGGCGGCGTCCGCCTTGGCCAAGGGTCCGGCGGCGAGCTCGCTCCCCGTGGTGGTGAGCAAAGTGAAGGCCGCGGCGATCGCGGCGGCGGCGGCAATGGCGGTGATTGGCTTGAACATGACGGCCAGCCCATATGTTTTGTTGCTAACGTTTGTCGGCGCCACGGGATGCGCGGTTCAAAGCGCGGAAAACCGCACAATTTCGTGAGTTTGGGTGAGTTCCTGGCCTTGCCGCAGGAAAAGGGCCGGGGTAGACCCGCGAACATGCGGCGAACCGCCCTTTACGCCGGTTCCTTCGATCCGGTGACCAACGGCCATATCGACGTGGTGCGCCAGGCGGCGCGCCTGGCCGACAGGCTGGTGCTGGCGATCGGCGTCCATCCCGGCAAGAAGCCGCTGTTCTCCGCGGAAGAGCGGCTCGCCATGCTCGAGCAGACTTGTGGGCCCGTCGCGCGGCGGGAAAAATGCCGGCTCGTCTGCGTCACTTTCGCCAACCTTGTCGTCGCCGCCGCGCGCAAGCACGGAGCCACTTTGCTGATCAGGGGACTGCGCGACGCGACCGACTTCGACTATGAGATGCAGATGGCGGGCATGAACGCCACCATGGCGCCGCGCGTGCAGACGATCTTCCTGCCCGCCTCGCCCGAGGTACGCCCGATCACCGCCACATTGGTGCGGCAAATCGCCGGCATGGGCGGCGACGTCTCAAGCTTCGTGCCAGCGTCGGTCGCCGCGCGGCTGAAGAAGAAATTCGCAAAATAAACAGGAGATGTGATGGTCCGGGTTCTTGCCGTAGTGTTTGCGCTCGTCTGTGCCGTGCCGGCGTTGGCGCAGGTGAAATTGCCGGCCGGGCTCGATCCGCAGAACACCATCCTGCTCGACACCAAATACGGCCGCGTCATCATCAAGCTGCGCAACGATCTGGCGCCCAAGCACGCCGAGCGCATCAAGCGGCTCACCCGCGAAGGCTTCTACAACAACTGTCCGTTCCACCGCGTCATCGCCGGCTTCATGGCGCAAACCGGCGACGGCTCCCATGGCGACGGCACCGGCGGCTCGAAATATCCGGACCTGAAAGCGGAATTCTCCAATGTGCCGTTTACTCGCGGCATCGTCGGCATGGCGCGCGCCTCCGATCCAAATTCTGCCAATTCGCAGTTCTTCATCATGTATGGCTCCGCGCCCGGCCTCAACGGCCAGTACACCGTGATCGGGCAGGTGGTGTCCGGCATGGACGCCGTCGACAAGATCAGGAAGGGGCCGGAATCGGAAAACGGCAAGGTGACCGATCCCGATCGCATCATGCGGATGCGGGTCGCCGCCGACGCGAAATAAGATGCGCGCGACTGCGCCGATCATCGCCGGCGCTTTGCTGATCGCAGCCGCCGCGCAGGCGCAGGAGGGCGCGCCGGCGCGCAAACTCAACACGCTCAAGGATGTGGGCAATGCGCTGCGCAAATGCTGGGTGTGGCCGTCGGAACTCGACTCAAGCGGCAACATGGATCTGACCATTATGTTGAGCTTCAAGGCCGACGGCGAAATATTCGGCGGCCGCATCACCCATGTGAGCCGCGACGTCTCCGATAACGAGCGCGCCATCTATTACGCAGCGCTTGAAAAGATGATCCGCCGCTGCTCGCATCTGCCGGTCACGCATAGCCTCGGTGAGGCGATCGCCGGCCACCCGTTCATTTTCCGCATCACCGACACGCGCAGACAGAAAAGGGCCTGACACCATGGCAAAACCGGAAGATACGCTGACGCTCGAGACCACCAAGGGCAAGGTGGTCATCGCCACGCGCCCCGATCTCGCGCCCGGTCACGTCGCCCGCATCAAGGAACTGGTGAAGCAGGGCTTCTACGACGGCATTGTGTTTCACCGCGTCATCGACGGCTTCATGGCGCAGACCGGTTGCCCCGAGGGCACGGGCACAGGCGGCTCCGGCAAAAAGCTCAAGGCCGAGTTCAACAAGGAGCCGCATGTGCGCGGCACCGTGTCCATGGCGCGAGCGGCCAATCCCGATTCGGGCGACAGCCAATTCTTCATCTGCTTCGACGACGCGCGCTTTCTCGACGGGCAGTACACGGCCTGGGGCAACGTCATCGAAGGCATGGAGAACGTCGACAAGATCAAGCGCGGCGAGCCGGTCAGAGACCCCGACAAGATCGTCAAGGCGACCATGGGGGCGTAGTTCCCTCTCTCCCCGCCCAAACTTCCGCTGTCTTGCCGGGCAAAAGCGGGGCATCCAGTGCACGCCAACGCCCGTGATTTAACAGCAGGGCTCTGGGATACTGGATCGCCGCCCTCGCGGGCGATGACGCTGCGCAAGATGAAAACGGACCTTTTCGACTTCGAGCTGCCGGCCGAGCGCATTGCCCTGCGGCCCGTGAGCCCGCGCGATGCGGCCAAGCTTCTGGTGGTGCGGCCGCCCCAACATCCGCCCACCCCCGCGCCAGCGGGGGTTCAGAGCGCGAAGGGTGAAGCGGGCGGCTCCTGGGTCCCCGCTTCCGCGGGGACGAGCGGAGAAATTGTCGAGGACCGTCACGTGCGCGACCTGCCGGAGCTTCTGCGCGCGGGCGATGCGCTGGTGGTCAACGACTCGAAGGTAATCGCGGCGCGGCTCAAAGGCCGCCGCATCGGGCGGGGAAGTTCGGAGCCGGCGATTGAGGCGACTTTGATCAAGCGGCTCGACGGCTCGCACTGGCGCGCCTTCATCCTGGGAGCGAGGAAGGTCGAAGCCGGCGATACGCTGCGGTTCGGCAGCGAGGGCAAGGTTTGTTTCCTCGACCAGCTCGATGCTCAAGTTTTACATAAAGATGAAGAAGGCGAGGTAACCCTCTCATTTTCCTTTCATGGCCCGGTGCTCGACCAGGCCATTGCCGAACGCGGTGAGATGCCGCTGCCGCCTTATATCGCTTCGCGCCGCGATCCGGACGAGCGGGACCGCGCCGACTATCAAACCATGTTCGCGCAAGTTGAGGGGTCCGTGGCGGCGCCGACCGCGGGCCTGCACTTCACGGAAAGCATGCTCGCGCGGCTGAAAACGCGGGGCGTCGGCCTGCACAAGGTGACGCTGCATGTCGGCCCCGGCACTTTCCTCCCCGTAAAGACAGAGGATACCGCCGGGCACAAGATGCATGCTGAGTTCGGGGTGGTGACGGCGGAGACGGCGGCGGCGCTCAACGCCGTGCGAACGGCCGGGGGCCGCATTGTTGCGGTCGGCTCGACAGCGTTGCGGCTCTTGGAGTCCGCGGCAAACGAAGACGGTCGGCTCACCGAATTTGCCGGCGACACTGCCATTTTAATCACGCCAGGCTACCGCTTCCGCGCCGTCGACCTGATGCTCACCAATTTCCATCTGCCGCGCTCGACCTTGTTCATGCTGGTTGCCGCCTTCAGCGGCCTCAACACCATGAAACGCGCTTATGCGCATGCGATCGCGAGCGGCTATCGCTTCTATTCGTACGGCGATGCGTGTTTGCTTTATCCTCAACCGTCATTGCGGGACGGCACGTAGCGCTGGACCCGGAATCCATGCTCCGCAGCGCTATGGATTCCGGGCTCGCTCGCTACGCTCACGCCCCCGAATGATCGAGAATACGATGCCCGCACCCTTTTCCTTCAACGTGACAAAAACCGACGGCGCGGCGCGCCGGGGCGAACTCGTCACGCCGCACGGCCGCGTGCAGACCCCGGCCTTCATGCCGGTCGGCACGCAGGCGACGGTGAAAGGGCTCAGCCCCGCCGAGGTTCGGGCGACCGGCGCGGACATCCTGCTCGGCAACACCTACCACTTGATGCTGCGCCCCGGCGCCGAGCGCATCGCCGCGCTCGGCGGCCTGCACGTCTTCATGCAGTGGCCGCTGCCGATCCTGACCGATAGCGGCGGTTTCCAGGTCATGTCGCTTGCCGCGCTGCGGCGGCTGGAAGAGAGGGGCGTTACCTTCCGCTCGCATCTCGACGGCGCCATGGTGCAATTGACGCCGGAGCGGGCGATCGAGATCCAGGCGCTGCTCGGCGCCGATATCGCCATGCAGCTCGATGAATGCATCGGTCTGCCGGCGAAGCGCGATGAAATCGAGCGCGCGATGCAATTGTCGTTGCGCTGGGCCGAGCGCTCGAAGCGCGCTTTCGACAGCGTGCGCAACGGCCGCGCGCTGTTCGGCATCGTGCAGGGCGGCGACGACGCTCGGTTGCGTGACCGGAGCGCCAAGGCGCTCGTTGACATCGGCTTCGACGGCTATGCCATCGGCGGGCTCGCGGTCGGCGAGCCGCAGGATGTCATGCTCAAGATCGTCGAGGAGACGGTTGCGGAGCTGCCGCGGGGAAGTCCGCGCTACCTGATGGGCGTCGGCACTCCGGACGATTTGCTTGAGGCGGTCGCGCGCGGCATTGACATGTTCGATTGCGTCTTGCCGACGCGCAACGGGCGCCACGGCATGGCCTTCACGCGTTATGGCACCGTCAATCTGTCGAATGCGCGCCACGCCGACGACCCGCGGCCACTCGATGAACAGAGCACGCATGCAGCGGCGCGCAGCTATTCGCGCGCCTATCTGAACCATTTGATCAAGGCGAACGAGATGCTCGGGCAGGTGCTGTTGTCGACCATCAATCTCGCCTACTACCAGGAACTCATGACCGGTATGCGCGCGGCAATTGAAAAGAGCGCGCTCGCCGAATTTGCCGCCGCGACAAAAGAGGGCTGGGTGCGCGGCGATATTCCGCCGCGCTAGCGGGTTGTTTCGGACGCCGCGCTTGGCTAAAGCCGGTCCCATGAATGTCCAAGCCGCCTTTCTCGCCAAACGGCGCAAGCCGCGTTTCAAGCTGCCGCCGGGAGCAACCGACGCGCATTGCCACGTGTTCGGGCCGGCCGCCAAATTCCCCTATGCGTCCAACCGCCGCTACACGCCGCAGGACGCGCCGAAGGAGATGCTGGCGGCGTTGCACGCCCATCTCGGCATCGAGCGCACGGTGATCGTGCAGGCAAGCTGCCACGGCACCGACAACCGCGCCATGCTCGACGCCATCGCCTCGGATCCGAAACGCGTTCGCGGCGTCGCCATCGTCGACGATAAGTTCACCGATGCGGACTACGACGCGCTGCACGAAGGCGGCGTGCGCGGCGTGCGCTTCAATTTCGTCAGGCATCTCGGCGGCGCTCCGGACATGGCCGTGTTCAGCCGTGTCATCGACCGCATCAAGGGCCGCGGCTGGCACGTGGTGCTGCATCTCGATGCACCCGACATCAATCCGCTCAGCGCGATGATGCGCGCGCTACCGCTGCCCTTCATCGTCGATCACATGGGCCGCGTGCCGGCCAAGGCCGGCGTGGAGCAGCCGCCGCTGAAAGCGCTGCTCGAACTCGCCAGGCTGCCGAATTGCTGGATCAAGGTCGCCGGCGCCGAGCGTATCTCGATGCCGCCTTATGCCGAGGCGGTGCCGATCGCGCGAAAAATCGTCGAGGCGCTGCCAGACCGCATGCTCTGGGGCACCGATTTCCCGCACCCGAACGCCACGCATGAGGCCGATGAGGCCGATCTCGTCGATCTCATTCCGCAATACGCGCCGGATCCGCTGGCGCAAAAGCGCCTGCTGGTGGACAATCCGGCGCGGCTTTATGGTTTCGATACATAACAAGAAAAGCAAAATACAGACCCGGAGGAGACGCACAATGAAAAGGCTTTTTGCGCTTGCTCTCGCGCTGGCGCTCATTCCGCTTGCCGGCGCGCAGGCAGCCTGGCCGGACAAGCCGGTAAAGATCATCCTGCCGTTCGGCGCCGGTGGCGTCGCCGACGTGACCTCGCGCATCCTCGCCGACCAACTGGAAAAGAAGCTCGGCCAGCGCTTCGTCATCGAGAATATGCCCGGGCCCGGCGGCATCAATGCTGCGCGTGCAGTGATCACGGCGCCGCCCGACGGCTACACGCTCGGCCTCGTCACCAACGGCACCGCGATCAGCGTCGCCGACTTCAATCACCTGCCGTTCGACCCGGTCAAGGATTTCGCCATGATCTCCGGGCTCGGCCAATTCAATCTGCTGTTCGCGGTCGACGCCAACTCCAAATACAAGACGCTCGGCGATTTTCTGGCCGACGCCAAAGCCAATCCCGGCAAGCTCAATCTCGGCTCGGTCGTGGTCGGCAGCACACAGAATCTTGGCGCCGAACTCCTGAAGTCGATGTCCGGGGCTAACTTCGTCATCGTGCCGTTCAAGAATTCGCCCGAGGTGGTTGTGGCGCTGTTGCGCAACGACCTTCAGCTCATGGTCGAGTTTCCGCCGGCCATCAAGGGTCAAGTCGCCTCCGGCAAACTGCGCGTGCTTGCGAGCACCGGGGCCAAGCGCGAGGCGGAAATGCCGAATGTGCCGACGGTCGAACAGGCCGGCCTCAAAGGCTACGAGGTCTCCTCCTGGAACGGCGTGTTCGCGCCCAAAGGAACGCCGAAAGAGGTGATCGACAAGATGGGCAAGACGATGCACAAAATCCTGGCGGATCCGGAGGTGAAGGAGAAGTTCGCCAAGGTCGGCGTCGAGGCTCATGCGAGCACGCCCGACGAATTGATGGCTCGGCTCGAGGCCGACACCACCAAATGGAGCGACGTGATCGAAAAGGCGCATATCCCGAAGAAGTGATCCGGCAATGAGCAAAGCCAAGATATCGATCGCCGTTGTCGGCGCCGGCATGGGCGGCCTTGCCGTCGCCGCGACGCTGCGCCGTGCCGGCATCGCGGTGAAAGTGTACGAACAGGCAGCGCGCTTTGGCCGCATCGGCGCCGGCATTCAGATGATGCCGAATTCGATGAAGGTGTTGCGCGGCATCGGCGTCGAGGATCGGCTGCGCGCTGTCGCCTTCGCACCTTACTCGCATTTGAATCGTGACGGCTACACGGGCAAGGTCACCCGCGAACTGCCGATGCCGGAAAATCTTTACGGCGCGCCGTATCTCTGCATGCATCGCGCCGAGTTGCACGATGCGCTGCTTTCTGCCGTACCGGCGGAGATCGTGCATCTCAACAAGAAGCTCGTCGGCCTCGAGCAAAAAGGCGGCCGCGTCACCTTGCGCTTTGCCGATGGCTCATCGGCGACGGTGGACGCCGTGGTCGGCGCCGATGGCGTGCATTCAATCGTGCGCGACATCATCGTCGGGCCCGACGAGCCGATCCATAAGGGGCGCATCGCCTACCGCGCGGTGTTCCCGGCAAATCTCATGGGCGGCTTCGACATCGGCCGCTCGCGCACCAAATGGTGGGGCACGGACCGCCACATCGTCATCTATTACACGACCAAGGCGCAGTCGGAGGTTTATTTCGTCACCAGCGTGCCGGAGCCGGGCGAGTGGATCACCAAAGAGTCGTGGTCGGCAAAAGGCGACGTCAAGGAATTGCGTGCCGCCTATGCCGACTTCCATCAGGATGTGCGCAACGTGCTCGATGCCTGCCCGGACTGCCACAAGTGGGCGATCCTCGAGCGCGAGCCGCTGCCGCGCTGGAGCGAGGGCAACGTGGCGCTGCTCGGTGACGCGGCGCATCCGATGACGCCCTATATGGCGCAGGGGGCGGCCACTTCGATTGAAGATGCGGCGGTGCTGGCGCGTTGCCTCGCCGAGGTCGCCGGCGAGGACATTCCCTGCGCCTTCACGCGCTACGAGGCGCACCGCAAGCCGCGCACCTCGGTGGTGCAGACGATTTCGTCCGCCAATACCTGGATGCGCGACGAGCGCGGCGGCGACACATCGTGGCTTTACGGCTACGATGCCTGGAATGCGCCGCTCGACAAACCCGCCTCGCATCCGCAGATGCAGGCGGCGTGAGCGGCTCAAGCCGCGGGCGGGGAGCGATGCGTCTGTCGCAGTGCTACAACTTCCACGATTTTCGTAAGCTGGCGCGGCGACGCTTGCCAGGGCCGATCTTCAACTACATCGACGGAGCGGCTGAGGACGAGACGACCTACCGTCGCAACACGCAAAGCTTCGAAGATTGCGATCTAGTGCCGAACGTCTTGCGCGGCGTCGAGAGCGTCGACATGTCCGTGACGGTGATGGGCGAGCGGCTGGCCGTGCCGTTCTATTGCTCGCCGACCGCTTTGCAGCGGCTATTCCACCATGACGGCGAGCGAGCGGTGGCCGCGGCGGTGGAAAAATTCGGCACTCTATTCGGCGTGTCTTCGCTCGGCACGGTCAGCCTCGAGGAATTGAGGCAAAAATATTCCTTCCCGCAAGTCTATCAGTTCTATTTTCACAAGGACCGCGGTCTCAACAAGGCGATGATGGAGCGCGCCAAAGCCGCCGGCATCAAGATCATGTTGCTCACGGTCGATTCCATCACCGGAGGCAACCGCGAACGCGATTTGCGCACCGGCTTTGCCATTCCCTTCAAGCTTAACCTGCGCGGCATTGCCGAATTTGCCAGCAGACCGCGCTGGGCGATCGAATATTTTACGCACGAAAAATTCCATCTGCCGCAGCTCGAAGAGCACATCGACATGAGCGGCGGGGCCGCCACCTCGATCGGCGACTATTTCACCAACATGCTCGATCCGTCGATGGACTGGGACGACGTCGCCGAGATGGTGAAGTTGTGGGGCAGCCAGATGTGCCTCAAGGGCATCATGAGCGTCGATGACGCGAAAAAGGCGGTCGACATCGGCTGCGTCGGCATCGTGGTGTCGAACCACGGCGGGCGCCAGCTCGACGGCTCGCGGGCGAGCTTCGACCAGCTTGCCGAGATCGTCGATGCGGTCGGCGACAAAATCGATGTCATGATGGACGGCGGCGTGCACCGTGGCTCGCACGTGCTCAAGGCGCTGTCGCTCGGCGCCAAGGCGGTCGGCCTTGGCCGCTATTATCTGTTTCCGCTCGCGGCGGCCGGGCAGGCCGGCGTCGAGCGCGCGCTCGACTTCATGCGCACCGAGATCGAGCGCGACATGCGGCTGCTTGGGGTCAGGTCGCTCAGCGAACTGTCGCGGCGCAATCTGAAATTCCGCAGCGCGGCGTGCTGATCGGGCCGGAGAAAACAAATAAGCCCGCCGGAAAATCTCCGGCGGGCTTTGAACCTGGGGAAAGAACGAACTGGTTTACTTCTTGAGCTGCCCGCGAATCTCACCGCCCTTGTTGGCCGCGGTGTGGACGTTGACGTACATGTCGCCGTCCATCAGCGCCTTGGCTTGAGCGTCGGTCAAAGTCGCCGAGCCTTCGAGCGGGCTGGTATCCGGCGTGATCGGGATCATGACCCCGGCGTTCTTGCCGCTGGGCGCCGGACCGTGGAAGTGCGCGGCGGTCGCCGGACCGCTCAGATCCTTGTAGTTGCCTTTCCAGCTCATCTTCTTGCTGGAATCGTCATAGGTGACGGTGACCTCGCCGCTGCCCTTGCTGGCATTGGGGGGCACTTCTTGGTTCGCGCTCAGATTGGCCTTGAACGTCATCATCGCCGCGATGGATGGCGTGGCAAAGGCCAGCGCGCCGGCGCCGACGAGCGCCGCCACAGCGGACCGCAGAACGGGCATTCTCATGTTTGCTCCTCCTTTGCAGGCTGTGCACAGCCTGTCGGGCAAACACCTTAGCACATTACCTATTCCGGCTGCTGCCGCCATTTTTTGCCGCGGTGCGGAAGGTAGTGCTCGAAGAACGGCCGCAATTGTCGCACCGCCAATGGTGACGGATCTCTCCGCCGACCACGAATTCTGAGATTTCCGGCGCGATCATGGGGTCGCCACAATGCGGGCAGCGCATTGACGCGGCGAAGGAGCGGATACCGGCAGGCTTTGAGGCCACGAATTGGAGCTGCATGGTTCTCTCCTCGGGAATTCCCCGAATGCTACAACGACTATCCGCCGTTCGTGGCGGAGAAGAGACGCTTTGGTGAAACTGTCATGGCGTGGACGCAAAGCTTTTGCGACGAATTGCTGTTTCTTGCCGCAACGCAACCAAGTTTTACACCGTAAATGTAGGAAAAGCCGCTTGCTGGCCGCGGACAAATGCGCAAACCTGCGTTGCCCCAATGAGTTGCCGCACCTTCGCGGCTGCATTTGAAGGAGGACATCCCGTGTCTTTGCGATTTGCTGTTGCCGGCGCGCTCGCAATCGCCGGTCTTACCGTCACCGGTGCCCCCGCGCTCGCTGATGCCCAAGTCGGCATGCTCAGTTGCCGCAGCGCGGCGGGAGCCAACTACGTCGTCGTTTCGAATCAAACTTTCAGCTGCACATTCACGCCGAGCACCGGCGGTCCGGTTCAGCACTACAGCGCATCCATCAATCGGGTGGGCGCGCAAATCGGCGTCACCAACGAGGCTATGCTCGGCTGGGCGGTGTTCGCCGGGAGCAGCCGCGTCGGACAGGGCGCGCTCGTCGGCAATTATGGCGGCGTCTCTGGCGGCGCAACGGTCGGCGTTGGCGGCAACGCCAACGTGCTCGTCGGCGGTTACCAGAATGCGTTCACCCTGCAGCCGTTGAGCCTCGAAGGCGAAACCGGGCTCAACGTCGTCGCCACCATCACCGGCATGGAGATCCAATCGGCGGGTCCGGTGCGGCACAAGCGGCACAAGCACCACTAGTCCGGCAAACGGGAAAGACAAAAGCGCGCCGCTAACCTCGCGGCGCGCTTTTGCTTTTGCGATTGAATTTGCCGGGGGAACGATTGGTGAGCGCGATGGGACTCGAACCCATGACCTACTGATTAAAAGTCAGTTGCTCTACCGCCTGAGCTACGCGCTCGTTCAAGAAACGCGGGTTTAGGGGCGCATCGGTGCCCGGTCAATAGCCGCACCCAGCATAATGCCGCTTTGTTGGCCTCGCGCCGAGCGGCCAATTTGCTAGACTTTGGCCGGGTTCCTTGCACCGATCCGGAGCAGCAAAATGCCGATCATCAACCGCGTTGCCGATCTTGCCGGCGAAATCGCCGAATGGCGCCACGATCTGCACGCGCATCCCGAGCTGCTCTACGACGTGACCCGCACTGCCGGCAGCGTCGCCGAGAAGCTGCGCGAATTCGGCTGCGACGAGATCGTCACCGGCATCGGCCGCACCGGCGTGGTCGGCGTCATCAATGGACGCAAAGGCGCGGGGCGGACGATCGGCCTGCGCGCCGATATGGACGCGCTGCCGATCGAGGAGGCCAACGATCTGCCGTACAAGTCGACGGTGCCCGGCAAGATGCATGCTTGCGGCCATGACGGCCATACCGCGATGCTGCTCGGCGCCGCGCGCTATCTCGCCGAGACGCGCAACTTCGCCGGCAAGGCAGTCGTGATCTTCCAGCCGGCGGAGGAGGGCGGCGCCGGCGGCAAGGCCATGGTCGAGGACGGACTGATGACGCGCTTCGGCGTCGGCGAGGTCTACGGCATGCATAATTATCCCGGCATGCCGGTCGGCGCCTTCGGCATCCGTCCGGGGCCGGTGATGGCGGCGGCCGACTACATCAGCATTACCATCGAGGGCAAGGGCGCGCACGCGGCGAGGCCGCATCTCGGCATCGATCCGGTGCTGGTGGCGGCGCATATCATCACGGGGGTGCAAACGGTCGTCTCGCGCAATGTCGACCCGATCAAGTCGGCGGTGGTGTCGATCCCAATGGTTGAGGCCGGCACCGCCGACAATGTCATTCCGCAGACGGTGAAGCTCAAGGGCACGGCGCGCACGCTCGATCCAGGCGTGCGCGATCTGGTGGAGAAACGCTTGCACGAAATTGTCGAGCATACGGCGGCGGCGCTCGGCGCCAAGGCGACCATGACGTATCGGCGCAATTATCCGGTGCTGGTCAATCATGAGAAGCAGACCGGCTTCGCCGCATCGGTGGCGAGTCAGATCGTCGGTGAAAGCCGCGTCGACACCGACCTGCCGCCGATGATGGGGGCGGAGGATTTCTCCTTCATGCTCAACGAGCGCCCCGGCGCCTTCATCTGGATCGGCAACGGCGACAGCGCCGGCCTGCATCACCCCAAATACAATTTCAACGACGAGGCGATCCCGGTGGGCACCTCGTACTGGGTAAAGCTTGTGGAGACGGCGCTCGCCGGCTGACGCGTGCTGTGGCGGCGATCAAAGGCGTTTCGCGAATAGTTCAGGATATCGGGCTGCGCCAACTTTGATCCAAGTCAAATTCCCCCGAAGATGGCCATATTAGACTATTTTAGACTTATTTGAAGTGGCGCACCAAATGCGATAGGTGAGGGAATGAAAACAAAAAAAACGATGAATGCGGTTAGCACGGCAACGGCCGTTTGCGTGCTGGCATTGATCGGCGCCGGCTCGGCTTCCGCGGCGACTGTGACCTACACCTATTCGGGAACGGTGAGCGGCGGCCACGATAACTCGGGCAACGACTTTGGAGCGGTCATTGCTGATCTGACGGGCGATGCTTTCACGCTCGTCTATACGCTCAATACCAGTCTGACAAATCTCATTAATGGCACCTACGGAGTGCCTGGCGACTATAAGGGCGTTAGAGCGATCAACGACATCAATTTCTTGACGGCTACCCTCACCGTTACCATCGGTGGCAGTCCGGCTACGTTCACGATGGTGACTTCAAATTCGAACCCGCTCCCGGGCGAAGGTGGCAACGTAGGCTACGTTTTTGGCGATTCCTCTGTCAATTCGTCCGGCGGCGCGCAGCAGACTTTGTACACAGGCCCAAGTAATGGCAACGCGCAAATTCAGATGTTTGCCGGTACGAATGGCGCGCCTTTCTCATTGACAGCCTCCTATACGGTGACCTCTGGGCTCTGTCCTGACGGCTGCTTTTTGGATGATACGATAAACAATGCACACGTGGACCTCGCAGCCACGTCGCTCACGGTTGCGGCACCACCGACGGTTCCTCTTCCTGCCGCTTTGCCGCTCTTCGCGTCTGGTGGAGGCCTGATTGGCCTGCTTGCTTGGCGCAAGAAACGAAAGGCCGCGGCTGCGGCAGCCTGAGCAAGACAGAAATAAATTTCGGAGAGGCCGCCGCAAGGCGGCCGTTCTTTTTGTTGCGAAGGTCGACTCTGGCCAAGGCGGACCTCCGCAACGCAAAGCCGGCGGCGCTACCGCAGTTCGTTATGGCACCAATTCGCTCGAACCTTGTGTCGCCGTCGCCGGCGCGGCGACGGAAGGCGCGCTTGCCGGCAGGGCCACCGGCGCCGGCGCAACCGCGTTGGCAATCGGCGCCTGGCGGCCGAGCACTTCGAGCGCACGTCCCTCGAGCGTGCGCCAGGTGGCGAAATCATTGAGTGGCGTGCGTTCGATCGCGGCAAGAAGAACCGCGGCGAGGAACGGCACGCTCTGCACCACCAGCACCGCGGCGAAGATGTTGATCTCGCGGATCTCCTTGACGTTGGTGACGAGGAGCGTCACCGCACCAAGCAGGAGCAAAGCGGCGAGCACCGCTTCCCAGAAGGCGTGAAAATCGGCGGTGCGGCGCAAGCCCCCCTTGGAGGTGCGCACGAAGGGCAGATGGTCCTTGACGATGCCGAGCCCGACCGAGCGCGCCACCGTCCATTGCACCGACATCGCGGCAAACACGGCCCCGATGAGTTGACCCTTGGTGACGCGCACGCGCAGGCGATAGAGCGTGAGGAAGTGCGCGACCGAGACGACAAAGCTCGCGAGGATCGGCATGGTGAGGATGCGATCTGGCACCGCGATGTCGAGGAAGGCGACGACCGGCACCCACACGATGTTGAGGATGGCCACGGCGACGCCGAGGCTTTCGGCGCCGAGCCAGTTGAGCCAGCCGAGCACGAATTCGCGCTTCTGCTCGCGGGTCAGGCGGCTGCCGCCGGGCAGGAAGCGACGCCAGTGCTTCTTGAGGATCTGGAAGCCGCCATAGGCCCAGCGATGGCGCTGCTTTTTGTAGGCCTCGAAGGAATCCGGCAGCAGCCCATGGCCGTAGCGGCGGTTGGTATAGTGCGCCTGCCAGCCGAGTTCGAGCATGGTGAGGCCGAGGTCGGTGTCCTCGCAGATCGTGTCGCTCGACCAGGCGCCGGCCTCGACGAGGGCGGCGCGGCGAATCAGGCACATGGTGCCGTGCACGATGATGGCGTTGGCTTCGTTCCGCTGCACCATGCCGATGTCGAAGAAGCCGGCGTATTCGCCGTTCATGGCGCCGTGCATGAGACTGCGCGCGCCGTCGCGATGGTCCTGCGGCGCCTGGATCAGCCCGACATGTGGATCGGCGAAAACCGGCACCAGGTCCTTGAGCCAGTCGGGCTGTACGACGTAGTCGGCGTCGATGACGCCGATAATTTCAGCGTCGCTCGCCGAGTGTTGCAGCGCAAGCCTGAGAGCCCCGGCCTTGAAGCCGGCAAGATTCTCGGCATTGATGAACTTGAAGCGCTCGCCGAGCGCCTTGCAGTGGTCTTGGACGGGCCGCCACAGCGCCGGATCGGGCGTGTTGTTGATCACCACCACGCACTCGAAATTCGGATAGGCAAGCCGCGCGACCGCGTCGAGCGTTTGCTTGAGCATCTCCGGCGGCTCGTTGTAGGCCGGGATGTGGATGGAAACTTTCGGGGTCGGCGCCTCGGGCGCGAGCGGTGGCGCGGCAACGAGGCGCAACGGCTTGCGGCCGAAAACAATCGCCGCCACCTCGTCGACACGGGCTAACGCGATCACAATCAACGGAATGAGCAGGACGGTGCCGAGACCGAGCGCGAACGCGGCGCCGGGTACGAAATAATGACCGTTCCAGAACGCAAACAAGGTGGCCGCCCAGGCGCCGACGACGTTGGCGGCGCCGGCAAGCAGCACGGCCTGCGGCGCGCTCACCGAGGCCATGGCGAGGATCGGCAGCGACAACAACACGCTCAACAGCAGCGCAATGCCGGCGAGCTTCCAATGATCGGGATTGACGATCGGTCCGGTCCAGCTGAACTTTGGCTGTCGTGAAGCGTCGTAAATGCCCCAATAGGGCCCGACGCCGCCCTCGAAAATCTTCCACGGCTGATCGATTGCTTCGACGACGTTGTAGTCGATGCCGTAGGCTTCCGCCTTGGAAACGAATTCGCGCAGCACCATCGCCTGATCGATGCGGCCAGGCTCGGCGCGCTTGAGATTATAGCCTGCGCTCGGCCAGCCGAACTCGGCGATGACGACGCGCTTGCCCGGATAGGCTTGGCGCAGTTTGTCGTAGATCAGGATCGCCTGATCGACGGCTTGTTCCTCGGGGAAGCCTTCCCAATAGGGAAGAATGTGCGCGGCGATGAAGTCGACCGCCGAGACGAGCTCGGGATGCTCCATCCAGATGTTCCAGATTTCGCCCGTGGTCACCGGCACGTTGACAGCGCGCTTGACGCGCTGGATCTTGTCGATGAGCTCGGGAACGGTCTGCTCGCCGCGGTAAATGGTTTCGTTGCCGACGAAGACGCCGTTGATGTTGCTGTGACGATGGGCGAGGTCGATGACCGAGCGAATCTCGCGCTCGTTGCGCTCCTTGTCGTTGCCGATCCACGCGCCGACGGTGACGCGCAAGCCGAATTCGGCGGCGATGGCCGGCACGAGTTCGACGCCGCCGGTTGCCGAATAGGTGCGCACCGCGCGCGTCACCGGCGCAAGCAATTTGAGATCGGAGCGAATCTGTTCCGCTTTGGCGCGCGCATCGCCCGAATTGGCGTCGTCGTTACCGGAGAAAGGTGCATAGGAGACGCTGGCGAGTTGGCCATCGTATCCGGGGGCGTCGAGATTATCTCGAGTGAGCGCCCACAACCCTGCATGCACGCACGCCACGAGGGCGATTACGGCAGCGACGCTGCGCATCGAACGTCCAACCAAATGGGGCAGGAATTTAGACCTGGAGCCCGTCCCCTGGGCTCAGCCGAGCTTTGTGCGGGAGTGCACATAGCCCGGTATCAGGCGCGCACTCAAGTAATTACCAGGCATGGCAATTCCTAGGCAGGCGCATAGCGAGGCGAGAAATTTTCGATACGGTGAACGCCGATCAGTGACCGCTCGTTCCGCCGGAGGTGGCCGGCGCCGCAACAGGCGCTGGACTAGCCGAGGCTTCCGTGGGCGGCAGGGCAGGATTGAGCCAGCAGTCATGGACCCGGCCGTTAAGGCTATCCGGCGCTTTGGGATCGATATTACCTTGTCGCACCAGGCACCTGAACGCAGCCTGAATATGCGCGCTTGGGCAGCCAAAACGGTCGTAAATATCAAGGTGGCGGAAGGCGGTATCCATGTCGTCACGCCACAGCAGGCTGACCACCCGCCGGCCAAGCCAGACGCATTCCGGATTGCCGGCCGGCCCGGTCAGGACCCGGGCGGCTTCGGCGATTTCGTCGATCTTCTTTTGCCCTTCCTTGGCGGTGTCGGCGATCGGCTTGGGCGGCGGCGCTTTGTTGGCACCGCCGCTCTGGGCGTAAGCCGGCGAACAGAAGAGAAGGGTTGCCGCGCACAGCAACGCGCAGATATGACGCAAGCTCATAAGAACCGATACCGTCCGCCGCCGTGGTGAAAGCCGCCCGCCCGAAACCCGTTCTTGCAGCCCGAATGGGTCACGAATACGGCATGCCCGACCAAGGCTTCGGCTGGACATGCCTTTAACGCCAACTCTGCCGGGTTCCTGCGCGAAGGAGCCCAAAAACCTGGCGGCGAAACTTGGCTCTGCCGCGGGATTTTGTCCAGCGTTTCAATCGGCTGCACCCTAAAGGATACGCTTGGCACCGCCGGGGACGGCCTATAAGCCACACCGGCAGAACAATGCCGGATTGGGCCCGCCGATGCGCCTTGGCTTTATCTGTCTTGCCTGCTCGTCTCTAGCGGTTGCAGGAATCTGGGTCTGGCTTGGCCTGCCGGTACCGATGCCGCACGCCCCGCTGGCGCCGGGCGAGAAGCTTTACTGCCTCTCCTACGCGCCATTCCGCGACGGGCAGACGCCCTTCAATCCGGCGACGCACGTCTCGGCTGCCCAGATCGACGACGATCTTTCACGTCTGGCCAAAATCACCGATTGCGTGCGCACCTACTCGGTGGAATTCGGACAGGACCAGGTCGCGGCCATCGCCAAAAAGCATGGGCTGAAAGTGCTGCAAGGCATCTGGCTCAGCGACGATGCCGCGAAGAACCATCTCAATGTCGAGACCGGCATCAAAATCGCCAACGAATATCCCGACGTCGTGCGCGCACTCATCGTCGGCAACGAGGTGCTGCTTCGCGGCAATATGAGCGCCGACGATCTCGCCGCCGCGATCCGGGACGTGAAATCGCGAGTGAAGGTAGCCGTCACCTATGCCGACGTCTGGGAATATTGGCTGAAAAATCCGCAGATCGCCGCCGCGACCGATTTCGTCACCATCCACATATTGCCGTACTGGGAGGACTTCCCGATTCCGGCGGAGCGCGCAGCTGTTCATGTCGATCAAATCCGCAAGCATGTGATGGCGGCGCTGCCCGGCAAAGAGGTCGTCATCGGCGAGGTCGGCTGGCCGAGCGAAGGGCGCATGCGCGAAGGTGCGTTGCCGTCTCCGGCCAACCAGGCGCGCGTGATCCAAGACGTGCTGGCGCTCGCGAAGCGGGAAAACTATCGGGTCAACGTCATCGAGGCCTTCGACCAGCCGTGGAAACGCGGGCTGGAAGGCACCGTCGGCGGCTACTGGGGCCTGCTCGATGCGGCGACGCGCGATTACAAGTTCGTCTGGGGCCAGCCCGTTTCCAATCATCCGCAGTGGAAATGGCAGGGGGCGGGCGGCGTCGCATTCGTGCTGCTGGTCTTCGCCGCCGCGTTCGCCGCGCGGCGCGGCGAGACCGCGCCACGGCTGTGGCTCGCGGTGTCGGCAAATGCAATTGCTGGCGGCTCGCTGATCGGCTGGAGCGTCGCCGATGTGGTGCCGCAAAGCTTCAGTGCCGGCGGCTGGCTTCGCTCGCTGGCGCTGGTTGCGGCTGCATTTGCATCGCCGCTCGTGCTCAGCGCGGCGACTATGCGCGGGGAGGCCGTGCCGGCATTCTTCCGCGTCATCGGGCCGAAAAGCGCGCACGCGCAGGACGCGCTTTCGCTCGCCGCCGGCACCCTGCTGATCGCGACTATGCTGCTGGCGCTGCAGTCGGCGCTCGGTCTTGTGTTCGATCCGCGCTACCGCGACTTTCCCTTTGCGCCGCTAACCGCGGCGGTGGCGCCGTTTCTCACGCACCGTCTCGTTGTGAAGCGCCCCGTAGGCGCGCGTGGCGCGGCCGAAATTGCCGCCGCGACGCTGCTTGCGCTGTCGGTTCCCTATATTCTGTTCAACGAAACCTTCGCCAACTGGCAATCGCTGTGGCTGTGCGCGGTCGTTGCTGCGCTCGCTTTTACTCTGGCGCGGGCGCGCGACGCGCAAAACTGAGCAGCAGCACGCCGGCGGCGAGCGTCGACAGCGCCACATTGTAGAGGACGATGCCGAGGCAGGTAAGACAGAGGGCCACCGCGAACAAAACGAGCGAGGGCCGCAGCAGGTTGATGAGTGCAACAGCCAATGCGGCAAAGCCGAACGCCGAATACTGAAACAGGACGGTGACGACGGCGCGCGAAGTGCACAGCCAGGTGTTGAGCCCGGCGGCGCAGGCCAAGCCGACGCTCGACTGCTCGATCGCCATGTAGCGCATGTAAAGCGCGTACCCGAGCGAGCTAAAGCCGACAACCAGCAGCCAGTTCGTTGCGCGCGCACCGGGCAGAAACAGTTTCATGGCGGCGATTATGCCGCCGCCACGGCGCCGGGATCAACGCTGCGCGAGATCCTCACCGGCGAATTTGGCAGGATGACAGAGAGCGCGCGCGGCGTTGAATTTGCCGCATAGCCTCGCGGCATCGGCGCGGGTCGGCAGCGGGCCGACGACGAGCCGATAATCAACCCCGTTTTGGCGCTGGCGGGGCGAGGCGAGTGCCCGCAGGCCGGTGAGCAGCGGACCAAAATTGGCCTTCACCTGCACCCATTCACCGCGCAAAGCCTCGACGGTGAGCGCGCCGCCGAGGTCTATGCCGTATTCGATTTTGGCCGGCGGCTGGTCCGCGGCGGCTTCGGCGTTGGCAATGCGGATCGGGGCGACCGGCGGCAGCGGGACGTTGCCGGCCTGGATCGGCTCGGCGCCCGGCGGCGGCGGGCTAGGTTTGGCGATGACCGCGGGCGCCGGTTCCGGCGCCGGCGGAGCGGAGGCGACCGCAGCCGGCTTGGGCGGCGGCGGAGCCGAGGCGGCAGGTGACGGCACTGTTATCGGCGCCAAGGGCGCAGGTTTCTTCGCCGGCTCCTCCTTGACGCTTTGCATGGCGGCGTTCGCCTGCATCACCGTCTTGATCGAGCCGGTCATGTCGTCGAGATTGCGCTCGAGCATCGCGATGCGGTTGTTGAGCCGGTCGCGGTCGGCGGCAAGCTTGCGCACCGCGTCGGCAAGACGGCGCGCCTCCTCGGCATCGACAACGACCCGCGCCGGCAGCGAAGCCACGGCTTGTGGCTCCTGGTTTTCGCGCGCTTGCGTCAGCGCCAGGCTCAAACGTTCGCTGCCGGTGTCGGTGCGACCGGCGAAAACGGCGGCGGCGACGGCAAGCGCCGCGGCAACGCCCCAGCCGAGCGGGCGCCATAGCGCGCGAAGCTGCCCCCGCCGTGCCGATAACGGGGTGGGCGTGCCTGGTTCAGTCTCAGCGGCCATATCGCATCTCCGCGCGAATCATTGAAAACATTAGCAGAATCCCGGCGCGCGAGCGCGGACCGCGTTAGCCTTTACCTCGCTACAGCCTTTTTTCGGCATCCTGCGTCGGCTATGAGGGCGCCGATGCTTCAGCGTGATCCCACCGCGAGTCGAACCTGCCTGGCGATCGTCTTGGCGGCCGGCGAGGGCGTGCGCATGCGTTCGACGACGGCGAAAGCGCTGCATGCGCTGGGTGGCCGTAGCCTCCTCGCGCATGTGCTCGACGCTACGTTGCGCGCCGGCGCCTCCAATATTGCCGTGGTCGTCGGACCGGATCATGAGGCCGTCGCCGACGAGGCGCGTCGGATCGCGCCCAAAGCCGGCGTTTTCATCCAGGGGGAACGGCGCGGCACCGCGCATGCGGTGCTCTCGGCAAAGAAAGCGATCGCGCGCGGTGTCGACGACGTGTTGATCGTCTTTGCCGACACACCGCTGGTGCGGCCGGAAAATCTGAAGGCCCTGCGCACTGCGCTCGCCCAAGGTGCAAGCGTCGCCGTGCTCGGCTTCAGCCCCGCCGACCCCAGCGGTTACGGGCGGCTGATACAGCAGGGCGACGAACTCCTCGCCGTCCGCGAGCACAACGAGGCCAATGCGGCGGAGCGCAAAATCGGTTTCTGCAACGGCGGCTTGATGGCAATTGCCGGTTCGCAGGCGCTGAAGATTCTCGAGCGCATCGGGAATGCCAATGCCAAAGGCGAATTCTATCTGACCGACGCGGTTGCCATTGCCCGCGAGATGGGCTTGAAGGCAGTCGCGCTTCATGCCGAGGAGGAGGATGTGCGCGGCGTCAACACCAAGGCGCAGCTTGCGGAAGCGGAAGCCGTGCTGCAGCGGCGGCTGCGCGCCGCTGCACTCGACGCGGGCGTCACCATGATCGCGCCGGAGACGGTGTTTCTCTCTGCCGACACTAAGTTCGGCAAGGACGTTACGATCGAGCCCAACGTGGTGTTCGGGCCTGGTGTCACGGTTGAGGATGGCGCGCTGATCCGCGCCTTCTCGCATCTGGAAGGCGCGCATGTGGGCAAGGGCGCCCGCGTCGGGCCTTTCGCGCGGCTGCGCCCCGGCGCCGATCTTGGCCGGGACGTCCATATTGGGAATTTCGTCGAGGTCAAACAGGCCAAGGTGGAAGAGGGCGCCAAGGCCAACCACCTTGCCTACATCGGCGACGCACGCGTCGGCGAGGGAACGAACATCGGCGCCGGCACCATTACCTGCAATTATGACGGCGTTGCCAAGCACCGGACGGATATCGGCAAGGGCGTCTTCATCGGCTCGAACTCGGCGCTGGTGGCGCCGGTCAAGATCGGCGACGGCGCCTATGTCGGCTCCGGCTCGGTGGTGACCAAGGATGTGCCCGCGGGCGCATTGGCGCTGGGGCGGGCGCGGCAGGCGATCAAGGAGGGCTGGGCCAAGCGGTTGAGGGATTTAAAGAGCCTGGGCAAGAGCTTAGCGAGCGGCAAGCCGGCCAAAAAGAAGCCGAAATAGCCGCGTTGATAACCATAGAAGTGATTTTCGCCCGTGTTAGACAGCGAAATAGGTTTTGATTTCCAGAAGTTTACCGGTCGCGGCTAAAGCAAACGAATAAATCGGGGCGGGTGCACTGGCATGTGCGGCATCGTTGGCATTATCGGGGCTGAGCCGGTTGCCGGCCATCTGGTCGACGCGCTCAAGCGGCTCGAATACCGCGGTTACGATTCCGCCGGCATTGCCACGCTCGACCATGGCGCGCTCGCGCGCCGCCGCGCCGAGGGCAAGCTCTCCGCACTGGCGAAGCGCCTCGAACGTGAACCGCTCGCCGGCACTATCGGTATCGGTCACACCCGCTGGGCAACCCACGGCAAACCGAACGAGAGCAACGCGCATCCGCATGCGACCGATAAGGTCGCGGTCGTGCATAACGGCATCATCGAGAATTTCCACGAGCTGCGCGAGAAGCTTGGCAAGAACGGCTCGACGTTCGCCAGCGAAACCGACACCGAAGTCGTCGCCCATCTTGTCACTGACGAGATGAAGAAGGGCAAGAAGCCAGAAGAGGCGGTCGCCGCCACGCTTAAGCAGCTACGCGGCGCCTTCGCGCTCGCCTTCTTGTTCTCCGGCGAGGACGACCTGATGATCGGCGCGCGCAAAGGCTCGCCGCTCGCCATCGGCTACGGCAAGGGTGAGATGTATCTCGGTTCCGACGCGATTGCGCTCGCGCCCTTCACCGACAACATCAGTTATCTTGAGGACGGTGATTGGGCCGTGCTCACGCGCAAGGGTGCGGTGGTGCACGATGCGCAGGACAAGGTTGTGAAACGTCCGGTGCTCAAGTCCACCGCCTCGGCGCAGCTCGTGGACAAGGGTAATCATAAGCACTTCATGGCCAAGGAGATCCATGAGCAGCCCGAGGTGGTCGGCCACACGCTCGCGCATTACATCGACATGGTCGCGGAAAAAGTTGATCTGCCTGTCGAATTGCCGTTCGACTGGAGCAAGATCAAGCGCCTGTCGATCTCCGCATGCGGCACCGCCTTTTATGCTGGGCTGGTGGCGAAGTACTGGTTCGAGCGCTTCGCCAAGATGCCGGTTGAGATCGATATCGCCTCCGAGTTCCGCTACCGGGGCGCCCCGCTCGTGCCGGGCGATCTCGCCATTTTCATTTCACAGTCGGGGGAAACCGCCGACACGCTGGCCACCTTGCGTTATGCGCGCGAGCATAAGCAGCACATTCTCTCGGTGGTCAACGTGCCGACCTCGACCATTGCGCGGGAAAGCGATGTGGTGATGCCGACGCTGGCCGGTCCGGAAATCGGGGTAGCCTCGACCAAAGCCTTCACCTGCCAATTGGCGACGCTTGCGTGCTTGGCTATCGCCGCCGGGCGCGCCCGCGGCGCTATGACGGAAGCAGACGAAAAGAATGTCGTGCGCGCACTCATTCAGACGCCACGGCTGATGGCGCAGGCGCTTGCGCTCGAGCCGCAGATCGAGAGGCTCGCCGGCGATCTCGCCAAGGCGCGAGACGTGCTCTATCTCGGGCGCGGCACGAGCTTCCCGATTGCGCTCGAAGGCGCGCTGAAGCTCAAGGAAATCTCCTATATCCACGCCGAAGGCTACGCTGCTGGCGAGCTCAAGCACGGGCCAATTGCGCTGATCGACGAGACGCTGCCGGTGATCGTGATCGCGCCCTACGACCGGGTGTTTGAGAAAACCGTGTCCAACATGCAGGAAGTGGCGGCACGTGGCGGCCGCATTATCCTGGTCACCGATCCGAAGGGCGCCAAGGAAGCAACCGTCGATTCAACCGTTACGCTGACCCTGCCGGACATGGCCTCCTCAGTCACGCCTTTGGTCTATGCCGTCCCGGTGCAGCTCATTGCCTATCATACCGCCGTGGCGATCGGCACCGACGTTGACCAGCCGCGCAACCTCGCAAAATCGGTGACGGTGGAATAGAATTCGGCCGATGGCCGAGAACGAGCAAAAACCCGGCGACGCGTTGAGCGCCGATATCCACGCGGTGACGACCCATACGGGGCCGGCCGCGCGCATCCGCAATTATTTCCTGACGGGACTGGTCGTCGCCGGGCCGGTGCTGGTCACCGTTTATTTGACCTGGTCATTTGTCACCTGGGTCGACAGCATCGTGCGGCCCTTCATCCCGCCGGTGTACCGGCCGGAAACCTATTTGCCGTGGCCCATTCCCGGCACCGGCCTGCTGATCGGCTTTTTCTTCCTCACGCTGCTGGGGTTCCTCACCGCCAACCTGGTCGGACGCTCGCTGGTGGAACTCGGCGAGGGGCTGTTGAACCGCATGCCCATCGTGCGGCCAATCTATAAGACCATGAAACAAATCTTCGAGACCTTGTTCTCGAAGACCGGGTCGAGCTTCCGCAAGGTGGCGCTGGTGGAATTTCCGGCGCCTGGCATGTGGTCGCTGGTGTTTCTGTCGCAGCCACCGAGCGCCGACGTCGCCGACAAGCTGCCCGAGGGCGAGCACATCTCGGCTTTTATGCCGTGCACACCGAACCCGACCACGGGATTTTTCTTCTATGTGCCGCGCAAGGACATCATCGAGCTCGACATCTCGGTGGAGAACGCGATGACGCTGCTCATCTCCGCCGGCATGGTGCAGCCGGAAGGCGAGCAACAGAAAAAACTTGCGTCGCTCGCGGCGACGGCGCGGGCGGCGCAAGCCGCGCGCAAGACCGAAGCGGTCGAATAGTCAGCCCGCCCGGATGAGGCGGATCGCCTCGTCTTTCTCGAACAGATAAAGAAGCTGCCGCAGCGCCTGACCGCGCTCGCTCTCTAGATTGGCGTCGCGCGACAGGATCAGCGCCGCGTCATCGCGCGCGGCGCCCAGATATTTGCCGTGGAATTCGAGGCGGGCGAGGCGGAAACCGGGCATGCCGCTTTGACGCGTCCCGAGCACGTCGCCTTCGCCGCGCAGGCGCAGGTCTTCTTCGGCGATGCGGAAACCGTCCTCGGTCTCGCGCAGAATGTTGAGCCGCGCTTTCGCCGTCTCGCCAAGCGGCGCCCTGTAGAGCAGCAGGCAGGTCGAATGGCCGGCGCCGCGGCCGATGCGGCCACGCAGTTGGTGGAGTTGGGCGAGGCCGAAGCGCTCAGCGTGTTCGATCACCATGATGGTGGCCTCCGGCACGTCGACACCGACTTCGATCACGGTGGTGGCGACCAAAAGGTGCGTTTCGCCCGCGACAAAGCGTGCCATGGCGGCATCCTTGTCGGCGCTTTTCATCTTGCCGTGCACCAGATCGATGCGGTTGCCGAATTTCTCTTTCAACTCGGCAAAACGCGCCTCTGCGGCCGCGAGGTCTATTTTTTCGGATTCATCGACCAGCGGACAGACCCAATAGACGCGCTGGCCCTCGTCGAGGGCGCGACCGACGGCGTTTTCAACGTCGGCAATCCGCGACATCGGGATGGTGCGGGTGTCGATGGGTTGCCGCCCGGGCGGTTTCTCGTGCAGTTCGGAGACGTCCATGTCGCCGAAGAACGTCAGTACGAGCGTGCGCGGGATCGGCGTTGCCGTAAGCACGAGGACGTCGACGTTCTCACCCTTTTGCGTCAGTGCCAGGCGCTGATGCACGCCGAAGCGGTGCTGCTCGTCGACGATTGCCAAGCCGAGGTCGTGGAACGAGACGATTTCCTGAAACAGCGCGTGCGTGCCGACCAGCAGGTCGATATCGCCGAGCAGCAGCCGGTCGAGAATTTCCGTGCGCTCGCCGCCACGCTCGCGGCCGGTCAGAATGGCGACCTTGAGCCCGGCCGCTTCGGCAAGAGGCGCGATCGTCTTCATGTGCTGGCGGGCGAGAATTTCGGTCGGCGCCATGAAGGCGGCCTGGCGGCCGGCTTCGATGACGGTCGCGGCGGCGAGCAGCGCCACTACGGTCTTGCCGGAGCCGACGTCGCCTTGCAGCAGGCGCAGCATGCGCTGCGGCAACGCTAGGTCGTTGACGATCTCGTCCAGCGCCTTTTGCTGCGAATGCGTGAGCGCGTAAGGCAGCGTCTTCAAGATGCGGGCACGCAAGCGGCCTTCGCCGGAATGGCCGCGGCCGGCCTGGCGGCGCATGTGCGCGCGCACCAGCGCCAGCGCCAGTTGGCCGGCGAGCAGCTCGTCATAGGCAAGACGCGTCCAGGCAGGGGTTTCAGGCAGCACATCGTGCGGCGTCGCCGGGCGGTGCAGGTGCTGCAACGCCTCGGCGAACGCCGGGAAGCGCTCGCGCGCGACCCACGGCTCATCCTGCCACTCCGCGAGATCGGGCAACCGGGAAAGCGCGCTGTCGATGGCGCGGCGCACGTTGCCGAGGGCAAGGCCTTCGGTGAGCGGATAGGTTGGCTCAACCAGGGGAAGGTTGGCGAAACCTTGTTCGTCGACAACGCGGTCGGGGTGCACCATCTGCAGCACGCCGTCGTAGAATTCGGCGGTGCCGGAGACGTAGCGCATCGCGCCGACCGGCAAGAGCTTCTTCAGGTAGTCCGGCCGTGCTTTGAAATAGGTGAGCGTCAGTGTAAGGCCGGTGTCGTCGCTGGTGATGATACGATAGGGCGCGCGCGAGCGGTGCGGCGGCGGCGCTCGATGCTCCTCGATGGTCACTGCCACGGTAACGATCTGCCCGGCTTGCACGTCGTTCAATTTCGGCCGCGCGCGGCGGTCGATGGCACCGGAAGGCAGGTGGAAAAGGAGATCGACGACGCGCGGCGCCTCGCGGCCGAGCAGCCGTCCATAGAGCTTCTCCAGCTTCGGCCCGACCCCAGAGAGGCTGGTTATCGCGGCAAAGAGCGGATTGAGAACCGGCGGGCGCATGAGGCGCAGATAGTTGCAGAATTTAGTTCGTCATGCCCGGCCTTGTGCCCGGCATCCACGCCTTCTTCCTGGCCCTCACGAGGTGGATGGCCGGGACAAGCCCGGCCGTGACGGGTTCAGATGCGGCTCGCCATGACAAATCCGCAGCCCACCTCTATATAAAACCCGCACCCGGCCCCTGCCGGGTTTTTGGCGTTGGAGAAGCGGCATTGACCGAGCTTTCGAGCGAGAGGCTGGACGCGCGGCGCAGGCGGCTCCTGTTCCGCTCCCGGCACCGCGGCATCCGCGAGATGGATTTGGTACTCGGCCCCTTTGCCGATGCCGAACTCGTGCGCATGAGCGAAGCCGAGCTCGACGAATACGAGCGCTGGCTCGACATTCCCGACCAGCAAATTTTCGCCTGGGTGAATGGCGCTGAGGCGGCGCCGGCGGCGCTCGACACGGCACTGTTCCGCAGGCTGGTGGCGTTCCACCGCGAGGGCAAATGAACGCGACCCCGTCTCCGGCCGAGCGGCTTCAACCCGGCAAGGCTCTCACCCTGGCGCAGGTTGCCGACGGCGCCGAGGGTCTAGTGCTGGCCGACCTTGCGCGCGCGATTGCGGCGCGCAGCCATGCACCTGCGGTTTCGCTCGCCGTGATCTGCCGCGATGGCCAGCGCATGGCGGCATTATCCCGCGCCCTTTCATTCTTCGCGCCCGACATCGAAATCATGGAATTTCCCGCCTGGGACTGCTTGCCATACGACCGCGTCTCTCCGCACGCCGGCGGGGTGGCGCAACGCATGACGGCGCTCTCGCGGCTGACGCGCGTGACCGGCCGCGACAAGCCGACCGTGCTGCTCACCACCGTCAATGCCGCTTTGCAGCGCGTGCCGCCGCGGGAGTTTGTGGCGACGCATGCGCTCTCGGTTGCACCCGGTAACGTGCTCGGCATGGGAAGCGTCGTCGAATGGCTCGAGCTCAACGGCTTCACCCGCGCCTCGACTGTGCGCGAGCCCGGTGAATATGCGGTGCGCGGCGGTATTCTCGATCTGTTCGCCCCGGGCATGGATATGCCGGTACGGTTCGATTTCTTCGGCGACGCATTGGAAACAATCCGCACCTTCGACGCGCAGACCCAGCGCAGCGAGATGACAATGCGCGGCCTCGACCTGGTTCCTGTTGCCGAATTCCAGCTCGTCACCGAAACCATCCGCCGCTTTCGCACCGGCTATGTCGCGCAGTTCGGCGCGGCATCGCCCGACGATCTGCTCTACGAGGCCGTGAGTGAAGGCCGCCGCTATCCCGGCATGGAGCATTGGCTGCCTTTGTTCCACGAAAGCATGGAAACGCTGTTCGACTATCTGCCGGGGACGGCGCTCGCCATCGAACCGCTGGCCGAGGACGCCGCGCGCGAGCGCCTCACCACCATCGGCGATTATTACGAGGCGCGGCGCGAGGCGCTCAAGGATAACACCGGGCCGCCCTACAGGCCGCTGCCGCCGGAGCGGCTTTATCTCACCGATGAGGAATGGCATGGACGGCTCGAGGCCGCGGCGCTTGCGCGCGTGACACAATTCGCCGTGCCGGAGGCGGCCAATGTCATCGAGATCGGTGCGCGCGCCGGGCGTAATTTCGCCGCCGAGCGCGCCGAGCCCAATGCCAACGTGTTCGAGGCGGTAAGCAAGCACATTGCAGCGCTACAGGCCGGCGGCAAGCGCGTCGCCGTCGCGCTGTGGAGCGAGGGCGCGCGCGAGCGCATGAGTCACGTGCTCGCCGATCATAACGTTGGCAATCTCACGAATGTCGGCTCCTGGCCGCAAACGCTGGCGCTGCCGCGCTCCTCGACTGCGCTTGCCGTGCTCGGCATCGAGAGCGGCTTCGAAACCAAAGACACCGCCGTCATCAGCGAACAGGACATTCTCGGCGATCGACTGGTGCGGCCGCGCCGCACCTCCCGCCGCGCGGAAAATTTCATCGCCGAAGTGTCGAGCCTCGCCCCGGGCGATCTCGTCGTCCACGTCGACCACGGCATCGGCCGTTTTACCGGTCTGCAGGCGATCGAAGCCGCTGGCGCACCGCACGACTGCCTGGAAATCCACTACGCCGAAGCCGCCAAGCTCTATCTGCCAGTCGAGAATATCGATCTGCTGTCGCGCTACGGGCACGAGAACGCGAATGTCGAGCTCGACCGTCTCGGCGGCGGCAATTGGCAGGCACGCAAAGCGCGCATGAAGAGCCGCATCCGCGAGATGGCGGGCGAGCTCATCAAGATCGCCGCGGAGCGGCAGCTGCGCGAGGCGCCACGGTTCACGGCGGCGCCGGGTGCCTACGACGAGTTCTGCGCCGGTTTCCCCTATGAAGAGACGGACGACCAGCTCGCCGCCATCGATGCAACCGTCAAGGATCTTGGCGCCGGGCGCCCGATGGATCGCCTCATTTGCGGCGACGTCGGCTTCGGCAAAACTGAAGTGGCATTGCGTGCGGCTTTCCTCGCCGCCATCAACGGAAAGCAGGTGGCGGTCGTGGTGCCGACGACGTTGCTGGCGCGGCAGCATTTCAAGACCTTCACCGAACGATTCCGCGGCTTTCCGGTGAGGGTAGCGCAGGTTTCACGGCTCGTGCCTTCCGCACAAGTCGCCGCCACCAGGGCGGGGCTTGCCGACGGCACGGTCGACATTGTCATCGGCACCCATGCGTTGCTGGGCAAGGCCGTGACGTTCAAGGATCTCGCGCTGCTGGTCGTCGACGAGGAGCAGCATTTCGGCGTGGCGCACAAGGAAAAGCTCAAGCAGCTGCGCAGCGAAGTGCACGTGCTGACACTGACGGCGACGCCTATTCCTCGCACGTTACAATTGGCGCTCACCGGCGTACGCGATCTCTCGATTATTGCTTCGCCGCCGGTCGACCGCCTTGCCGTGCGCACATTCGTTTCGCCGTTCGATGCGCTGATCGTGCGCGAGGCGCTCTTGCGCGAGAAGTATCGCGGCGGGCAGGCGTTCTACGTCTGCCCACGCATCGAAGATTTACCGGGCGCCAAGGATTTTCTCGACAGACAAGTGCCGGAGGTGCGCGTCGCCGTCGCCCACGGGCAGATGCCCGCCGGCACGCTCGACGACATCATGAGCGCTTTCTATGACGGCAAATTTGACGTGCTGTTGTCGACCACTATCATCGAAAGCGGGCTCGACATTCCGACCGCTAACACGTTGATCGTGCACCGCGCCGACCGCTTCGGCCTGGCGCAGCTCTACCAGTTGCGCGGCCGTGTCGGGCGCGCCAAGCTACGCGCCTATGCGCTGCTGACGTTGCCGGTACAGAAAAAAATCACGGCACAGGCGGAGCGGCGGCTCAAAGTGCTGCAATCGCTCGATACGCTGGGCGCCGGGTTCCAGATTGCCTCTCACGATCTCGACATCCGCGGCGCCGGCAACCTGCTTGGCGAGGAACAATCCGGCCACATCAAGGAGGTCGGTTTTGAGCTCTACCAGCAAATGCTGGAGGAGGCGGTGCTGAGCCTGAAAGCCGGCCTCACCGCGCCCGTTGCCGAGCGCTGGTCACCGCAGATCACGATCGGCACACCGGTGCTTATCCCGGAGGAGTATGTCGCCGATCTCGCGGTGCGGCTCGCGCTCTACCGCCGGCTCGCCGAGATCGAGGACGAGCGCGACATCGAGGCCTTCGCCGCCGAGCTTGTCGACCGCTTCGGGCCGCCGCCGAGCGAAGTCGAGCATCTGTTGCAGGTTGTCGCGATCAAAGGACTATGCCGCCGCGCCAATGTGGAGAAAATCGAAGCTGGGCCACGAGGCATGGTGCTGTCGTTCCGCGACAACCTTTTCTCCAACCCGGAGGGGTTGATTGCCTTCATCCGCGAGCAGGGCACTGGCGTGCGCATGCGCTCCGATCCGAAGGATGCCAAGAGCCAACAGCTGGTTTTTTTTGAGGACTGGCAAAGCCCCATCGAACGGCTCAAAGGCACAGCCGGCATCCTGCGCCGGCTTGTGGCCATCGCGGAGCAGGCGAAAGCGGCCTGATTTCTTTGCGCATGATCTGATGCGAATACTGGTCCCCACTTTCGGGATCATGCGCTAGTGCGGCATTCTGATGACTGGCTTGATGGCCTTGCCGGAACCTGAGTCAGTTGCGGCGCGGTTGATATCCGCCAACTCGTAGTTGGTGATCAGCCGTTCGACGGGAAAGCGTCCGGCCATCATGTGATCAGTCAGCACCGGGATGAATTGTTTCGGCACGCTGTCGCCCTGTATGACGCCACGCACGACGCGGCCGTTCTGCAGGAACGGCATTTCGAAACTTGCCTCGGTGCCCTTGCGCGCACTACCGAGCAGGATGCAGGTGCCTGCCGGCATCAGTGCCTCGATCGCTTCGCGCAACACGGAGGACACTGCCGAGGTCTCTAGTGAACTGCGCACACCGTGGCCGGTGATTTTTCGGATATCGGAAACCACTTCGGCACGGCCGGAACGATTGATGACGTGCGTGGCGCCAAGCTCGCGCGCGAGCTTGAGCCGGCTTTCGTGCACATCGACGGCGATGATTGGATCGCAGCCGGCGATCTTTGCGGCCATCAGACCCGACAATCCGACCGTGCCGGCGCCGAACACGGCGAAACTCTCGCCCGCTTTCGGCTGCAACACGTTGAGCACCGCGCCGGCCCCGGTCTGCCCGCCACACGCGAGCGCGCAGACGACGTCCAGCGGCGCGTCGTTGCGCAGCTTCACCGCGAAACGCTCATTGGCGATCGCATAATTGGCGAAAGACGACTGCTGAAAGAAAGCGCCGTAAACCGGCTTGCCATTTTTCGCGTGCAACGTGGTGCCGTCGGCTCGGGTGCCGCCATGCTTGAGCGGGCCGGACCGCATGCAATAGGTCTGCAGCTGGGCGCGGCAATTCGGGCACTCGCCGCACCACGGGTAGGCCATGAGCACGTGATCGCCCGGCTTGAATTTGCTCACGCCGCGGCCGACGGCGCGCACGGTGCCGGCCCCTTCGTGACCGAACACGGCAGGGTAGGGCATATCGTAATAGCCGTCGCGGCCATGCAAATCGGTCGCGCACATGCCGCTTGCTGTGACTTCCACCAGCAGCTCGTCGTCGCGCGGATCGCTCAGCTCAAGCTGATCGATGACAAAAGGGCTCGAACGCGCGTTGACGACGGCCGCGGTTATCCGCATCGGTGTTTTCTAAGGCGCATGATCTGGCGGTCCCCACCGTTCGGGATCATGCGCTATTCGGCGGCTTCGCGATCTTGCGCCGCGCGTTCGATGGCATCGGCGAGATATTCCGGCGCCTGCGCGCCAGATACGGCGAACTTGCCGCCAAAGATGAACATGGGTACGCCCTGGATGCCGGCTTCCTTGGCGGCTTCCGCTTCGCGCTCGACCTCGGCCACGTCCTTGTCGCTGGAAAGCGCGGCGCGAATATCCTCAGCGTCGAGCCCGAGCTCGGCTGCGGCTTCGACCAGCACCGCCGGATTGGTCAAGTCGGCGCCCTCCGTGAAATAGAGGTCCATCAGCTTCTGCTTCATCTCCGCCGCCTTGCCGATGCCCTCGGCCCAGCGGATCAAGCGATGCGCATCAGTCGTGTTCGGCTGCCGGCTGATGCCATCCATGTTGTACGTCAGGCCCTCTGCCGCGGCCGCCTGCTGCACGCGGCCGGCGATGCCCTTGTAGCGCTCGGGCGAGCCGAATTTGCTGGTGAGGTATTCGTCGCGCGGCATGCCCTGGCGCGGCACCCAGTCGTTGAGGAAATAGGGGCGCCAATGCACCTCGACGGGAATATCGGGCTTGAGCGCGATGGCCTTTTCCAGCCGGCGCTTGCCGATAAAGCACCACGGGCAGACCACGTCGGAGACGACGTCAATGCGAACCGGCCGCTGGTGAGGCATGGCTTGCTCCTTTGCGGCAAACCTATGCCTTCACTCAGGCGGCGGCAACCGGCTCCCGGTTCAGTACCCGCAGCAGCAAGCTTTCCAGCGTGTCACCGGCTTTCAGCGTCGCCAGCGTCACGTCCGCCGTGGGCGAGTGCCCGCGTTGCGCCACAACGACATTTTTCATGACGCCGGCAATGCGGCGGGCGACGACGTGAGCGCTTTGCAGGTCGGTCTGGGTGAAAACGATGAGCACGGCGCCATCGTCGTCCTGGCAGGCAAAATCGATGGCGCGAGTCAACCGCGCGACCATGCGCGCGCCGTCGAGATTTGCCCGTTCATCGTGCGGTTCCTCGAAGCCGATGCGGGCGAGCGACAAAGGCTGGCTGCGCTCGCTCGCTTCGCGGATGACTTTGGCGAGATCTTGCACGAAAGCTTCATGCGTGAGCAGTCCGGTTTGCGGATCGAACATGCCGCCGGCATCGAGCGACTTGAGCATGCGCTTGAGCCGCGTCTCGAAGGCGTGCATGCGCACCAGCGGCACCATGCGGGCAACAAGGCGCGCCGGATCGCCATCGACATGGTCGATGTTCGGGAGGCTTTCGTAGAAGTCCGGCGGCGCTTCACCGATCACAGCAACGGGGATGTCACGGAAGCGGGTATCCTGCGCGAGCACAGTTAAAAACGCTTCGACCATGCGCGGCGAAAAGCCGTCGCCGACGACGATGCCGTCGATGTCGTGCGAGTTGAGGTATTTCGCCGCGGCCTCGACGCTGAGCGCGCCGACCATGCCCACGCGCTCGCCCATGGCGACGCTCAGGCTCGGATAAAGCGGACCACGCCCGGCGATCAGCACGGTTGCATCATCGAGTGCGTCGCCGGTCGGAAGAACCGGCATCTCACCGCCGAGACCGGCAAAGGTTTCCAGTCGTCGCAATACCGTGGCGTGCAGAGCGCGCACCCGCAACGCCGACTGCAGGCGCGCGGCAAGTCGGCCGACTGGCAATGTGGCATCGTTGGGCAGGGCGATCGGCACTGCGGCATCGTTGTCGGCATCGACACGGGCGATAATCGGCACGATCGGACCTGTCGCGGTCGCCGCCTGCAGGCAGAGCATGCGCGAAGCGGATTCGCTTGGCGGCGCGCCCGGTTCGGCGATGACGATGGCGGCGGGCTTGACCGATACGAAGGCGGTCGGGGCGTCGGCCCAAGTTGCCTCGACGATGGGAAACGCACCCGCGCGGCTCAAGGCCTCGACGAGATCGGTCGCCGGCTTCTCGGCGACGACAATAAGCGGACCCTGGAGCGACATGACGCGAACGCAACCGGCTACAAAGACGTGAGGCAATCTAGCGGTTTGCTGTTAACGGCCCGTCAACGATGGAGGCGAATTCAGGCCGCCTGCCGGCGACGGAAAGCGTCGACAATCAGTGGATTGACGCCTCGCCGCTCGAGTTCCTGCACCACCGGGCCGCGGTCGGGGGCATGGCCTGCCAGACGCTCGCCGGTGAGCTCGTGCGGTAGCACGACGAGCGTTGCGTCTGCCTCGAGGCTGTCGGCAAGCGCATCGAGCGCCCTGGCGACAAACCGGTAACCGCCGACGCTGGCGATGCCGGGGGGCGGCCCGGTGACGACGAGCTTCTGGGCGTCGGTGGCAAGGCGGCAGGGATAGCCGCTGTCGACGAAGCCTGCCGCATTTGCCGCCGGGTGCGGCTTGGCTCCAAGCGGGAAACCGGCAAGCGGCACCATTGGCCCGCGCAGCGTCAGCGTTCCGGCGGCGTTGCGGGCAAGCTCGACCATGCCAGAGGTCAGCGGCGCCGGCACGCCGGCTTGGCGGCGCGTGGCCGCGATTGCGATCTCGCCGAAACTCGCCACGTCGATGACTGCCGCGTGTGCCAGGCAGGGCTCGGCGCGTTGCATGCGCTCGGGCGCCCGCCAGAGTGCAATGACGGCGCCGGCGTTGTCGAGCACGCGAGCTTCGGTGAACCTCGGCAACACCGAGGCTGGCAACATGAGAGCGTCACGGCGGTTTTCCGCTTGTGTGGCAAAGGTCGCGGCGTCGAAGCCGTGATGCAACTCGAGCATGCCGCCATTGATGAGCCAAGGCGCCAGGGTCAGTGCCAGACCCGCAAAGGAGCCGAGCGGAACGGTGGACAGGATGTTGGCGTCTTGTGCGAGCCTCGCCTCCTCGCACACCACGGCGCCGGCGGCGATGAGCTGGCGATGATTGCGCGCCATCGGCACGATCCCGCCGGCGGTGACGTCGAAGGTGACGGCGGCAATATGCCCGGCCGGTTCGGCAAGCCGCGCAATTGCGCCGATCGTGTCGGCTTCCGCGGTGAAGACGTCGTCGAGCGGCGAGACTCCGTCGGGCAGCGTGGCGCCGAACGCGCAGATGTGGCGAATCGAGAACACCTCGGCCGCCACCTGCGCGGCGACCTCCGCGGGCGCGGCGGCGCCGATGCGCCCGCAGGTGAGTATCGCCCTGGCGC
>Ga0335083_10000686_pt1 | contig 49536 bp, 45 predicted proteins | sample Lox_Sample_42_FD_206716 | JGI IMG/M metagenome (GOLD analysis project Ga0335083, IMG submission 206716) | Soil microbial communities from Loxahatchee National Wildlife Refuge, Florida, United States - Lox_Sample_4.2 | ecosystem: Environmental > Terrestrial > Soil > Wetlands | place: USA...
TGCAAGATCAGTTGTGCCCCCAACGAGATCGCCGGCCTCGTCGAGCGTCGAAAGTGGCCGGACGTTAAATCAGCGTGCGAGGGCGATGTTCTCTCGACCGCCGCCATGCTTGCGCATGTGCTCCATTCGGAGGGCCAAGGTTTCAGTCTGTTTGGATCGTTGACTGGTCTCGCCAGATTTGGAGCTGCGCGACAGTTCCGATCCTATGCTCCTGCCTTCGAAACATGGGCTCACGAATTGGAGCGCGCCGAGACGGTGCGGGCGATGGCAGAGCTCGTAAGTCTCTCCGACCGGCTCTGATCGTCCGGTCTCTCCATCCTCTCGAAATCCACCTGAGGCCCGCTTCTGGCGGGCCTTTTCATTGAAAGGACTAATCCATGGATGAATTCTGTTTCCGCCTGTCTCCTAAGCTTGAACAGGCCGCCAGGCGCATTGAGGCGACGAGTGATTATAAGGTGCTCCGGAGGCTGCCTCAAATCGACGAGATCTGGGTGACGTCGCCTGCCGATGATCCGGTCCGGATTGCGGTGCTGGACAGTGAGACCACCGGGCTGAATCCGGATTTCGACGACATGATCGAACTGGCTGTCACCGTCGTCACGGTGAATGCCAACGGCAGCCTGCACGATATCGAGGAGACGCGAAGCTGGCTCGAACAGCCGCGCGAAGCGCTCACCGAGGAAATTTCCAGGATCACCGGCCTTACGGATGACGATCTTCGGGGGCAGTGGTTCGATGAGGAGGCTATCGCGGCCGTGCTGAAAAGCTGCGACATCCTTGTCAGCCACAATGCCAGGTTCGACCGCAGCTTTCTCGCCAGCCGCTTTCCGGACTTGGCGGATCGTCCTTGGGCTTGCACGCTGAACGACATCGACTGGTCCGAGTCGGGCCTCAGCGGCAGGGCATTGCCTCATTTGCTTGCAGAGGTGGGATATTTCTATTCGGCTCATCGAGCTGCCCCGGATTCATGGGCACTCGCCTGCCTGCTTTCACTCAGGGCGTCGGATGGGCGCACTTACGCGGCCCATCTTGTCGACGTCGTTCGCACGCCGACCGTGCGGATCTTTGCCACGAGGGCGCCGTTCGAAACCAAGAACTGCTTGAAGGCGCGGGGATATCGCTGGTGCGCCGAGCGGCGCCAGTGGTGGACCGATGTCGCTCTAGATGCCGACCATGCCGAACGTGAATGGCTGGCTAGCGTCTCGAGGTTAATCGCCCCAATGACGCTGCGCGTCACTGCCTACGAGCGTCATCTCTGAGCCCAAACATGCGATTGGACCCTCAGGACGCGGCTCGAACTGTCAAAGTGCGCTATATTTCCACATCCGGAAATATAGAGGTCTAAGGCCGAACAGAATGGTTAATGACCAAGAAAAGACCGATTTCGGCTGCTGAATTGAAATTCTGCTCTTTGCGGGCAAGAGGTTCAAATCCTAAAATAGCAGCATGAAGCAACAATCTTCTTTAAACCTGTACGCAGTGCACACAGCGGGACAAGCAAAACCGCCTTGGTCGGTATCTTGGCCGAGGGCCTTCGGGCGCTGGTCCCGTTGTGTGGATGCCAACCGAAAATGAGCTAATCGATGAGCCGTGAACGCGCCAAGGGCCGAACCTACGCCCCCAAATCCGCAATCAACAACGCATGTTCGGCATGGCGTGAAAATGGGCTTTCTGTGGCATCGATGGCGCTCGCTCCAAACGGAACCATAACGCTTTCCGGAGTTTCGTCTGATGGCTCGGCGAAGACAGACGTGTTCGACGAATGGGATAGAAAGGGACGCCTGTGATTAAGGGCCTCCACTTTGTAAAAAAGTCCAAACCAGGGAAACCAATCCGCTGGTATGTTTATGCTTCACGCAACGGTGGCCCCTGCATTCTGAAGACTGTGGGGCCGAAGAAGCCGGTGCTTTCCAGAGAGCATATCGCGAAGCTGCTCGAGGCTCTGCCGCCCAAAGATGAGGGGACGCTTGCCGAACTCATCAGAAAATGGCGTCGCAGTCCTGAATGGAAGAGGTTGGCGACGGGTACGGTCGCGACTTGGGGATTTGCCTTGGATGCCATTGAGGGCAAATGGGGCTCGACGCCCCTGGCCGTATGGAACGATTATCGCATGGTCTCGAAAGTCGTCGACTGGCGCGATAGCCGTGCGAATACGCCGCGCGCCGCTGACATCGGGGTGACTGTGCTATCACGACTGCTTGAGTTTGGGCGCCTCCGCGCGCTCCTGCGCATTAATGTCGCGGGAAAAATTCCCGCGATCTACGAAGGGGCGGACCGAGCCGAGATCATTTGGACCCAAGCGGACGTCTCGGCATACTATGCCGCAGCTGATGGCGAGAAGGGCAGAGGCGAGCCGGCTAAGGACATTCTCGATCTAGCTACCTGCACTGGCATGCGGCGGAGCGATCTGGCGGCCGTGACTTGGGACGAGGTTTTCGATCAGGCGATTGTGCGTGTTGCTTTGAAGAAGAGTCGTGGTCGCCGCCGGCGTGCGGTCATTCCGCTAACCGATGAAACGCGGGCTATTTTGGCACGGCTCAAGACGAGGAAACGGGCGCAGGGCGTCAAGAACCTGTTGGTCAACAGCTTCGGTCGGCGGTGGTCGCCGGGAAGTCTGGCGCAAGCTTTCAACGTGACGCGCAACGCCGCGAACGGCGGCGCGGGCATCGTCCATTGTGGCAATCCAGAGCTCGGTGAGCCGGATAAGACGAAGCACCTCCATGATTGTCGGGGTACATTTGTTACGCACCTTTGTCGCACCGATCTGACGGATGTCGAAATCGCCAATATTGTCGCGTGGTCGCCCGAAAATGTCGGTCGTGTGCGGCGCATCTACGTTGACGATGCGCAGGTGGTTGTGGCACTGGCCGAGCGGATCGCGAAGGCGTCTGTAAACCGCGCTGTAAACCAGCGAGGAATTTGATACGTAAGCTATTGAAAAGCGGGTATAGCTCAATGGTAGAGCACTAGCCTTCCAAGCTTGTGATGCGGGTTCGATCCCCGCTACCCGCTCCAGGACTTTCAGCGCCTGAGACCTCGCGCCAGCGCGGCGAGCTCTCGCGAGACCGGCAGCTGATCCCACCATTTGAGGGCCGCGATGTCGGACCGGCTCGATCGCTGCACGGCGATCGGCCGCTCGGCAATGTAGTTGCGCAGTTCGGGGTTCGCACGCCGCGCCCAGTTATAGGCGCCGTCGACATGCATCGCGCCGCCGTCCGCATGGCCCTGCGGCCGGCTCATGATTCCTTCCAGATGAGCAATCACCGCGGGGATCGCGCGGCCGCGAAACCCGATGAAATGGGCGCCCATAATCGCGCTGCGCGGGCAGAGCGAGCTGATGAAATGGCAGTCGTCCACGATGCGGGGCGATGCGCCGTCCTGGTCGTCGCGGCGTTCGAGATGGCCACCGTAGAAGACGGACCAGTTCCGGCCGCGAAGCTCGTCCAGCGTTTCCGCGATCTCGCCGACGAAATCCGCATCGTCCTCGACGATCAGGACCGACCGGGCACCGCGCGCCTCGGCAAGCCGAAGGGCATTGAGGTGGCTGTGATAGCATCCGCGCGCGCCGATGGACGGAAACTCGCCGGCGGTCTCGAAGCAGCTCGCGCTCAGCCTGACCAGCTGGGGATGCGTGAAATCGAGCCCGACGGCTTCCAGTTGCCGGCCGATCTCGCGCAGGCGATCCTTGCGATGATCGAGATTGATCACGACGATCAGGTCGAACGTATCCAGCATGCTCGCGGCTTTCCGTCCGCGATCGTCGAGCGAAAGGGGCGGGCGCTCCGCCCTGGCAAATATCGGCGCGATCTTCATGGAGCCTGTCCCTCCCGCAGTGCAGCATGGAACCCGATCCTAGTTCGCCGGCTAACGGTCCGCCCGCCCAAGCTGATCCGCGGTGGCGTCCGGAATGGCGCCATCTTGTGCAGTGCAACAGCCGAACCGAAAATCGACCCTGCCGCGCCCCGTCATTGACTCGTCACGCGACAAGCATAGACCTATCGCTATGGACCGCCCGACCCTCCGCCAGCTCGAAGCCCTGGACGCCATCGCCCGCGAAGGGAGTTTTCGTGCGGCGGCGCGCGCGCTGGGCGTCTCGCAAGTGGCGATCAGCGACCATATCAAGCAGCTCGAGGCACGGCTGGGCGTCGACCTGTTCGACCGGTCGCGCGGCGGCAAGGCGGCCATGTCGGCGGCCGGCAATGCGGCGCTGACGCGGGCGCGGATCATCCTTGCCGATTGCGACGCGCTGGTCCTGACGATGCGCGACCATGCCCGGGCCGCGGGGAAGATCGCGCCCGCTCCGCCGGTCACCGCGGCGCCAGAGCCGCCGGCGGCGGCGCCCGATATCATGCTCGAGCCGCCGCAACCGGTCGCGACCCCCGTGCTGCGCCGCTCGGACCAGCCGATCACCATCGGCATCCATTCCTCGATCCTCAGCCGCTTCCAGAGCAAGCTGGCGGCGTTCGAGGAAGCGTTTCCGCATCGCCCGGTCTCGGTGGACGTGAGCTGCTTCGTCGCGGACCGGGTGGCGCTCGCGCTCTCCCAGGACCGGATCACCATGGCCTATTTCTATGCGCTCGGCGCGACACGGGTATTCCCCTCCGATTATCTGTGGAGCGAGCGCTGGTCGCTCTATGTCGGCCGCGATCATCCGCTCGCCGAGCTCGAATTTGTCGGCCGTGACGATGTCGTCGCCGAGCCCTTGCTGACCTTTGCCGAGAACAATCGGCTGCGCCCGCTGGTCGAAGCCTGCATTTCCAATGCGGGCCTGGGCGCGATGCGGATCGGGCTTGAGAGCGACGATTATGGCCAGCTCGCCGAGCGCGCACGAGAGGGCTCGGGGGTCCTGCCGCTGTTCGGCGCCGCGGCGGCGCGGATCGGCGCCAGCGCCGGCCTCAAACGCCTGCCGTTCGTCGACCCGATCCCGGCGATCGAGGTACGCCGCGTCGTGCATCCCGACGCTGCGGACGATGACGAGATTCAGGCGCTGGTCGCAACGCTGCAATAAGGCCACGCCACGCCGCCTCGCACTTGACAGTCAGACGGCGCAGGCAGACCACTTCGGGCAAAGTCAACTTAGGAGGGACTCGGCATGTGCGACAATGACATCAATTCCGGCCTGTTCGAGGACTGGTCGCTGACCCGTCGGACATTCGTGGCGCTCGGCGCCGCCGCCGCGCTGTCGGGCACGGCCGCCTATGCCGCCGACGACATCGTGGAGACCGACGTCAGCATCAAGACGCCGGACGGGACCGCCGACGCCGTGCTGTTCCATCCCGGCGGCAAGGGCAGCTGGCCGGCCGTGCTCATGTGGCCCGACATTTTCGGCCTGCGACCGGTTTTCCGCGAGATGGGCCGGCGCCTGGCCGCGCAGGGCTATACGGTGCTGGTGCCCAATCCCTTCTATCGCAGCATGTCCTCGAAAGACATTCTGGCCGGCGGGCCCAACCCCGACATGCAGAAGATGTTCGGCTATCGTAATGCCATCAAGGACGAGGGCATCGACAAGGACGCGGTGGCCTTTCTCGCCTTCCTCGACGCACAGGGCGCCACCAACAAGAAGAAGAAAGCCGGCGTGCAGGGCTATTGCATGGGCGGGCCGTTCGCTTTCCACACCGGCGCGGTGGTGGCCGACCGCATCGGCGCCGTCGCCACTTTCCATGGCGCCGCACTGGTGACGAAAGACGCCAGCAGCCCGCATCTGCTCATTCCCAAGACCAAGGCGGCGTTTCTCTGCTGCGTCGCGCGCAATGACGATGCGCGCGGACCGACCGACAAGGACACGCTCAAGGCCGCCTTCGCCGCTGCCGGGCGGCCGGCGATCGTCGAGGTCTATCCGGCCGATCATGGCTGGTGCGTGCCGGGCAGCCAGGTCTACAACATGGAAGCGGCCGAAAAGGCCTGGGCGGCGCTCACCGTGCTGTACAAGGCCAATCTGGTCTAGCGATCTGACGCATCCAGCCAGGGCGGGGCCGGCGAAATTGCACTTCGGCCCCGCTTGGTCTATCAGCGCCGCAAGAGCCCCGGCGCCCGCTGATCCCTTTCGATTCGCGTCGCCGGGGTCTTGATTTTTCCCCTCCGTTTTTCAGTGAGTAGGCACCAGCCCATGTCCCGTCGCCGCCAAATCTACGAAGGCAAGGCGAAAATCCTCTACGAGGGCCCCGAACCCGGCACGCTCATCCAGTATTTCAAGGACGATGCGACCGCCTTCAATGCCCAGAAGAAGGGCACGATCAACGGCAAGGGCGTGCTCAACAATCGCATCTCCGAGCATGTCTTCACTTTGCTCGGACAGATCGGCGTTCCCACGCACTTCATCCGCCGCCTGAACATGCGCGAGCAGCTGATCCGCCAGGTCGAGATCGTGCCGCTCGAGGTGATCGTGCGCAACGTCGCCGCCGGCTCGCTCTCCAAGCGCCTCGGCATCGAGGAAGGCACGCAGCTGCCGCGCACGCTGATCGAATATTGCCTCAAGGACGACGCGCTCGGCGACCCGCTCGTGACGGAAGAGCATATCGCCTGCTTCGGCTGGGCGAGCCAGGACGAGATGCACGACATTGCCGACATGGCAATCCGCGTGAACGACTTCCTGACCGGCCTGTTCGCGGGGATCGGCATTCGCCTCGTCGACTTCAAGCTCGAGTTCGGCCGCATCTGGGACAATGACTATGCGCGCATCATCCTCGCTGACGAGATCAGCCCGGACAATTGTCGCCTCTGGGACGCGGCGACGGGCGAGAAGCTCGACAAGGACCGCTTCCGCCGCGATCTGGGCGGCGAGGTCGAGGCCTATACCGAGGTTGCGCGGCGGCTCGGCCTGATGCCCGAAGGCACCGATACGACCGTGCTCGATCTCGAGACGCACCGCCGCAAACGGGACAAATGAAGAGCGCGCGGGCGACCGCGCTCAGTGTACCCCTTTGAGCGATCCATCATAATAGGTGATGGTAATCCTCACCCATGTGCCGATCTCTTCCTTGCCGTTGATGCGGGGCGGCATGACCAGGAACTGCCAGGCCGCGTTCAGCACGGCACGTCCATAGCCTGAGCCGCGCGGCGATTCGCCGATGATGTAGCAGTCTTCGACATGGTGCTGCGCGACGGTCTTGCAGGCAATCTCGCCCCGGCCTTCGCGCGGCATGTCGGGCTTGAGATAGCCGTCCAGCTCAGTGCTTGTCGGCTCCCTGAACCAGTCAGCCGGATAGAGCGTCGATCCGCCGGGGCCGGAGCCGGGGCCATAGGGCGCCTTGCTGTCCTGCTGGCCGACCGCCGGCCCCGCAACGCGCTGCGATGCCTGCTTGCCGATGTTGCTCGCCGCATAGTCGGCGCTCGAAAGCTCGATGAACGCCGGCTTCTGCAGGTCGTTGGGAACGACCGGCGGCGGCAATGGCGGCGGTGGCGGGGTTTGCACCGCAACCGGCTGCTCCTGCGACGCTGCCCGCTTCGCAGGCGTTTTCTTCTCTTCCTTCTGCTGGGTCTTGTCGGTTTCGGAACCCTTCGGCGCGTTTGGCGCGATGTTGAAGGTCTTGAGGTCCTGCTCGCCCATTTTGACGAACTGCTCGTTCTTTTGAAGGAGGAGGAGGATCGTGCCGACGATGATGTGGAGAAGAATGGCAAGCGCGAACGCCCGTCGGCGCGGCTGTCCGTCGGCGCCATAATGCGCATGTCCTGGAGACTCGGAGAGCGCCGCTTCGGTCATCGGCTTGCCCTCTGCACTGCTCGTTCCTGAACCGATGCTGACCGGCGCCACGATCATGGCGGTCATCCCGAGGGCAGCCGCAAACGGACGAGCAGACCGCCGAGATCCTCGCTCTCGCCGAGCTCCACCGTGCCGCCGTAAATCTCCGCGACATCGCGCACAATGGCCAGGCCAAGGCCGGTGCCGGGCTTGCCGCTGTCGAGCCTGACGCCGCGGTCGAAGATGCGCTCGCGCTCGGTCTCCGGGATGCCCTTGCCGTCATCCTCGACGAGAATGTCGACCCAGGCTGAACCCTTGGGTTCGACCGTCACGAACACGCTGCCGCCGCCATATTTTGCGGCATTCTCGACCAGATTGCCGATCATTTCGTCGAGATCCTGCCGCTCGATCCTGACCACGGCGGTCTGCGCGCCCGCCCTGTCGACCCGGACATCGGGATAGAGCCGCTCGACGGCGCGCTCGACCGCCTCCAGGCTCGGCCACACTTCCGTGCGCGCCTGCGCGCTGGACCGCCTGCCGATCGCGCGGGCGCGGGCGAGATGGTGGTCGATCTGGCGGCGCATGGTGATCGCCTCGCGAATGACCGTGCCCGAAAGATCGGATGCCTGCGCCGTAGCCGCGTTCATGACGACGGTGAGGGGGGTCTTGAGCGCATGGGCAAGATTGCCTGCGTGGCGCCGTGCCTCCTCGGCCTGGCTCTCGGTATGCGCGAGCAGGGCATTCAGCTCCTCCACCATCGGCTGCACCTCGACCGGCAATGGTTCGGTCACGCGGGATTTCTCGCCGGCGCGCATGCGGGCGATCTCACGCCGGATGCGGCGAAGCGGCCGCAGCCCGTAGAAGACCTGCAGCGCGGAGAGCACCGTGAGGCCTGCGCCGAGCAGGAGGAAGCTGCGGAACACGGTGGCGCGGAGAGCCCGGATCTGATCGTCCAGCCCTTCGCGGGCCTGCGCGACGATGAAGACCCAGCGCGTCTTGCTGCCCGGCACGACGGCGGTGCGGCTCATGACGCGCATCGGCTCGTCGGGAAACTGGACGCTGTCGGCGACCTCGGCGGCATGGCCGCGCATCTCCGGCGTCACCCGGATGGCACGGTCCCAGAGCGAGCGTGAGCGATAATCCTGCCGCCCCGCGGCGCTGACCTGGTAGTAGAGGCCACTTTCCGGCTCCAGGAAGCGCTGGTCGGCCAGGGACCGGTTGAAATAGACGTCGCCTTCCTGGTCGATCTCCGCCGAGGAGATCATCGCGGTCAGCACGTCGGTGAGGCCATTGTCGAAGCTGCGCGTCACCGCCGTCGTCAGGACGCGATCCAGCGCGATGCCGCCGCCGATCAGCAAGACGGCGATCCACAGGACGGAAATGCCGATGATTCGGCGGCTGAGCGAGCCGGTGAAGCGCGGCGCGGCTTCCGGCGGCGCGCCGTCAGCCGGCAGGTTCGTCAAGGCTGTAGCCCAGGCCCCGGATGGTCGAGATGACGTCGGCGCCCAGCTTCTTGCGGATGCGCGTGACGAACACCTCGATCGTGTTGGAATCGCGGTCGAAATCCTGATCGTAAATATGCTCGATCAGCTCGGTGCGGCTCACAACCTTGCCCTTGTGGTGCATGAGGTAGGAGAGCAGCTTATACTCCTGCGCGGTCAGCTTCACCGGCTCGCCGTCGAGCGTCACCTTGCCCGAGCGGGTGTCGAGCCGCACGCCGCCGGCGATCAGTTCGCTCGACGCGTGGCCCGAGGAGCGGCGGATGAGCGCGCGGAGGCGCGCGATCAATTCCTCGCTCTGAAAGGGCTTGGCGAGATAGTCGTCCGCGCCGGCATCGAGGCCCGCCACCTTGTCCGACCAGCTGTCGCGCGCGGTCAGCACCAGCACCGGGTGCGCGCGGCCTTCCTTGCGCCAGCGATCGAGGACGGTCAGGCCATCGACTTCAGGCAGGCCGAGATCGAGGATCGCCGCATCATAGCTTTCCGTGGAGCCCAGAAAATGCCCATCCTCACCGTCCGTCGCGAGATCGACGGCATAGCCGGCGCCTTCCAGCGTGGACTTGAGCTGGCGGCCAAGGGTTGGTTCATCCTCGACGATCAGCAGGCGCATGGCATTCCTTTCCAGAGTGGCGAATAGTGGGCGCTTAGCGGGTTCTTGCGATGATGTCGCCGGTCTTGCCGTCGACATCAACCCAGATCACACGGCCGTCCTTGCGCAGGAACTGCATGCGATACACGCCGTCGCGCGGACTGGGGGCCACGCCGAGATAGGTGCCTTCCTCGGCCATGGCGCTTTCAGTGCGCCGCTTGATGATCGAAAAGGGCATCGCCTTGCTGTCGAGCATGTCCCTGCGCGCCCTGTCCTGCTCGCTGGAACGGTCGGGCAGGTTGCCACGGTCCGGCGGTGCATCGCGGTCCGGCTTGCCGCCACGGGGAAAGCGCTGCTGTTCGAGGCGTTCGGCGACGGCTGGAACGGCCATGCAGAGCAGGGCAAGAACGGAAAACAGAAAGGTAGAAGCGGAACGAATCATCGCTGCTCGATAGTCATCATGCATTGAACGCCCGCTGAATGCCTCATTCCACCCGGTTAGCGTTCAAGCATATAGCGGAAATTGAGCGTGATCGAAGTGGAAAGCTGACCCGGTTCGATCTGTGTTGCGGTCGCCATCGGCGCTGCGGCGACCCGCGCGCCGGCCAGAACGATCGGACGCTCGGCCCCGCCAGTCTCGGATATCGAGAGCAACCGCGCGCTTTTGTAGCCCGCCGCCCTGGCGTAGAAGTCGGCGCGGCCCTGGGCCGTGGTAACGGCCTTGGCGCGCGCTTCCTCCTCCAGCTTGCTCGCGTCGGTGATCCCGAAACTCGGCCCGTTGAGATTGGTCGCGCCTGCATTGACCATCGCATCGACCAGCTCGCCGGCCTTGTCGATCTTGCGGATCGTCACGGTGAGCATGTTGTTGGCCTGATAGCCGATGAACCGCGGGCCTTCGCCGTCCTTGCGGTTGCTGTAATCATATTGCGGATTGAGGTTTATGCCATTGGTGCGGATGTCCTTGCGGTCGATGCCGGCCTTCAGCAGGGCTGTCACGATCGCGTCGATCTTCGTGGCATTCTGCGCCATGGCGTCCCTGGCGCTGAGCGCCCGGGTCTCGACACCGCTGCTGATCGTCGCCTTGTCAGGCGCTGAATCGACCGTTTCCGTCACGGCAAGATCGACGACCGGCCCGGTCGCCGCCAGCAGCGCCTGAAGCGCCGACTGGGCCGCGGCAGGATTGCCTTGAGCCATCGCGCCCGCGGGGGTCAGAAGCATGAGCGCGGCGATGAAGCGGGTCGGTCGGGACATGGGGGGCATCCTTTCGCGAGTGGGTTGAGCGGCAAATGACCGGCTCCGGCTGAACCGGCGCTGACGGCGGCCGTCGGCCGATATTCATCTTCCGGCCTTGCCCTGCGGCCCGCCATCTGTTTTAGCGCGCCGCCATGGCCGCGCCACTGCTTTCCTACGAAAATCTCGGACTGATCCAGGGCAGCGGCTGGCTGTTCCGCGGGCTCGATCTTCATATCGGCGCGCGCGACCGGCTCGCGCTCATCGGCCGCAATGGCGCCGGCAAGACGACGCTGCTCAAGCTCATCGCCGATCGCATCGAGGCCGACGAGGGCAAGCGCTCGATCGTGCCGGGCACCAATGTCGTCATGCTGGAGCAGGACCCGGACCTGTCGGGCTTTGTGACGCTGCGCGACTTCGCGGTGTCAGGCGACAAGGCGCCGCCGCTCCATGAGATCGAGGCAGTGGCCGACCAGCTCGGCATCGATCTTTCGCGGGACGCGGCCACGGCTTCGGGCGGCGAGCGCCGCCGCGCGGCGATCTGCCGGGCGCTGGCCAGCGAGCCCGACATCCTGCTGCTCGACGAGCCGACCAATCATCTCGACATCAGCGCGATCGACTGGCTGGAGGACTGGCTCAAGCGCTATTCCGGCGCCTTCATCGTCATCAGCCATGACCGCACCTTCCTGACGCGCCTGACCAAGTCCACGCTCTGGCTCGACCGCGGCAACCTCCGTCGCAACGAGATCGGCTTCGGCGGTTTCGAGGCGTGGATGGAAAAAATCTATGCCGACGAGGCGCGCGCCGCCGACAAGCTCGACGCCAAGCTGCGGATCGAGGCGCATTGGCTGGAGCGCGGCGTCACTGCCCGGCGCAAGCGCAACCAGGGCCGCCTCGCCAAACTGTATGAGATGCGGGCCCAGCGCGCCGCGATGATCGGGCCGCAGGGCGGCGCCAAGCTGGCTGTGGTCGCCGACGAGGTGAAGACCAAGAGCGTCATCGTCGCCGATCATGTGACCAAGAGCTTCGACGGCCGCCCGATCATCAGGGATTTCAGCCTGCGCATCCAGCGCGGCGACCGCATCGGCATTGTCGGCGGCAATGGCGCCGGCAAGACCACGCTGCTGCGGCTGCTCACGGGCGAGCTCGCGCCCGACAGCGGCGAGGTGACGCGCGCCAAAACGCTCGACGGCATCGTCATCGACCAGCAGCGCAGCCTGATGCAGCCCGACAAGCGCGTCCGCGACATTCTCGCCGAGGGCGGCGACTGGATCCAGGTGCGCGGCCACAAGAAGCATGTGCAGGGATATTTGAAGGAATTCCTGTTCGATCCGGGCCTCGCCGATGCCAGGATCGGCACGCTCTCCGGCGGCGAGCGCTCGCGCCTTTTGCTGGCGCGCGAATTCGCCCGCGAATCCAACCTGCTGGTGCTGGACGAGCCGACCAACGACCTCGATCTCGAGACGCTCGACCTGCTGCAGGAGGTCATTGCCGACTATGAGGGCACGGTCCTCATCGTCAGCCATGACCGCGATTTCCTCGACCGGACGGTGACGGTGACGCTCGGCCTTGACGGCTCGGGGCACGTGGACATCATTGCCGGCGGTTATGCCGACTGGGAAGCGAAGCGGCGGCCCACCAAAACGCCGGCCAAAAAGGTCCCCCTCCCGCTTGCGGGAGGGGTTAGGGGTGGGCAGTTCGATAGCGCCGAGCCCACCCCCCAACCTTCGCGCGAACCCGTAAACGGGAGGGGGAAGAAGCTCAGCTACAAGGACCAGCGCGACTATGATCTGCTGCCGAAGCGGATCGAGGAGATCGAGGCTGCCATCGCTCGTGACGAGGCCGCGCTGTCCGATCCGGATCTCTACGCGAAGAATCCGAAACGCTTCGGCGAGCTGACCGCGGCGATCGAGCAGGCGCGCGCGGAAAAGGATGCCGCCGAAGAGCGCTGGCTGGAACTGGCGGAGATGGTGGAGGCGTTCGGGGGGTGAGGCGGGGATGGCGGCTTTGGGATGGAAAGCTGCCACTAGCCTTCTGTGGTGGCGACTACTGACCGCTGGCGCATGCAAAGTGCGTGAACGAACGAAGCAGGTTCACCCTAGCTATCGCATCCAGCTTGTTCTGTGCCGGGCATGAAGCGCCCATCTCCGGGCAGCCGGCCCAACCCTTGTCGAAGAATGCAACTCGCTCGCGCCTGCGTGGTGAGAGCTTCTTCTCGAACTGGTCCGTCAGGTCGTAGAGATCGGGCGGAAATAGGTTTCGCAGCCTACGAGAAGGACACATATTGTCTGCAATTTGTCCGAAGCGCTGAAGAGATGGACCGGTCATTTCCTGAAAGTCGGCCCGGGACATCGGGCTACTGGCAGAACTTGCCAGCAACATGGCCAATAGGATCATCGAACGCTCCCCGGAATCATGGGACCACCCATTACAATTAACGACTGCGCCAATGTCTGCAATGCGTCCAAAGCTTCGATCTTGCTAATGGCGGGAATCGGTTCGCCTATGAACCGTCCGTTTTTTCCGCTGTCCTACATGGCTTTCACTATGCCAGTCTCCCGGCATGGCTCTTTCTCAGCAATGCATATCAGCCGACCGGCGCACGGGCCACTTCGCGCCGAACGATCCCTCGTACCCGGCGAACCGGAACTTGAAGGGATGGAAGTTGACAGGGACGTGTCGCTAAGTTTGCAAACTTCCGCGCGCGATCCGGCGATTTTTGATGGGCTGGATGAGCCGGAGCGAGAGCCAGGCGGCGCCCGACTCAGGTCTCGACCGCGCTCGTCACTTCATAGCGCGTGATCTGGCGCTCGCCGATGCCGAGCGCCGGCCAGGCGGCGCGCCACTCGGCTATATGCGCGCTTTTCGCATGAAATTGCTGGGCCTCGGCGTCGCGGAAGACCTCGAAGATGCGGATGAGCCCCGGCTCCAGCACATCCTCGGCGAAGCTGTATGCGATGCAGCCGTCTTCCGCGCGGCTCGCTTCGATCATCGCCGCCATGACCGGCCGCGCCGCCGCCAGATTTTCGGGCGGCAGGCGGACGGTTCCAGCGAGAACGATCATCGGCCCAGGCTCAACGGATCGGCGAGTCCGGCGCGAGGCGCATGTCGAGATAATTGTCGACGCTCATCATCAACTGGTCGAGCTCATGCTCGAAGAAGTGATTGGCGTTGCGGATCTCGTCATGATGGATGGTAATGCCCTTCTGCGTGCGCAGCTTGTCGACCAGCTTCTGCACCGATTGCGCGGAGACCACCTCGTCATTGATGCCCTGCACGATGATGCCCGACGAGGGGCAGGGCGCGAGGAAGGAGAAGTCATACATGTTCGCAGGCGGGGCGACCGAGATGAAGCCGCGCACTTCCGGGCGGCGCATCAGCAGCTGCATGCCGATCCACGCGCCGAAGCTCACGCCCGCGATCCAGGTGGTCGAGGCCTCGGCGTGGAAGCTCTGCACCCAGTCGAGCGCGCTCGCGGCGTCGGAGAGCTCGCCGATGCCGTTGTCGAACACGCCCTGAGAGCGTCCGACGCCCCGGAAATTGAAGCGCAGGGTCGCGAAGCCGCGCTTCACGAAGGTCTTGTAGAGCGCCTGTGTGATGCGGTCGTTCATCGTGCCGCCGCCCTGGGGGTGCGGATGCAGGATCAGCGCAACGGGTGCGCGGGGACGGGGCGGCGGGCTGAAGCGGCCCTCGAGACGGCCCTCGGGACCGGGGAAAATGACGTCGGGCATGGCACCTGGGATCAAAAGAATGGCATGCAGCGCAGGGCTGCGACTGCCGGATGGGCGCTTATATAGAAGCGGAACAGTATTTCGCAATTGTCTTGGGCAGACTGCCAAACTCTGCTTCCTCTCCCCTCGCGGGAGAGGATACGTAGTCTGTCGCGCAGCGACTAGACGAAGTTGGAGAGGGGCTAAGGAATCAGCTCCCCTCTCCAAGTTTCGCTAGGCGCCTCATGGCGCCAAGCTCCACTGTCCTCTCCCGCAAGGGGAGAGGAGCTGACTGAGAAACTGATTGAGCCTTTGATGAAAGCCCGTGTCTATCTCGATCATGCGGCCACCACGCCTCTGCTGCCGGCGGCGCGCGGGGCGATGGAGCAGGGCTTTGCCGCCTGGGCCAACCCGTCTTCGCCGCATGGCGAGGGGCGCGGGGCCAAGGCGCTGCTTGAGGATGCGCGGGCGCGGATCGGGGCGGCGCTGGACTGGGACGGTCATGTGATCTTCACGTCCGGCGCGACCGAGGCACTGACGATCGCGCTGACCCGCAGCAAGGCGGCGCAAGCGCTTGCCTCGGCGACCGAGCATGACGCGGTGCTGCGCCATGTCCCGCCGGAGCATCGCCTGCCGGTTGATACCAGCGGGATTGCGCAGTTGCCCGAGGCGATCGCACCGGGCACGCTCTTCGCCATCCAGCAGGCCAATAGCGAAACCGGCGTCATCCAGCCGCTGGATGCGCTCGCCGCGCGCATCCATGAGGCCGGCGGGCTGCTGCTTGCCGATTGCAGCCAGAGCGCGGGCAAAATCGCCTTGCCTCAGGCCGCCGACATGATCGTCATCAGCGCGCACAAGCTTGGCGGGCCGATCGGCGTCGGTGCGCTGCTGGTGCGCGACCTTGAGATGCTGAACCCAGGCGGCGGGCAGGAGCAGGGCTATCGCGGCGGCACAGAAGCGATGCCACTGGCGCTCGGCTTCGCCGCCGCGCTGGAGGCGCCGCGCGACTGGCTCGATGATGTGGCGCGCTGGCGCCTCGACCTCGACGCGGCGATCAGGGCGGCCGGTGGCGAGGTCGTCGCCGCCGACCAGCTTCGGCTTCCGACCATCGCCGGCTATCGCATGCCGGGCGTGAGTGCGCAGGCGCAGCTCATCCGGTTCGATATGGCCGGCTTTGCCGTCTCGGCGGGCAGCGCCTGTTCGTCCGGTACGCTCAAGCCGAGCGGCGTGCTCACCGCGATGGGGTGGCAAGCGGAACACGCCGCGCAGGTCATTCGTGTCAGTCTGGGGCATGCAACGCAGGAAACGGACATTCAGGCCTTTCTTGCGCAGTGGCAGGGCCTATATTCAGCCCATAATTCGGGCCAGCGACCATGATCTATCTCGACTACCAGGCGACCACGGCGCTCGCGCCGGAAGCGGAAGCGGCCATGACCGCGGCGATGGCCCATTATGGCAATCCCAACAGCGCGCATCGCCTCGGCCGAATCGCCGCCGCCGATGTCGAGCTGGCCCGTGACCGGGTTCGTGCCGCGCTCGGCAAGACGGACGGGACTTTGGTCTTCACGTCCGGCGCGACCGAGGCACTCAACATCGCCATTGTCGGCGCCGCACGCGCTTCGTCGCCGGAGCGTCGCCGCGTCGTCACGATCGCGACCGAGCATGCCGCCGTGCTCGAGACAGTGCGTTCGCTCCGCCATGAGGGCTTCGAGCCGGTGATCCTGCCGGTCGGCCCCGATGGCCTGGTCGATCTCGATATCGCCGAAGCGGCGATCGACGAGCGGGCCGCATTATTGGCGGTCATGCAGGTCAACAACGAGATTGGCGTCATCCAGCCGGTCGATGCGCTCATCGCCATTGCCCGGGCGAGCGGCGTGCCGGTGCTGTGCGATGCGGTGCAAGGCTTCGGCAAGCTCCTGACGCCCGACAGCGACATGATCGCGATCACCGCGCACAAGATGCACGGGCCCAAGGGCATCGGCGCGCTCTGGCTGCGCGAGGGGCTCGATATTCAGCCGCTTCTGCACGGCTCGGGCCAGGAATATGGGCTGCGGCCGGGCACCAGTTCGCCCATGTTGTGCGCGGGGTTCGGCGTGGCGGCGGAGCTGGCCATGACCCGGCGCGAGGCCGGCATGGCGCATGTCGAGCGGCTCTGGCAGGCAGCACGGCGCGCCTTCGAAGGCTGGACGATCAACGGCTCGACCGAAGCGCGCTATCGCGGCAATCTCAACATCCGCAAGGAGGGCGTCGACGCCGCGCGGCTGGTTTCGTCGCTGCGCAATGTCTGTGTGTCGCTCGGCTCGGCCTGTGCCAGCGGAACCGGAAAACCCAGCCATGTGCTGCGCGCGATCGGCCTGAGCGACGCGGAAGCGCGGTCGTCGTTGCGCATCGGCTTCGGGCGCTACACCCAGATCGAGGAGATCGAGCAGGCGGCCGGCGCGATCAACGAGGCGGCGGAATCGCAGAAAGTGGCGGCATGATCCGGGTGCGCTTCGTCAGCGCCGACGGCGAGCAGGTCCAGGAGGTCGAGGCCAGCGACGGCGACAATCTGCTCGATATCGCCCAGGCTGCCGGCCAGCCGCTTGAAGGGACATGCGAGGGGCAGATGGCTTGCTCGACCTGCCATGTCATTGTCGATGCGGCCGATTTTGCCAAGCTGCCGCGCGCAAGCGAGGACGAGGAGGACATGCTCGATCTGGCTGCCGCGACCACGCGCTACAGCCGGCTGTCCTGCCAGATCACGCTCAAGGACGCGTTCGAGCAACTGACGGTCCGCATCCCGGCCGAGAGCCGCAACATGCAGGGGATCTAACCGCTATTTCTTGAGCGGCTGCCAAAGCTCGATCTTGTTGCCTTCCGGATCGACGATCCACGCGAACTTGCCGGAGGGATCGCTGTCGTCGCGCTTGAGGGGCTTGAGGCCCTTGGCCGCGAGGCGCGCGAGGAAGGCGTCGAGATCGTCGACCGCATAGTTGATCATGAAGTTGGCGGTCGAAGGCGCGAAATAGTCCGTGCTTGCGGGAAAGGCGTTCCACACGAGCATCGGCGGGTGACCGGGCGTGTCGGATTTCAGCATGGCGCCGCCCCAACTCTCCAGCGGAAGGCCGAGCACATCCTTGTACCAGGCGGCCAGCGCCTTGGGGTCCTTGGCCTTGAAGAAAATGCCGCCAATGCCGGTGATCCGGCCCTTGGGCGGCTCATCGGCGGAAAGAGCGGGCGTGGCGGCGGTCATGAGCAGAGTGAAGGCCAGAAAACGCAGCATGGCAAGGGGTCTCCATCAGGGACGGGCGATCCTAGCATGATGAAGCCCGGCTTGCATTTCCGCCTGCGCGCCGCCATATGCGCCGCCGGAAGCCGGGCGGACGCAGTCTTCGCCAACCTGGTCAGGTCCTGACGGAAGCAGCCACAACGAATTCGCTGCGGGTCGTTCCGGTTTCCACTTTCCCGAAAATTCAGGTTGTCGCGGGCGTGGGCCCGGCCATGAGCCGTGGCGCGAGCAGCAGCTTGAAGAGCAGGAAGACGGTGCCGGAGACGAGCGCAAAGCCGGCATGTAGCAGCCAGAATTGCGGCGTCGCCATCGACGAATAGAGCCCGCCAACCCAGCCGACCAGCTTGTTGCCGCCGAAAAAGGCCACATAATAGAGGCCGATGACGGCGGAATTGAGCTGTGGCGGCGCCATCCGCGCGAACAGCGCCAGGCTCACCGGCAGGAGATGCGCAAAGCCGATCGAGTTCAAGAGCTCGAACATCATCGGCCAGAACAACGTGATCTTGTGACCGGCCGGCGTGGTCGCGGCGGCCATATAGAGGCACAGCATGCCAGCGACCGAGAAGACCGAGCCGATGATCATCTTGGTGATCTCGTCCGGCTCCTTCCGGCGCGCCCCGTACCAGCGATAGAAGAGCGCGACGACGGCCAGGAAGCTGATCGACACGACGGCGTCGATCGAGGTGAGGTAGGTTGTCGGAATGCGCCAGCCGAAGAAGACCAGGTCGAAACGTTCATCGGCCCAGACCAGATAGGCGTTGAAAATCTGGTTGTTGGGCACCAGCGCCATCGCCATCACCGGGATGATGAGGATCAGCGCGAGCACCGCGAGCCAATCCTTCTTTGTCAGCGCCATTCGGCTCGCTTTCTTCCTTTCGCGAGGCAGATATTTCCGGCCCCACAGATAGATGGCAAGGGCCAGCAGCATGCCGACACCGGCCGCGCCAAAGCCATAATGCCACCCAAGCTTCATGACGAGCCAGACGACTATGATCGGCGTGATGACCGCGATGAGAGTCATGCCGAAATTATAGATTTGCAAGGCGTTAGGCCGGCGCACAGTGTCCGCCGGCAGATATTTGCGGCCCGAGAGATAGATGCCGAGCGCGAGCAGCATGCCGATGCCCGCCGCGCCGAAGCCATAATGCCAACCCAGCTTCTCGCCGAGCGTGCCGACCACGAGGGGCGTGAAAATACCCGCGATATTGATGCCGAGATAATAGATCTGAAAGGCGTCGGCGCGACGCAGGTCGTCCGGCTGGTAGAGCGCGCCGACCTGGCTCGCGATATTGCCCTTGAAGCAGCCGCTGCCGAGGATGAGGCAGAGCAGGGCAAAGAGGAAGGTCGTATCGAAGGCCATCAGGAAATGGCCCATCGCCATCAGGATCGCGCCGGTCAGGACCGTATAGCGCCGGCCGAGTAGCCGGTCTGCCAGCAGACCGCCAAAAAACGGCGTCGCATAGACCAGCGAGGTATAGTCGCCATAGATTGCAGAGGCGAGTGGCTGGCCTTGAGTATCGGATAGTCCGGTCAGCCAGCGGAAGGTCGCGAAGCCTGCAATATGTCCGATGTGATCAGGCAGCAGGAGCAGTTTGACCATGTAGAGCACAAGCAGGTTCTGCATGCCGTAGTAGGAAAAGCGCTCCCAGGCCTCGGTGAACGAAAGATAGGCCAGACCCTTGGGGTGGCCCAGAAAGGCACGGTCGGCATGGTCGGCCATAGTGAGTTCGGGCGTGGCTTCGGCGACGGTCATCAAATTCGCAATCCGTCCTGTGCTGATCGAAGGCAGCGTTAGAGCCCGCCAATCCGGCGAATGCAAGCTTTGCCGCTTGCGCCCTAAACAAGCCCGTGCTTCGTCGCTACATTGCATGACGATGACTGATTCCGACGACGATCCGGGCTTCGACCTGGGCGAGCCCGCACAGCCCGCAAGCGCTTCTACTGGCGCCTATCGCGTGCTCGCGCGCGCCTACCGCCCGCAGACCTTTTCCGAGCTGATCGGCCAGGACGCGATGGTGCAGACACTGGCCAATGCGATCAAGCGCGGCCGTCTGGCGCATGCGTTCCTCATGACCGGCGTGCGCGGGGTCGGAAAGACCTCGACGGCCCGGCTCATCGCCAAGGCGCTCAACTGCGTCGGGCCGGATGGGCAGGGTGGACCAACCATCGACCCGTGCGGTGTCTGCGAACCTTGCAAGGCGATCGCCGAGGGCCGCCATATCGACGTGATCGAGATGGACGCGGCCAGCCATACCGGCGTGGACGATGTCCGCGAGATCATCGAGGCGGTGCGCTATGCCGCGGTCACGGCGCGCTACAAAATCTACATCATCGACGAAGTTCACATGCTGTCTCGCAATGCATTCAATGCCTTGCTGAAGACTCTTGAGGAACCACCTGCGCACGTGAAATTCCTGTTCGCGACCACAGAAGTGAACAAGGTGCCGATCACGGTGCTGTCGCGCTGCCAGCGCTTCGATCTGCGGCGTATCCCGATGGAGCTGCTCGAGAAGCAGTTCGCCGACATTGCCGCAAAAGAGGGCGTGACCGCCGACGCCGAGGCGCTGCGGCTCATCGCCATGGCCGCGGAAGGCTCGTCGCGCGATGGCCTTTCCATGCTCGATCAGGCCATCGCCCATGCCGAGCCGGTGGGCGGCAAGCTGCATGTGACGGCCGAGCAGGTGCGCGCGATGCTGGGTCTTTCCGACCGCAGCGCGGCGCGTCGTTTGCTTGAAACGGTGCTGATCGGGGACGGCGCGGCTTTGCTCGCGACGCTGAGGGAGCAGGAGGAACTCGGCGTCGAGCCGGTCGCGACGATCAATGCGCTGCTTGAACTCATTCATGCGGTGACGGTTGCCAAGGCGGGGAAGGGCGCGGGCGCTGCGCTTCATGCCGAAGCCGAACGCGAAGCCATCGACACCTGGTCTGCGAGTCTCTCCTTCCCTGTGCTTCATCGCCTGTGGCAATTGCTGCTCAAGGGCCATGAGGAAGTGGCGTCGGCGGCGCGGCCGCTGGCGGCGTGCGAAATGGCGCTGCTGCGGCTCGTTCATGCTACGCAGATGCCCGATCCGGCGGAACTGGCACATCTTCTCAAGGAACGCGGCCTCGGCCTCGAAGGCGCGCCGCCGGCCGTCGGCGGTCCGTCACCCGATCAGACGCGCATGCTTGGGCCCGCGCCGATATTGGAGCCTGAGCCCGTAGCCTCGCAATCGACTTTGCCGGCCGATTTTCCGGCTTTGGTCTCGCTTCTGCTCGATTCCGCTCCACGGCTCGGCGCCGAGTTGCATGATTGTGTCAGCCTCATCCGCTATGCACCGCCCGAGCTCGACATCCGCCTGCTTCAGCCGCTCGACGCGGATTTCACGCGACAGGTCGCAGCGGCCTTGAAGGACGTGACCGGCCAGCCATGGACGGTCAGTTCGAGCACCATGAGCGGCGAGCCGAGCCTGCGCGAGCAGGAGCTGGCCAGAGCCGAAGCGCGGCGAGAGGACATTCGCGCGACGCCGATCGTGGCGGCCGCACTGGCGGCCTTTCCCGGCGCCACGCTGGCGGAGCCCGACGGCGCGAATTGATGGAGACTGATACATGAAGGATTTGAACGACCTGTTGGGTGGCGCCGACATCATGGGCATGGTCGGCAAGCTGCAGGAGGATATGCAGCGAGCGCAGAGCGAGCTTGATTCCATCGAGGTCGAGGGCGTCTCCGGCGGCGGTCTCGTGCGCATCGCCGCGAGCGCGAAAGGGCGTATCCTCAGCCTGTCGATCGACGACAGCCTGGTGGTGCCGGCCGACAAGACCATGCTCGAGGACCTGATCGTCGCGGCGTTCAACGACGCGCGCGGCAAGGCCGACGAGGCGGCGAGCGCGCATATGGGCAAGGTGACCGCCGGCATCCCGCTGCCGCCGGGTTTCAAGATGCCGTTCTGAGAGCCGTTGTAGGGAGCATGATTTCGCTCGATTTCCAGCCGCTTCAGACATTCTTCATGGGGTCGTTCCTATTATGGGGCGGCAAGAATGTTGAAACGGGATGCGCACGCTCCGATATGAAAGAACAAGCGCCGAACAGCATGAGTCTTCGCTGATCGCGCAATGGAGTGACCATGGACCTTGAACTGCCCCTTCTTCCGCTGCGGAACATCGTTGTTTTCCCGCAGATGATCGCGCCGCTGTTCGTCGGCCGCGAAAAGAGCGTTGCTGCGCTCGAAAAGGCCATGGAAGCGGACAAGGACATTTTCCTGGTGGCCCAGCTCGACCCGGCCGAGGACGATCCTGACCGTGAGGCGCTGTACGACATGGGCGTCATCGCCAGCATCGTGCAGATGCTGAAACTGCCGGACGGCAATGTCCGCGTCCTCGTCGAGGGCAAGCAGCGCGCGGCCTTGATCTCGCTGGCCGATGGCCCCGATCATCTGCGTGCGACCGTCACACCGCAGGAAGACAAGGAGGTCTCGGGCCCCGAAGTCGAGGCGATGATGCGCTCCGTCGCCAACCAGTTCGAGAATTACGCCAAGCTCAACAAGAAGCTGCCGGCCGAAACGCCGGTGCAGCTGCGCGAGATCACGGAAGCGGGGCGACTGTCAGACTTCGTGGCGGCGAACCTCGCCATCAAGGACAGCGACAAGCAGGCGCTGCTGGTCGAAGAAGACCCGCTGAAGCGCCTCGAGATGGTCTTCGCCTTCATGGAGGGCGAGCTTGGCGTGTTGCAGGTCGAGAAGAAGATCCGCGGCCGCGTGAAGCGTCAGATGGAGAAGACCCAGCGCGAATATTATCTGAATGAGCAGCTGAAGGCGATCCAGCGCGAGCTGGGCGGCGGCGAGGGCGATGACAGCGACGAACTGGCCGAGCTGGCCGACAAGGTCGCCAAGCTCAAGCTCAGCAAGGAAGCGAAGGCCAAGGCGAACGCGGAGCTGAAGAAGCTGCGCTCGATGCAGCCGATGAGCGCCGAGGCGACGGTCGTGCGCAATTATCTTGATGCGCTGCTCGGCCTGCCCTGGGGCAAGAAATCGAAGCTCAAGAAGGACCTGGTCAAGGCGCAGGAAATTCTCGATGCCGACCATTTCGCGCTCGACAAGGTCAAGGACCGCATTGTCGAATATCTCGCCGTGCAGGCGCGCTCGGACAAGTTGAAGGGCCCGATCCTGTGCCTCGTCGGTCCTCCGGGCGTCGGCAAGACCTCGCTCGGCCGCAGCATCGCCAAGGCGACAGGCCGCGAATTCGTGCGCCAGTCGCTCGGCGGCGTGCGCGATGAGGCGGAAATCCGCGGCCATCGCCGCACCTATATCGGCTCTATGCCGGGCAAGATCGCCGCCAATCTCAAGAAGGCCGGGACGATGAACCCGCTGGTCCTGCTCGACGAGATCGACAAACTCGGCCAGGATTTCCGGGGCGATCCGGCGTCCGCGCTGCTCGAGGTGCTCGATCCCGAGCAGAACAGCCGCTTCCAGGACCATTATCTGGAGATCGATCTCGATCTGTCGGACATCATGTTCGTGACAACCGCGAACAGCCTCAACCTGCCGCGCGCACTGCTCGACCGCATGGAGATCATCCGGCTCGAAGGCTATACCGAGGACGAGAAGGTCGAGATCGCCCAGCGTCACCTGATCGAGAAGCAGATTGAGGCGCATGGCCTCAAGGACGGCGAGTTCGCGATCCAGGAGGACGCGCTGCGCGACCTCATTCGTTACTATACGCGCGAGGCCGGCGTGCGCACGCTCGAGCGCGAGATTGCGCGCCTGGCCCGCAAGGCGCTGCGCAAGATTCTCGAGGGCAAGGAAAAGACCGTCGTGGTCACGCCGCAGAATCTCGGCGAGTTCGCCGGGGTGCGCAAGTTCCGCCACGGCGTCTCGGAGGAAGAGCATCAGATCGGTGCGGTCACTGGCCTTGCCTGGACAGAGGTCGGCGGCGAGTTGCTGACGATCGAATCCGTGACAGTGCCGGGCAAAGGCCAGATCAAGACCACCGGCAAGCTCGGCGACGTCATGACCGAGTCCGTGCAGGCCGCCTTCTCCTACGTGAAGGCGCGTGCACCCGGCTATGGCATCAAGCCCAGCCTCTTCAATCGCCGCGACATCCACATCCACCTGCCCGAGGGCGCCGTGCCCAAGGATGGCCCCTCGGCGGGCGTCGGCATGGTCACCTCGATCGTCTCGACGCTGACCGGCATTCCGGTGAACAAGGACATCGCGATGACCGGCGAGGTGACTCTCCGTGGGCGCGTGCTGCCGATCGGCGGGCTCAAGGAAAAGCTGCTCGCGGCCCTGCGCGGCGGCATCAAGACGGTGCTCATTCCGCAGGAGAATGAGAAGGACCTTGCCGAGATACCGGCCAACATCAAGGACGGGCTGGAGATCATCCCGGTCAGCCATGTCGACGAAGTGCTGGCGCGCGCGCTGACGGCGCCGCTCAGCCCGATCGAATGGTCTGAGGAAGACGATCTCGCCGCCCAACCGCCATTGGCTGCGACCAACGACGGAGAGCCGACGCTGCGCCACTAGGCCAGCGCTGGCTCGCCAATCCCGAGTCTGATTGGTTGCAGGAAAAGACCGAAACCTCTGTCTTCGGTGCATTTTTGACCATTGGCTTGGCCAAGCCCGTCCGAAATCCGGTCTTTTCTGTCCCACGATGAAGCTATGTCCCCTGAATCGGCAGAAATCCGCTGCAATTCGCCGCATAGACTGCAAAAATCTTTGACAGCCGCTCACAGAAACGCCTTTATGCGCGACTTCGAGGCACGATTCCCACCACAAGCCAACGATATGAAGGGGGTTCCAAAGGCATGAACAAGCAGGATCTGATCAGCGCAGTCGCCGACAGCAGCGGCCTCACCAAGGCGGAAGCCGGCAAGGCCGTTGAGGGCGTGTTCGACTCGATCTCGGCCGCGCTGAAGAAGGGCGACGAGGTTCGTCTCGTCGGCTTCGGCACGTTCTCGGTCTCCAAGCGCAAGGCCTCGACCGGCCGCAATCCGCGTACCGGCGAAACGATGGCGATCAAGGCATCGGCCCAGCCGAAGTTCAAGGCCGGCAAGGGCCTGAAGGACGCCGTCAACTAATCGGTATCAAGCCGGCGCCGCGACGCTCCCTTCGGAGAGACGCGGCGCCCGCTTTCATAGGATCAGCCTTAGTCCGGACGGCCTTTGCCTCGAGGCCTCAAGGGCGGGCGGGTCGACAGAACCGGGGAGTATGTGCAGGCTCTTCCCGCTAGCGGCGTTTCTGCCGCTTTTTTTATGCGCGGACATTCCCGATCCAAAATGTGCTGCAACAGGGCGATCCGCACCTCCATGCTTGACGCTGCCCTAGGAGGCACATTATGGCGCGCCTCTCGATGCGCCCAAGGGCGCTATGGCGACCGTAGCTCAGTTGGTTAGAGCGCTGGTTTGTGGTACCAGAGGTCGCGGGTTCGGATCCCGTCGGTCGCCCCATTTTCCCAGAGGATAGAGAGCGGCGATGTTCTGGTCCCATCCGGACTTTGACGGACATGAGGATGTCCATTTCTTCTCGGATCTCACGACAGGCCTCAAGGCGATCATCGCGGTCCACTCTACCCATCTCGGGCCATCGAGCGGCGGCGTGCGTTACTGGCGCTATGCGCGCGAGGGCGATGCCCTGACCGATGCACTGCGCCTCTCGCGCGGCATGAGCTACAAGAATGCGATGGCGGGACTCCCTGTCGGCGGCGGCAAGGGGGTCATTCTGGCCGGCGATGCGCCCAAGACCGGCGACCAGCTTCGCGCCTTTGGCGAGGCCATAGAATCGCTGCGCGGTCGCTATGTGACTGCCGAGGATGTCGGCATGAGCGAGGCCGACATGGAGACCATCGCGTCCGCGACGCGCCATGTCTCGGGCCTGCCGGTCGCGGCCGGCAAGGCTGGCGGCGATCCCGGGCCATCGACGGCGCGCGGCGTCTATCTCGGCATCAAGGCGGCCGTCGCGGAAAAGCTCGGCAAGGCCGACATGAGCGGGGTCCATGTCGCGATCCAGGGTGTCGGCAGTGTCGGCGGTGGCACGGCGCGGCTGCTGGCGAAGGACGGCGCGCGGCTGATGCTCGCCGATGCCGATGCTGAACGCGCGGAGAAGCTGGCCGCCGAACTGGGCGCGCAGGCCGTGCCGGCGGATACGATCATGAAAGTCGAAGCCGATGTGTTCAGCCCCAATGCGCTTGGCGCGGTCCTGACTGAGCAGTCGATCCAAAAGCTCGCCGCGCCCATCGTGGCCGGCGGCGCCAACAATCAGCTCGCGACGGCGGCTGACGCGGCGCGCCTGCATGCGCGCGGCATCCTCTATGCGCCCGACTATGTCATCAACGCCGGCGGCATCATCAATGTCGCCTCGGAATATTTCGAGCTCGGCAATCGCGGTTTCGTCGAGGCGAAGATCGCCGAGATTCCCGAGCGCCTGCGGTCGATCTGGGCGGAGAGCAAGGCAAGCGGCCGGCCCGCCGCCGATGTCGCCGACGCGATGGCGCGAGAGCTGATCGGGCGGGGGTAGGGCGCTTTGCGCATCCTGCCTTCCCGCGATATAGCGCTCCCATGACCGACGACCGCGAAACGGGCCTGGCGCTCGATCCAAAATATGACCGCGACGGTCTCATCACCGCCGTCGCCACCGACGCCGCGACCGGCGAGGTGCTGATGCTCGCGCACATGAACGCGCAGGCGCTGGACGAAACGCTGCGCACCGGCCGCGCCCATTTCTGGTCACGCAGCCGCGGCCGGCTTTGGATGAAGGGCGAGGAGTCCGGCAACGCGCTGATCGTCGAAGACATCCGTATCGACTGCGACCAGGATGCGGTCTGGCTGCGGGTGACGCCCAAGGGGCCGGCTTGTCACACCGGCGCGCGCAGCTGCTTCTACCGGCGAGTCACATCGCAGGGCCTGGAGCGCGTCGGGGATTAGGTCGAACGAACGATTGACGTAAACGTCAATCCACGCGATCTTTGACGAGAAGCTTTGGATTGAATAGCATTATAGGCATGAAGAATCCTGTGACGATCGCCGGAGTGCAATCTCCGGCGAAGGATGACAGAGAAGAGTTCTCCATTTCGGAGATGTGCGGCGAATTCGGTGTGACCGCCCGAGCCTTGCGCTTTTATGAGGATGAGGGCCTGATCTCGCCGCGCCGGCAGGGCCTTGCGCGCATCTACAGCAATCGCGACCGGGCCCGCCTCGCGTGGATCCTTCGTGGCAAGCGGGTCGGCTTTTCTCTCTCCGATATTCGCGAGATGATCGATCTCTATGATGTCGGCGACGGTCGCCAGGTTCAGCGCGAGGTGACCGTGCAGAAATGCAGGGACCGCGTTGCCCTGCTCAACGCGCAGAAGCGCGATATCGACGAGGCTGTGGCGGAACTCACCGAGTTCATCGCCATGCTTGATGGGCAAAAAGACTAGCGTCGCTCCGTGCTGCCCGGATAGACTGGGCCAATTCCTAGGAGAGCGACATGCCCAGCTATACCGCGCCCGTCGGCGACACCCGGTTCGTGCTTGATGAAATCATCGGCCTCGATCGGCTGACAAACATCCCCGGCTTCACCTCGGCCTCCGCAGACATCGTCCAGGCCGTGCTGGAGGAGGGCGGCAAGTTCGCCGCCGAAGTCATGCATCCCCTGAACGCCGTGGGCGACCAGGTCGGTTGCAAGCGCGAGGAAGACGGCTCCGTCACGATGCCGCCGGGTTTCGAGGCGGCCTTCGACCAATTCGTCGAGGGCGGCTGGACGACGCTCCATGCTGCGGAAGAATGGGGTGGGCAGGGCTTGCCGGCGGTCGTCGCCACGGCGGTCGGCGAGTATTTCGTCTCGGCCAATCACGCGCTCGAAATGTACAACGGTCTGACCGGCGGCGCGATCGAGGCGATCCTTGCCGTGGGCTCGGACGCGCTCAAGCAGAAATATGTGCCCAACATGGTCTCGGGCAAATGGTGCGGCACGATGAACCTGACCGAGCCGCAATGCGGCACGGATCTGGGCCTCATCAAGACCCGCGCCGAGCCGCAGCCGGACGGGAGCTACAGGATCACCGGCACCAAGATCTTCATCTCGGGCGGCGAACACGATATGGCGGAGAACATCATCCATCTCGTCCTCGCCAAGACGCCGGGTGCGCCGGAGGGCAGCAAGGGCATCTCGCTCTTCCTCGTGCCGCGCGTCATGGTCAATGACGATGGCTCGCTGGGAACACGCAACGGCGTTTCCTGCGGTTCGATCGAACACAAGATGGGCATTCATGGCAATTGCACCTGCGTCATGAACTATGACGACGCGACCGGCTGGATCGTCGGCGAGGAGAATAAGGGCCTCGCCGCCATGTTCATCATGATGAACCAGGCGCGGCTCGGCGTCGGCCTGCAGGGCCTCGGGCAGGCCGAACTCGCCTATCAGAATGCCGTGCGTTACGCGATGGAGCGGCGACAGGGCAGGGCGCTTACCGGGCCTGCCGAGCCCGACAAGCCGGCGGACACGCTATTCGTCCATCCCGATGTCCGCCGCATGCTCATGGAGGGCAAGGCGCTCACCGAAGGACTGCGCGCGCTGGCGCTGTGGATCGCGCTGCAGGTCGATCTTTCCAGGCTGGCGCCAAGCGAGCCGGAGCGGCAGGAAGCCGAGGATCTGCTCGAGCTACTGACGCCCGTCGTCAAGGGCTATGGCACCGACAAGGGCTTTGACGTGGCAGTGCTATCGCAGCAGGTGTTCGGCGGTCATGGCTATATCGTCGAGACCGGTGTCGAGCAGCAGGTCCGCGACGCGCGCATCACCATGATCTACGAGGGCGCCAATGGCATCCAGGCCATGGATTTGGTCGGGCGCAAGCTGCCGCGCAATGGCGGCCGGGCGATCCAGCTGTTTTTCAAGCTGGTTGGCGAGGAGGTGGCGCTGGCCAAGTCGGTTGGCCCAATCGCGCCAATCGCCGAAGCGCTCGAAAAGGCCAATCAGCAGCTCCAGGCCGCGACCCTGTGGCTCATGCAGAATGCCATGACCAATCCCAACAATGCCGGCGCGGCCGCTTATGCCTATATGCACATTACGGGCATCGTTTCGGTGGGCCTCATGTGGCTCAAGATGGCGCGGGCGGCGCAGGCGGGGCTTCAGTCCGGCACGGGCGATGCCGAGTTCCTCAAGGCCAAGCTGGTGACAGCGCGCTATTTCGCCGAGCGGATCATGCCCGATGCCGGCGCGCTTCGTCGCAAGATCGAAGGCGGCGCCGACACCCTGATGACCTTGCCGCCGGAGGCCTTCCTGACGGCGGCCTGAGCCGGTTCAGGACGGGTCTTTGGCGACCGCCGGGCCGGACATCGAGATGTCGGCCTTGAGGCGCGGCTTCGCGCTATCCGCAGCCGGCGGCACCTTCACCGGCGCCCCCCGCTGATCCGCAGCCGGTTTCAGGCTGTCGGGCAGCTTCAACTGCGATCTTTCGGCCTGCTCGTCGGCAAGTAGCTTGCGTGCGGGCGTCTCGGACGCGGCACGCCGGACCATGCACTGGATGTGCGGCGTCTGCGGGAATTCATCGCAATTGTAGAGGATGCGCTCGAGGCTGCTGTCCTTGATCCGGATATAGGAGAAGGACATGGCAGGCCGCGCCTCCTCGGGCACTGGGAAGCCTTTGGGTGTCGCCTTGGGGTCGGTCCAGGCGAGCAACCGGCACTGCGCACGGCCAGTGCAGAGCCGCGCCGCAGCTTCCGCATAGCGCGCCGGATCGCCACCCTTGTCGAGCGTCATCATGAAGCCGTCGCCGCCCGGCTCGACCGCGACCAGCTTTCCGGGGCCGATGCGTTTGCCGATCCAGTCCGCGCTGATCGCTTCGGCCGGCCTCCGGTCGTCGATCAGCGAGGTTGCGACCACGGCCGTCGGCGCCAGTAGGTCGGGCGTCGCGCGGTGCGCGGTCGAGAGAAGAGCGAGCTTCTGCACCTGCGGCTCAGCGGCGATGGCGACATTGCCGGCAAAGGCAGGCGGTGTGCCCCACCAGCCCTTCCAGCGATAGAAAAGATGCGTGTCCTGCGCCGCGACCTTGTCGAGCGTATCGCTCCAATAGGGCATCACCCAGTCGGTGTGATAATGGGTGCTCATCCCGATCGGCTTGAACACGTCTCCCGCGAGCATGCGCATGGCGAGGCCGCGTGCCCGTTCCCAGGCGATCGGGCTCGGGATGCGCGCCATGGCGCCGTCGCAGGTGAAGGTGAACTGGCAGCCGGTGGCGCGTTCCTCGCCCTGGAAGACGACCCCGCAGACGGTCTTCGGGAAGGCGGGGTGGCGCAGGCGATTGAGGACGACCTGGCCCACGGCGCGCTCGCCAGGCGGGTTGTCGCCGGCTTCATAGAGCATCGCCGCCGCCATGCAGTCGGTCGCGCGGGCCAGCGCGGTCGTATCGCCGGTATATTTGAAGGGCCTCGCCGCCGGATTGGGGCCGGTGGCGAAGGGAATGGCTGCATTGAGCTTGCGCGCTTCGTCGGGGTTCGAGGCATCCAGCACCACCGGTTCCACAACGGGGATGGGGATATCGGGATGTGCGACGGGCTGAACCGAGGCTTTGCTTGTAGGAGATGTCAAATCGCCCGTGCGGTGTCCCGGCTGCAGCAGCGCCAGCGCGAGCCCCGCCACCATGAGCAGCACGAATGCGGACACGATCCACATCCGGGCCGCACTCGGCCGTTCCGCAATCACAGGCTGACTTGCCACGCAATTCCCCACAAAAGAGCGCGCTATTTGGGAACTCGGACCCGACATGGCAATGCGCAATCGGGGTTAAAAGCGCAGGCGAAGCCGACCGTCCCACATCGAGGCGGTTTGGTTTCCGGATATTAACTGCTTAACGCAGCAGCGGTTCCCGCGATATCAGTTCGGCTTGGAAAAGAGATGGCGTGCCTTGATGACGCGGACCTTGCGCATTGCGCCTGCGCGCTCGGCAGTCAGCGGGCAGATCAGGAACTCTCCCCAGATTTCATTGTCATAGTCCGGGTTCATCGCGAGAACATTGTCCGGGAGGACGTTGTCGCCTTCCGCGTCTCCCGACCCGTCCAGCACACCCAGAAGGCGCTTGCTGCCAACCGGCCAGATCCGAAACTGGGGCGTTCCGTTGGTCAGGCGGAGGCGACCCCTCAGCCAATGACAAGGTTCGGACGAGGATCGTCGCGCAGGCGCTGCCGACGATCCGAGCGTCATTGCAATGCTCAGCGCGGCCACGGTCGCCTTGCCGATACATGCCCATGAAGACCGCTTCATGCTTCAGGCAGGAAGTCCGGCACCGAAAGATAACGCTCGCCTGTGTCGTAGTTGAAGCCGAGCACGCGGCTGCCGGCAGGAAGCTCGGCCAGCTTCTGCTTGATCGCCTGCAGCGTCGCACCGGAGGATATACCGACCAACATGCCTTCCTCGCGCGCCGAACGCCGCGCCATTTCCTTGGCTTCCGCCGGATCGACCTGGATGACGCCGTCGAGCACGGCGGTGTGCAGGTTGGTCGGGATGAAGCCCGCGCCGATGCCCTGGATGGGGTGAGGGCCGGGCGCCCCGCCGCTGATGACGGGCGAAAGCGTCGGCTCGACCGCGAACACCTTGAGCTTCGGCCAGACCTTCTTCAGCACCTGCGCGACGCCAGTAATATGGCCGCCGGTGCCGACGCCGGTGATGATCGCGTCGAGCGGCGCATCGGCGAAGTCGGCCAGGATTTCCTGCGCGGTGGTCTGCTCGTGCACGCTGATATTGGCGGGATTTTCGAACTGCTGCGGCATCCACGCGCCCGGCGTTTCGGAAACGATCTGCAGCGCTCGCTCGATTGAGCCCTTCATGCCTTTCTCGCGCGGCGTCAGGTCGAAGGTCGCGCCATAAGCCAGCATCAAGCGGCGGCGCTCGAGGCTCATGCTCTCGGGCATGACCAGTACCAGCTTGTAACCCTTGACCGCGGCGACCATGGCGAGGCCGATGCCGGTATTGCCCGAGGTCGGCTCGACGATCGTGCCGCCGGGCTTGAGGCTGCCGTCACGCTCGGCGGCCTCGATCATGGCCAGCGCGATACGGTCCTTGATCGAGCCGCCGGGATTGGCGCGCTCGGACTTGATCCAGACTTCGGTTCCTTGGGGGGCATCTCCGAACAAACGGTTGACGCGAATATGCGGCGTGCCGCCAATGGTTTCGAGAATGGATGCAGCTTTCATCGGTTCTCTCCTTGGATCGACTGGATGTCGAGATGCTCGGGCGGATCGAAGGTTTTCGCGGCCTTCAATTCAGGGAAAAGCTTGAGCCACGCAAGCGTCACGACAATGGCGCCTGCGCCGCCTAGAATGACCGCAGCCACCGGCCCGATCAAGGCGGCGAGAAAGCCGGACTCCGCTTCGCCCAGCTCGTTCGAGGCCGAAATGGTCATCATCGACACCGAACTGACCCGGCCGCGCATCGTGTCGGGCGTATGGAGCTGGATGAGCGACTGGCGCACGAAGACCGAGAACATGTCGGCGCTGCCCCAGGTCGCCATGGCCAGCAGCGCGACCAGGATGCCGGCCTGCTGCGGCAGGAAGGCCGTGATCCCGAAGGCAATGGTGGCGAGGCCGAAAATGGCGACGGCCGCCATCATCTTGGGTCCGACATTGTGCTTCAAGGGCCGGAAGGAGAACCAGAGTGCTGTAATGCCGGCGCCGACGCCGGGCGCGGCGGCGAGATGGCCAAGGCCGCGTGAGCCGATATGCAGTATGTCGCGCGCATAGACAGGCAGCAGTGCGGTCGTTCCCGCAAGCAGAACCGCAAAGAGATCGAGGGTGATCGCCCCGAAGACGATGCGGTTGCTGCGGACATATTTGAGGCCGTCGATCACCTGCCGGATCGGATGCCGGCCTTTTTCGGGCGGCGCCTGCGGCACTTTGCCGACGAACACCATCGCCACGACGGCAATCAGGATCAACCCGGCGCTGAACGTGTAGGAATAATAGGGCTTGATCGCATAAGCATAGCCAGCGAGCGCCGGTCCCAGGATGCCGCCCCCCTGCCAGAACATGCTGGAGAAAGCGATGGCGCGGGGTAGCAGTTCCTTGGGGACGATATTGGGGGCAAGCGAGCCCAGCGCCGGTCCCTGGAATGCCCGGCAGGTCCCCAGCACGGCCGCAATGCCGAAGATGAGCGGCAGGCTGATCCAGCCTTCGTAGCTCGCCAGCGCCAGCACGCTTGCACAAGCGCATAGGACGGTGAGCGTCGCCATGGCGACGCGCGTGCGCGGATAATTGTCGGCGGCGAGCCCCGCAAAGGGCGTCAGCACGAACAGCACGGAGAACTGGATGAGGCCGATCAGGCCCAATTGTGCGGCTGCTGCCGGCGCCTCCATCGTCTGGCGAGCGATATTATAAGCCTGCCATGCGATGATGAGCGACATGCCGGTCGCGGCAAGGATGGTGAACAGGCGGACGACCAGAAGCGCGCGGAACGCACCGATTTGCAGCGGATGTGTTGGAACGGGGGGCGGCGCCGGACTGTCGGACTCGTCGGAGGGGGCGGTGGCCATGGTCTCGCTCTAGGCTGAGGGAAGGGACCCATGCAACCGGGCATGAGGGCAGGCGGGCAATAGATTTGCTTCGCGGCCGGTCTGGACAAGCGGGCGACCAAGGTTCAGGCTTGAACCAATCCGACTTTTCAAGGTTATCCCCTCGATGAACCATCTCTTCCTGCTCAAACGGGCTGCTTTTGCGGCCTCGATGCTGACGCTCCTTTGCGCCGGGCCGTCGCAATCCGCCCAGCGCAAGCCGGCGCAAGCGACGATGTCCGCCACGTCCCCCGCCTGGAGTGCCTTCCGCGACGCCTTTCTCGAAGGCTATTTCAAGCTCAACCCGACCACGGCCGTCTATCAAGGGCGTCATGATTTCGATGGCCGAATGCCCGATCTGAGCAATGCGGGGCTCAAGGCCTCGGCCGATTTCCTGACCTCGCAAATCGCGCGGGCGCAGGCTTTCGATGCTGCGAAAATGACCAAGGCCGATCGCTTCGAGCGGGATTATCTGGTCGCCGTGGCGCGGGGCGAGCTGTTCTGGCTGACCGATGCCGACAAGCCGCACAACAACCCGGCTTATTATATCGATATCCTCGATCCCAATACCTATGTGACGCGTAACTATACGGATGCGCCCACCCGCCTGAAGGCGCTGACCGCTTTCCTGAGACAGGTCCCAGCTGCCGCCGCGCAGATCAGGGCCAATCTGAAGACGCCGATGCCACTCAGCTTCGTCGACTATGGCGTGGCCGGCTTCAAGGGCCTGGCGGACTATTATACCGGCGATGCCAGGGCGGCCTTTGCCGACGTCAAGGATCCGGCGCTGCAGGGCGAGTTTGACAAGGCCGCTACCGCCGCCGCTGCGTCCATGAGCCAGCTTGCCGACTGGATCGAGAGCAACCGCGCGACCGCCACGCAGAATTTCGCGCTCGGCGCCGAGCGGTTCTCGCGCATGCTGGCGGCGGTCGAGATGGTCGATACGCCGCTCGATCGGCTGGAGGCGATCGGCGAGGCGGACCTCAAGCGCAACCAAGTGGCGGCGAAGGAGGCCTGCGCCCAGTTCGCGCCGGGTGCGACGATCATCGCCTGCATGGACAAGATGCAGGCCGACAAGCCCGCTGAAGGCCCGGTCGCGGCGGCGCGCAAGCAGATCCCCGAGCTGCGCAAGTTCGTCCTCGATCACGATCTTGCCACCATTCCCGGCACCGAGCAGGCGCTGGTCGAGGAAAGCCCGCCCTATAACCGGCAGAACAGCGCCTATATCGACCCGCCCGGACCCTATGAGCATGGCATCCCGTCGATCTATTATATCTCACCGCCCGATCCGGCCTGGACCAAGGAGGTCCAGGAAGCGTTCATCCCGGGCAAGGCGAACCTGCTCTACACCACCGTGCACGAGGTGATGCCGGGCCATTTCCTCCAGTTCCTCCACGCCAACCGCTCGCCGTCCATCTTCGGACGGGTGTTCGTCGGCTATGCCTTTGCCGAGGGCTGGGCGCATTATGGCGAGGAGATGGTGTGGGAAGCGGGCCTGGGCGACGGCGATGCCGAGGGCCATGTCGGCCAGCTCTACAACGCGCTGCTGCGCGATTGCCGCTTCCTGTCGGCGATCCGGCTGCACAGCGGCCGCATGACCCAGGAGCAGTCCGAGCAGATGTTCAAGGAGCAATGCTATCAGAACGAGGGCGAGGCGAAGCAGCAGGCCGCGCGCGGAACCTATGATCCCATGTATCTGAGCTATACCATGGGCAAGCTCATGATCCGCAAGCTCCGCGCGGACTGGACCGCCAGCCGGGGCGACCGCAAAGCCTGGAAAGCGTTCCACGACCAGTTTCTGAGCTATGGCGGTCCGCCGATCCCGCTGGTTCGCGCCCAGATGATGGGAGAGGCGCCCAAGGCGGCGTTTTGATCCGCTGACGCGGCGATGGAGCCATAAAAAAGCCCGGTAGCCCCCACGGGCCACCGGGCTAGTTATTTGAGCACTGGCTGGCCAGCGCCCTTCGGGTCGCAGGGCCCTGTTAAACCCCAATCGTTAACAAGAAGGAAATTTTAGCCTTTCTGCCCGGTTTTGGGACAGAAAATGACGTCGAATTTGTACAATTCGCTACTCCGTCTAATAAATATTCAAGAAATTTCAATCTCATAAGACCCGCGACAGAAAATGTCGAAAAATGGAAAATTTGTAATAAAAGCACCGTCCGAGGGCTCGCTAAGCTTGTAACGGCGCTGTTACAGGCGCGTTTTCCGCCGTCAGGCGACGGTGATGAAGCTGTCGAGCACGCGCTTGGGTCCCGCAGCTTCGAACTCGATCTCCAGCTTGTTGCCCTCGATGGTCCGAATGAGGCCGTAGCCGAATTTCTCGTGGAAGACGCGCATGCCGACCGCGACGTCACTCCGCCCCTTGGCACCGAGGCTGACCGCGCTCTGCCGTGCCTCGACGAGGCGGGCGGGCTCGCGCACGAAGCTGCCGCCGCTAGCCGCTCGCTGCCAGCCGGGGCCGCGGCCTGTCCCACGCGCGATATTGGCGAAGGGATCCTCCCGCTCGGACCAGTTGGCGCGCCACAGGCTCGCGCCGCCGGTCATGGTCGTTTCCTCGTCGACCGTCTCGCGCGGCAGCTCGCCAACGAAGCGCGACGGGATCGAGCTGGTCCACTGGCCATAGACGCGGCGGTTCGCAGCATGGAGAATGATGCAGAGGCGTCGCGCCCGTGTGATCGCGACATAGGCGAGGCGGCGTTCCTCCTCCAATGACGCAAGGCCGCCCTCGTCGAGCGAGCGCTGCGAGGGGAAAACGCCTTCCTCCCAGCCGGCGAGGAACACCGTGTCGAACTCCAGCCCCTTGGCGGCATGGATGGTCATGATCGTGACCTTGGCCTCCTCGTTCGTGGCGTCATTGTCCATGACCAGACTGACATGTTCGAGAAAGGCGCCGAGCGTCTCATAGTCTTCCATGGCGCGGACAAGCTCCTGAAGATTCTCCAGGCGCCCGGCGGCCTCCGCGCTTCGCTCGGTCTGCAAGGCGGCGGTGTAGCCGCTCTCGTCGAGTATCTGCCGCGCCAGCTCGGCGTGGGGCAGGGTCTGCGCCATGTCGCGCCAGCGTGCGAGATCGGCGATGAAGCGGGTGAGCGACTTGCGCGCCTGGCCGGTGAGTTCGTCGGTCTCGACGATACGCGCGGCGGCGAGCGTCAACGGCACGCCCTCGGCGCGGGCGACGCGGTGGATATTCTCGACCGCCTTGTCGCCCAGGCCGCGCTTGGGAACATTGACGATGCGCTCGAAGGCGAGATCGTCCGCCGGCTGATTGACAAGGCGCAGATAGGCGAGCGCATCGCGGATTTCGGCGCGCTCATAGAAGCGGAAGCCGCCGACGATGCGGTAGGGCAGGCCGATCTGGATGAAGCGGTCCTCGAATTCGCGCGTCTGGAACTGGGCGCGCACGAGGATGGCGATGTCGTCTGCGCGCGTGCCCTGGCGTTCGAGGGTTTCGATTTCCTCGCCGACCCGCCGCGCTTCCTCCGGCCCGTCCCAGACACCGATGAGGCGCAGCTTCTCGCCGTCATTCTTGTCAGTCCACAATGTCTTGCCGAGGCGTCCGCCATTCTGTGCAATGACACCCGAGGCGGCAGCGAGAATATGTGGCGTCGAGCGGTAATTCTGCTCCAGCCGGATGATCTTCGCGCCGGGGAAGTCCCGCTCGAAGCGCAGGATGTTGGCGACCTCGGCGCCGCGCCACGAGTAGATCGACTGATCATCGTCACCCACGCAGCAGATATTCTTGCGCGTCTGAGCGAGAAGACGCAGCCAGAGATACTGGCTCGAATTGGTGTCCTGATATTCGTCGACGAGAATGTAGCGGAAACGCTGCTGATAAAATTCAAGCACTTCGCGGTCGGTCTTGAGGATCGTCAGCATGTGCAGCAGCAGGTCGCCAAAATCGCAGGCGTTGAGCGCGCGCAGCCGCTCCTGATAGGCGGCATACATGGCCGCGCCCTTGCCATTGGCGAAACCCTCGCTCTCGCCCGCGTCGATCTCCGCGGGCGTCAGCCCCTTGTTCTTCCAGCGGTCGATGAGCGCGGCCAGCGCCCGGCTTGTCCAGCGTTTCTCGTCGATGCCGGCGGCCTGGATGAGCTGTTTCATGAGGCGAAGCTGATCGTCGGTGTCGAGGATCGTGAAATTGCTCTGCAGCCCGACCAGCTCGGCATGACGGCGGAGCATTTTCGCGCCGATAGAGTGGAAGGTGCCGAGCCAGGGCATGCCTTCGACCGCCGGGCCGATCATCCGGCCGACACGTTCGCGCATCTCGCGCGCCGCCTTGTTGGTGAAGGTGACAGACAGAATTTCGGACGGGAAGGCGAGGCGTGTCGCCACCAGATGCGCGAGCCGCGCGGTCAGCGCCGCCGTCTTGCCTGTGCCCGCGCCGGCCAGCACCAGGACCGGCCCTTCGGTGGTCAGCACAGCCTCGCGCTGCGGCGCGTTAAGCCCTTGCAGATAGGGCGGATCGGATGGCGAAGGCGCGGGGACGGTCACAGTGAACAGTTAGGGAACAGAGGGCCGCAAGGCAAGGCTGCAATCGCCATCGGGCGCGCCTGCCTTGCCGCTGGGCGCACGAACGGAACAGGAGCGCGGCTCATTCGTTTCGGCCGGCATGGGGTCGCAAATTGAATACGAAGGAGAAGATCATGCGTAGCCTCCTCATCATAGCCGCCATGGCCGCGACGATTCCGTGCGGTATGGCGGTGGCGCAATCGGGCAGCCAGACCGATCAAACCACGGTCCAGACCACCGTGACTCCGGACGCAACGGTGAACATTGCTCCGCCCGCGCCGTCTAGCGTTCCGACGCTGGCGCCCACAACGCCCGCCGCTTCCGGCTCCGGTTCGATCGATTCCGGCGGCCTGCAGTTCGCGCCGGCGCAGGAGATCGTCGAAAGCGCGCCGCCGGCAGCGCAAAGCTATCCGCTCTGCACGCGAACCCGGCAGGACAGCTGCAAGAATCCCGACCCGTCCAAGGAACTGCCCTATTATCGGGCGAAGAATTGATCGGGTGATCAGCTTTCGGGGCGGAGCAGCATCAGTGCGGCCTTGCCGACTGTCCGCTCCGCCGCGACAGCGAAGCCTTTGACCTGAACGCTTTCGCCGCGTTCGGTCTCGATGCTGATCCAGGTGGCTGGGCTTGTCCAGCCGAGACGCGAGAGCTTGTCCAGCGCAACCGCGCCCGCGCCCGTCCGATAGGGCGGGTCCATGAAAATGAGGTCGAGGGGGGCAGGCGCGGAACCGAGCGCAAGCACGTCGGTCTGGCGGATATCGGGCCGGGGGAGACCGAGCTTTGCCGCATTAGCCTTGATCGCCGCAACGGCGTCGCGCTCCCGCTCGACGAACAGGCAGAAGGCAGCACCGCGCGACAAGGCCTCGAGCCCCAGGGCGCCCGATCCGGCGAAAAAGTCGCCCACTATGAGCCCCTCGAACGAGCCGATCCGGCTCAGCAGCATCGAGAACAATGTTTCGCGCGTTCGATCTGCCGTGGGTCTCGTGGCGTCTCCCGCGGGTGCGACCAGCGGTCGCCCGCGCCATTGCCCGGCGATGATCCTCATTTCTTCGGTGCCTTCAGCGACTTGCGGAAGATGACGAGATCATGCTGGCGCACTTCCATGATATCGCCGGGCTTTGCATCGCCGAGCGTGAAGGTGCCGTAGCGGGTGCGGATCAGGCGGTTTACTTCAAGGCCGAGATGCTCGAGCACCCGGCGCACTTCGCGGTTCTTGCCCTCGGTGATCGTCATTTCGATCCACTGGTTATGGCCCGTACGCCGCTCCAGATTGGCGTCAATCCGCCGGTAACGCATGCCGTCAATCTCGACGCCGTCGATCAATTCCTCGAGCTGATCCTGTGTGACCGTGCCGAAGGCGCGGGCGCGATAGGTGCGCTCGACGCCGTTCGACGGTAGTTCCATTTCGCGCTTCAGCCCGCCGTCGGTGGTCAACAGCAGCAGCCCCTCTGTGTTGAAATCGAGCCGGCCCACCGGCATCACGCGCGGCAGGTCGGGGGGAAGCCGATCGTAGATGGTGGGGCGGCCCTTCGGATCGCGCGCGGCGGTGAGATAGCCGGTCGGCTTGTAGAAGAGGAACAGTCGCGCCGGGCTTGGCTCCTTGACCGGCTTGCCGTCGACGGTGACGCCGTGCAGCGACTTTAGCAGCGTTGCCGGCGTCGTCACCGCTTCGCCATTGAGCGCAATCCGCCCTTCACCGATCATCCGCTCGATGTCGCGGCGGGATGCTATGCCTGCGCGTGCCAGCAGCTTGGCAATGCGATCGCCCTCGCGTGCGCTCCCGTCAGCATTGGGCGCTCGCACCGAGGCAGGGGCAGGGCCACGTCGCACGGTTTTGGGTCGCCTGTGCACGGGCGCGCCGGTGCCCGGCCTTGCATTGGGGCGTTGCGGGCGGCGAGGCCCTCTGGGTCCATCGGCACCGGGCATGCCGTCCTTCCTTCTGCTTCAGGCTTTTTCTTCCCAATGTGGCGGACCGGCACTGGCGAATCGGCGGGCGGGAGCGTAGCGCTCGAACAGGCGTTTCCCGTCCGCTCCACCACGGGGACTAGAGCATTTTCAGAAAAAGTGGGAACCGGTTTTTCGGCTGAAAATGCTCCGACGAATTGAATAGGACCAGTTTCCGAGTCGTTGAGCGATTTCGCTCAACTCGAAAATGGTCCGGTGGCGCAAGCGAGGCCCGGCGGCAATGTTTTTTACGAAGAGAGATCAGCGCATCGCCCGCATCCTCATCGTCGAGGACGAGCCGCTCATTGCCTTCGACAATGAGCATGCGCTGCAGCAGGCCGGCTATACCGTCGTCGCCACCGTGGACCGTTTCCGGGACGCCGATGCCGTGCTGAGCGACGACGAGGATATCGATCTGGTCATCGCCGATATCAAGCTCAACGGCGAACGCACGGGAATCGATCTGGCGCGTCATGCCAGTCAGCTCGGTGTCGCTGTGCTGCTGTCGACCGCATCCTTTCCGGAAGAGGTGCGCGACATGGGCGTGGCGCTCGGTGTGCTCGCCAAACCATTCCAGCCGCGCGACCTGGTTCGTGCGATTGCCGCCTGCGAACAACTGCTGGCCGGCCATATGCCGACGCGGATCCCACCGCGCCTGACGATCTTTCCGCAACCCGCGGCTTGACCGGACGCCACTTTTCTCTTTCCGCCGGCGTTCGCTTCGCTAGGGTTTGGGGAGCAATGACGATCGAGGGGGGCATGGCGGAAGGCGCTACCAACACCAGGCCGGCGAAACCCCGTGGACTGAAGCTGCTGCGCCTCGCGCTGAGCAATCGCAAATCGGCCTGCATGCTGGTTTTCGGCTTTTCGTCCGGGCTGCCATATGCCTTGCTGGTCGGCACGTTGACCGCCTGGCTCGGCGAGGTCGGCGTGAAGCTCGCGACCATCGGCATCTTCTCCTGGATCGGGCTCAGCTATTCGTTCAAATTCCTGTGGTCGCCCGTGGTCGACCGGTTGCGGTTGCCGGGCCTCGAACGTCTGGGACGGCGCAAGAGCTGGATCGGGCTTTGCCAGGCGATCGTCGCCACTTGCCTGTTACTGCTCGGCCTGACCGATCCGGCGGTTGCGATTGGCAGTTTCGTGCTGGTCGCATTCGTCGCCGCGCTCGCCTCGGCCACCCACGATATCGCCATCGACGCCTGGCGGATCGACCAGGCGGATGACGAGACGCCGATCGAGCTGCTGTCGGCGCTGTCGCAGTTCGGCTATCGTACCGCTTCGATCGTCGGCGGCGCAATTGCGCTGGTCATGGCCGCGCGGATGAGTTGGCCGCATGTCTATATGGTCATGGCGGCAATCTTTGTCGGGCTGCTGGTTGTCACCTTCTTCGCGCCCGATAGCCCGCGCCCGGCGCGCGAGGCGCTCTATGGCGCACTTTCGGAACCCGGCGCGCTGAGACCCGGCATCCGCACCGCATTGCTGGCCGGCGTCGGTGCGAGCTGGCTCTGGGCGATCCTGCGGCTGGTGACTTTCGCGATGTCGATGCTGGCACCGGCAGCGCCCGATGTTTCGCCGCCCTCGGTCGCCGCCTTCACCAAGAGCTGGGGCGTGCTGATCATCGTGGCGACGGTATTCGTGCCGCTTGCCGTGGCGGCGCTCGCCAATCGCCTTGCGCGTCTGCCCGACAAGGTGCTCGCCGCGCCCGACCTGCGCGCCGGACCGGGCCGCACCACGATGAACCATCTCTATTCGGCGCTGGTCGATCCTCTGGCTGAACTCTCCCGCCGGATGGGCTGGGGCGTGCTCGCGGCGATCGGCTTCATTCTGACCTACGCGATCTGCTACAATATCTGGGCGAGCTTCGCTTACCCGTTCTACCTCGATTACCTCAAATATACGAAGGACGAGGTCGCGTTCGCCTCGAAGATTTTCGGCATCATCATGACGATGCTCGGCATCGGCCTCGGCGGCTATCTGTTTGCACGGATCGGCCGTTTTCCGACGATCCTGATCGGCGCGGTGGCGCCGCCGCTCGGCAATTTCCTTTACGCCGATCTTGCCGACGGCGGCGGCGGGATCGATGCCTTCGCGCATCTGCTGCGGCTCGACGGACTGGCGGCCTGGTTCGGCTCGGACGAGCATATGGTGCGGCTGCTGCTGGCGATCTGCTATGAGAATGTGACCACCGGCCTCGCGCTGACCGCGTTCGTCGCCTATGTGTCGTCCATCGTCAGCAAAAAATATGCGGCGATCCAATATGCGCTGCTGTCCTCGCTGCTGTCGCTGGTCGGGACATTGGGGCGCGGTGCGGTCGGCGAGGCGTTCGATCTGTACGGCTATGCGCCGGTGTTCCGCTGGACCGCGGCGACGGCGCTGATCTCGACCCTGTTTGTGCTGCTCGAATGGGCTCGTGTCAGCCGGATGGAGCGGGCGCAAACGGCGACAGACAGCGCCTAGCTTGGCGGCTGCTCGTTGGCGACGAGCACGGTTCCGGCAAGATAGAGCGTCCCGGCGATCAGCACCGTGCGGGTGCCGCCGGGCTCGGTGAGCGCGATGTCCCGAAGCGCCTCAGGCACGGTCTCGAAAGGCCGGTGCGGCACGTTCCAGTCCCGGGCGATCTCGGCGAACACCTCCGGTCCGTGATGCTCATGGCCCGGCACCGGCAACGAGCGGATCGAGCGGATCAGCGGCCGCAGCGGGTCGAGAAAGCCGCGCACATCCTTGTTGGCGAGCATGCCGGTGATGAGATCGATGCCGTCGGCCGCGAGCGCGCTTTCCTTGAGCGTCACCGCCAGCGCCTGCCCGGCATCGGGATTGTGGCCGCCATCGAGCATCAGCGTCCGGCCGGGCAGCATGGCGTTGAGCGGCCCGCCTTCGAGCCGCTGCATGCGTGCCGGCCATTGTGCCCAGAGCGGCGCAGCTTTCAATGAGCTCTCTTTGACCGGCACCGCCTTCTGGTGGCGCAGCATGGCGATGGCGACCCCTAGATTGCCGATCTGATGCATGCCCGGCAGGCGCGGCAAGGGCAGCTCCAGCTTGTCACGGCCATCGCGATAGTGAAGCACGCCTTGATAGGCGACGATGTCCCAGGTGCTTCCGCGCGAATAGACCGGCGCGCCCGCCAGTTGCGCCGCTTCGACGATGGTCTTCATCATGTCCGCGCGATATTTCTGGGTGATGAGCGGCACGCGGCGTTTGGCGATCCCCGCCTTTTCGAAGGCGATGCGGCAATAGGGGTCTTCGGGCACGCCCTCCTCGGGCGCCAGCAGGAAGCCCTCATGATCGATGCCGAGCGAGACGATGCCGCAGGCGACGGGATTGCGGATGACATTGGTCGCGTCGAGCCGCCCGCCCAGACCGACTTCGATGACGCAGGCATCGGCGGGTATCCGGGCGAACAACATGAAGGCGGCCGCGGTCGTGACCTCAAAGAAGCTGGCTTCGAGATCGCCGCCGACGTCGAGCACCTCCTTGAGCGCGGCGGCCAGCGTCGCGTCGTCGATCAGGCTCCCGGCAAGGCGGATGCGCTCGTTGAAGCGCACCAGGTGCGGGGAGGTGAAGACATGGACGGTGCGACCGTCCACTTCCAGTGCCGCGCGCAGATAGGCGCAGGCCGATCCCTTGCCGTTGGTCCCGGCGACATGGAAGACCGGCGGAAGCTTCAGATGCGGGTCGCCGAGCCTTTTCATGAGCGCCGTGATGCGCTCCAGCCCCAGCACGTCGCGGCCGGGCGACAGCGAGGTCAGCCGGTCGAGCTGGGCCTGGACGGCGGGATCGTCTGAAACGGCGTGGTCAGCCATGGCGGCGGTTCGGCTGGTTCAGGCCGCCCGTGCGGTCGTCAGATAGTCGATCGTCCTGGCGAGCATGGCGCGCAGCTCCTTGCGGTGCACGACCATGTCCAACATGCCGTGATCGAGCAGGAATTCCGAGCGCTGGAAGCCCTCGGGCAGCTTCTCGCGGATCGTATCCTGGATGACGCGCGCGCCGGCAAAGGCGATGAGCGCCTTGGGCTCGGCGATCTGCACGTCGCCGAGCATGGCATAGCTTGCGGTGACGCCGCCGGTCGTCGGATCGGTCAGCACCGCGATATAGGGCTGGCCCGCCGCCCGCAGCTGCTGGATCGCGACCGTCGCCTTGGGCATCTGCATGAGGCTCAAAATGCCTTCCTGCATCCGCGCGCCACCCGCCGCCGTGAACACGATATAGGGGCAGCGCTTCTTGGCGGCTTCACGCGCCCCGGCAACGAAGGCAGCGCCGACCGCCGTGCCCATCGATCCGCCCATGAAGGCGAAGTCCTGCACGCCGACAACGACGGCATGGCCCTCGATCTTGCCATTGGCATTGACCAGCGCATCCTGCTCGCCGGTTTTCGTGCGCGCGGTCCTGAGGCGATCAGTATAGCGCTTGGAATCGCGGAACTTGAGCGGGTCTTCCCTGACCTGCGGTGAGGGCAGCACCTTGCAGGTGCCGGCGTCGAACAGATGGGCGAAGCGCGCCCTGGGGCCAATGCGGCCATGATAGTCGCAGCGCGGGCAGACGGAGAGATTCTCCTCCCACTCCTTGGTGAAGACCATCTGCCCGCAATCCGGGCATTTCTGCCAGAGATTGTCAGGGCCGTCGGTCTTCTTGGCCATGAACGGGATGGCATTGCGGACGCGGGTGAGCCAGCTCATGCGACCTGCTCCTTCTTGTTGAGCGCCGCGCGCAGCGTCGCGACGAAATCGCGCACATGCGGCGCGGCGGATGATCCATGCTTGCCGACCAGATCGACGATCGCAGATCCCACGACGACGCCGTCCGCCACCGCCCCGATCGCCGCGGCCTGGTCAGGCGCGCGCACGCCGAAGCCGACGGCAATGGGAAGATCGGTGGCGGCCTTCAGCTTTGCAACCGCATCCTCGATGCTCGCCTGCGCGGCCTGCTGCTTGCCAGTGATGCCGGCGACGGAGACATAATAGAGGAAGCCGCTGGTGTCCTTGAGGACCGCCGGGAGCCGCCTGGCGTCGGTCGTGGGCGTGGCGAGGCGGATGAGCGATACCCCGGCCGCGCGCAGGGCCGGGCCGAGCTCGGCATCCTCCTCGGGCGGAATATCGACGCAGATGACGCCATCGACACCAGCCTTGGCGCATTCCGCCGCGAACCAGTCCGCGCCGCGGATCGTCATCGGGTTGGCATAGCCCATCAGCGCCAGCGGCACGTCCGGATGGCGCGCACGGAAGGCAGCGGCGATGGCGAAGATGTCGGCGGTTTTCGTGCCGGCGGCGAGGCTGCGCAGGTTCGCCGCCTGGATCGCCGGGCCGTCCGCCATCGGATCGGTGAACGGCATGCCCAGCTCGATGACGTCGGCGCCGCCATCGACCAGCGCATCGAGAATGACAGCAGTGTCTCCGGGCGTCGGATCGCCGCCGGTCACGAAGGTCACCAAAGCGGCGCGGCCGTCATTGTGGGCACGGGCAAAGGCAGCGGAGAGGCGGGTCATAGCCGCTGCCTTCGAAAAGCGTGTTGACCCCAATTAGACTGGGCCAGCAAGCCGATAAGGATTGCTGCAAACGTTGAGACAAAGAGCTGATCGTTGGTGATGTGCCATCTCGTCAAAGCGAGGCCATTTGCCGAAAGTTGCTGAAGCACCGTCGTCACCAGAAATATAATCGCGCCTTGCACGATGAAGATCAGGAGGCGCCGCTTCATATCGCCGTCCCCATCGCGGCGGCCACCGTATAGATGTCCTTGTCGCCACGGCCGGAGACGTTGACGACGATGATCTCGTCCTCGCGCATTTCCAGTGCCTTGGTCTCCAGAGCTGCGAGCGCGTGGGAACTTTCCAGCGCGGGGATGATGCCCTCTTTCAGCGAGCAGAGCTGGAAGGCGTCGAGCGCCTGGGTGTCGGTGATCGGCAGATAGGTCACCCGGCCGCTCTCGTGCAGCCAGCTATGCTCGGGGCCGATGCCGGGATAGTCGAGACCCGCCGAGATCGAGTGCGCCTCGGTGATCTGGCCGTTCTCATCCTGCAACAAGTAGGTCTTGTTGCCATGGAGAATTCCGGGCTTGCCGCCGGTGAGGCTCGCGGCATGCTTGTCGGTGTCGACGCCATGGCCCGCCGCCTCGACGCCGACCATCGCCACCTCGGCATCGTCGAGGAACGGGTGGAACAGCCCGATGGCATTGGAGCCGCCACCGACCGCCGCGATCAGCAGGTCGGGCAGGCGGCCCTCGGCGGCCATGATCTGCTCGCGCGTCTCCTTGCCGATCACGCTCTGGAAGTCGCGCACCAGCTCCGGATAGGGGTGCGGCCCTGCGGCCGTGCCGATGATGTAGAAGGTGTTCTCGACCGTCGCGACCCAGTCGCGCAGCGCCTCGTTCATCGCGTCCTTCAAGGATTGCGAACCGCTGGTCACGGGCCGCACCTCGGCGCCGAGCAGCTTCATGCGGAACACATTGGGCTGCTGTCGCTCGATATCCTTGGCGCCCATGAAGATGGTGCAGGGCAGGCCGAAGCGCGCGCAGACGGTCGCGGTGGCGACGCCATGTTGACCCGCGCCCGTCTCGGCGATGATCCGCGTCTTGCCCATGCGGATGGCGAGCAGGATCTGGCCGATGCAATTGTTGATCTTGTGCGCGCCGGTGTGATTGAGTTCCTCGCGCTTGAAATAGATTTTCGCGCCGAAGCCGGGCTTGGCCTTTTCGCGATAATAAGCCGTCAGCCGCTCGGCGAAATAGAGCGGCGAGGGGCGGCCGACATAGTGGGTCATCAGGCCGTCGAACTGCGCCTTGAACGCCGGATCGGCCTTCGCTGCCTCATATTCGGCCTCGAGGTCGAGGATGAGCGGCATCAGCGTCTCGGCGACATAGCGGCCGCCGAACGGACCGAAATGGCCGCGCTCGTCTGGCATGTTGCGGAGCGAATTGGGCAGGGGACTGGTGTTCATCTGGAAGGACCTTGAAGTCGCGAAACCGCTTTGCAGAAGGCCGCGATCTTGTCCACATCCTTGACGCCCGGCGCGCTCTCGACACCCGAGGACACATCGACCAGCGGCGCGCCGGTGAGGCGGATGGCCTCGGCGACATTGTCGGGGTCGAGGCCGCCCGACAGGCCCCAGGGCAGCAGTGCGCGATGGCCGGCGAGCAGCGTCCAGTCGAAGCGCATGCCCATCCCGCCGGGCAGGGCGCCGTCCGGGGTCTTGGCGTCGTAGAGCAGGAAATCGGCGGCGCCTGCATAGGCCGCGCCAGTCGCAAGATCGGCTGCTGTCTTGACCGAAATCACTTTCCAGACCTCGAGGCCGGTTCGCGCCTTGATCGCCGCCACGCGGTCCGCCGTCTCCTTGCCGTGCAGTTGCAGACCCTGCAGCCCGCCCGCCGCGACCAGTGCCTCAATCAGTGCATCGTCGGCATCGACCGTCACGCCGACGCGCTTGACCGACGGCGGCACTTTCGGCGCGAGCAACGCTAGCCGCTGCACGGTCAGATGACGCGGGCTCCGCTCGAAATGCATGAAGCCGATATGGCTCGCGCCGCCGCGCACCGCGGCGTCGATGGTTTCAGGCGTTGAAAGGCCGCAAATTTTGATCTCGACTCGGGACATATGCCGCCAGATAGGGACCACAAGGCGGCGGGGAAAGCATCGCCCGCGAAAAGGAGCTGAGGCAAGAGGATGAGCGCGACCGATCTGGCTGAACGTCCGGCCCATGTCCCCGAGGACCTTGTCATCGATTTCGACTTCATGCGGCCAGGACCGGTGGGCGGCGATCCGTTCCTCGCCTGGCGCGAGTTGCACGCCCTGCCGCCGCTGGTCTGGACCCCGCGTCGCGGCGGCCACTGGATCGTGACGCGCGGCGCCGACATCCCGCTCATTCTTGCCGATCATGAGCGCTTTTCCTCGCGCAAGGTGTTCATCGGCCTCGATGGGCGGCCGCGCGGCGTGCCGCTCGAATATGATCCGCCCGAGCACACGCCGCTGCGCAAGCTCATCATGCCGGCCTTCTTTCCCAATGCGATCAAGCAATGGACGGTGGAGGCCGAAAAGCTCGCCATCGAACTGATCGAGGGACTGAAGCCGCGGGGCGGCTGCGAGTTCATGGCCGATTTTGCCTATCAGTTGCCGATGATCATCTTCCTCAAGATCGTGAACCTCCCGCTCGATCATCGGGAGATGCTGATCGGCTGGGTGAGCACTGGCCTGCGTTCGATCGACGAGAATGAGCGGATGGCCGCGCGCGCCAATCTCAACGCTTACATCGGCGAGCTGGTCGCCGAGCGGACCGCCAATCCGGGCGACGATATCCTGAGCCAGGCGATCCATGCCGATCTGGGCGAGGGCAAGCCGATGACGCATGAACAGGCGCTCGGCCTCGCCAGCGGACTGCTTGGTGGCGGGCTCGACACGGTGGCCGCGACAATGGGCTGGATGGCGCTCCATCTCGCCGAGAATCCCGATTTCCGGCGCCAGCTCGTCGACAACCCGACCCGGATTCCCAAGGCGATCGAGGAGCTGATGAGGCGCTATTCCATCGCGAACATCGCCCGGATCGTGCGCAATGACATGGACTATGCCGGGACGGCGCTGAAGGCCGGGGAATCGATCCTGATGTCGAGCTGTGTCCATGGCCTCGACGACCGCAGCTTCCCCGACGCGCTGACCGTCGATCTCGACCGGCGCGACGCCTGGAAACATTCGACGCTGAGCCATGGCGTCCACCGCTGCGTTGGCGCGCCGCTCGCCAACCAGGAGATGCGCATCTTCCTCGAGCAATGGCTGGCGCGAATCCCCGAGTTCGAGATCGATCCGGAGACGCCGCCGATCATGGTAACCGGCATCGCCCATGGCCTGACTCAGCTCGGCTTACGCTGGAGCTAGCAGCACCGTTGTCTGGTCGGACGAAATCGTTGCGTAAACACAACGAATCATCTATTGCGTCAACATGGCCAAGCGAATCCATAACCGAATCGCCTTGTTCAGGACGGAAGCGGGCCTGAGTCGCAAGGCACTGGCCGAAGCGGTCGGCGTCAATCCGCAGACCATCGGCTTCCTCGAGCGCGGCGATTATATGCCGAGCCTCGAACTGGCGATGCAGATCGCGGCGCGGTTCGGCGTGCCGATCGAAGTCCTTTTTTCATTCAGGCCGTTTCCCGCCATTGCCGAAGTCCTTCGGCAGGCGAGTGAGCAGCCAGGAGAAGCCGCATGACCTATCGCGCCAATCCCGTCCTCGAAAAGCTCGACCATGTCGCCGAAGCGACCGGCTTTCCGGCTTTCTCGCGCCGCCTTCAGGCCGCGCTTCCGGTGCCGTTTCGGATCGCGCCGGCTGTGTTGATCGCGGCCGCGTTGGTCTTGCTGCTCATGCATCGCCCTTGGAATGTCAGCCTGATCCTGGTCGTCTGGACGACGAGCCTGTGCCTGCATGGCTTCGGGCCATTGCGCATGCCGCCCAATGGCCGGCTGGACGAACGGGAGCGCCGGCTCATCCGCGACGGACATTTCATCGGCATGGCGGTCACCCTCGGCACCGCCATTCTGGGCTGCCTGGTCTTCGCATTCGCCAGTGCCGTCGCTTTGTTCGGGCAAAGCTGGTTCTGGGTGCCGGCCGGTCCGGCCGATTGGGCGGCGCTCGCGCTGTTCCTGATGACGC
>Ga0335083_10000687_pt1 | contig 49468 bp, 39 predicted proteins | sample Lox_Sample_42_FD_206716 | JGI IMG/M metagenome (GOLD analysis project Ga0335083, IMG submission 206716) | Soil microbial communities from Loxahatchee National Wildlife Refuge, Florida, United States - Lox_Sample_4.2 | ecosystem: Environmental > Terrestrial > Soil > Wetlands | place: USA...
CGCCGCTCTCGCCGCGCGCCGGATCGTCGAGCTTCGCAATCACGCGTACACCTTCCACACCGACGGCGGCTTTTCGTTCGGGGAAGGCTGGTACCTCGCCGCGGCGGCGGTGCTCGCGGGCGTCGCCATTCAGATCGAGCCGGGCCCCGCCGAACGCACGGCGCAAGCCGCGACCTTTCTCGGCGCCGCGGGGCTTGCCCACGTGGTGCAAGCGTACCGCTCGCGCCCGCGGGCGATGAAGCAGACGACCGAGCTCGTCGCGCGCGCGTTCCGCGCCGATCCGGCGTCGGCACAGGCGCGGCTTCGGGCGGCGTTTCTCGGCGACGAGCCGATTTCCTCCGAAGTGAGCGGATGGATCGAGCGAAAGCTCGCGGCTCGTCCGGCGCCGTCCGCCGGCAAGAAGGTGCTGGTTTGGATCCGGGACGGCGTGCATCACCCGGGCCGCAACTCGACGGGCGCGGAGGTGCACGAGCTCGCGGCGTGCGTGAGCCGCGCCGGTCTCGTGCCGGTGCTCACCGGAGACGCGCTCCGCGACACGACCGTGCCCGAGGACGCACTCGACATGATCCTGTTTTGGAAGGATCCGCTCTTCCGGCGCGCCGACATGCGCCGGGCGCAACTCCAGTTCTTCGAAGAGCTGAGGGGCCGCCACGGCCTCGTCGGTCAGATCGGCGTGACCACGGCGGGGATGGATGGTCCGGCGCTCATGGGTCTTCCGACGCTGTATCTCACCGCCGCACCGAACGCGCGCATGGGCGCATGGGTCGGCGCGGTGCCGGGTTACGTCGAGGTCGTGCGCGAGGACGGCTATCTCGAGCGGATCACGCGGACGCTGTCCCAGTGGGCGTGTCGGTAGCGTCGCGTGCGCGGAGGGCCGCGGCGATGCGGCCCAGTCGGCGTTTGGGTAGACCGAGCGGTCGCAGGGCTTCGAGCTCCGCCCGGCCGAGCGCGAGCGCCGCCGCCGCGCGTTCAGCGAGATCGAGCCGCAGCGCGAGATCGTCGACGACCACGTAGCCGAGGGCGAGCCACACGGCGGGCGGCAGCCCGCGCGCCCGCTCGCTCGGACGGGTGAGCGGCGGCAGCGGGAGCTCCGGCCGATGGACGCTCACGAAGAGCGCACGCCGCGCGAGCGCCTGGCGCGACGCGAGCCGCGGCACGAAGACGCCGACCGAACCGAGCGTGATGCCGAGCGCCGCGAGCGTCCGGCGATCCTCGGCGTCGAGTGTCGCGAGCGAGCTCTCGAGATCGCGGGTGAGCGCGCTCCCGAGCCCGCGCTCGAGCTGGTGCGCGATGGCCCGGAGCGGCGCGCGCTCCGAGCTCCGGAGCGGGGCGAACGGCTCGAGCAGCCGCCCCACGCTGTCGCGCGCGAAGGCGAGCAGCCGGCGCCGGAGACGACTCTGGACGCCCGCCGCGAGGGCGAGCTCCTTGAGCTTCACTTCCGGCAACGTGATCGAGGGCCCACGGCAGAGCCTCGCGAGGGGGACGCCTTCCGCGGAGATTTCGCCGCGCGCGTCGAGCTCGAACGTCGCGTGCGGAGCCTCGACGAGGGCCTCGAGGCGGGCTCCGGGCGTCGGCTCGGGCGCGAGCCGCTCGCGAAAGCGGTCGAGCGCCGCGAGTGATCGCATGCGTTCTCCCGGCGCGGGCCGCGGCTTGCCCTTGCGTTCGACGAACGTATCGACGAGCGCCCGGTGGAGCGCGTCGCTCAGGCGGTCCTCGAGCGCGACGATGCGCTCGCGCCAGTGTTCCGGTCGCTCCACCCAATCGCTGCGCTGCGCGACGTACGCCCAGGTGCGAAGCCGCGTGATGCGGGAGAGCAGCGTATCGACGTCTCCGCGTTCGTCCTCGAGCTCGGCGAGGAGGCTCGCCATGCGATCTTCGGGCAGCGGACCGTCGAGCAGGCGCAGGTACAGATCGCGCAAGAGATCGCGATGCACCTCGAACAGGATCTTCCGAAAATCCGGCACCTGGCAGACCTGCCAGAGACGTTCGAGCTCGGGCGGGCGGCGTGCGCGGGGCGCGATTTCGGGGTCGGCGAGGAGCGCGCGCAGGACGGCGTGATCGACCGCGGCCGGAACCGGCAAGAGGTACGGCGCGGGAGGGGACAGCTCGAGGCTCTCGAGCAGGCGCGCCGGCGACGAGTAGTCGAGTGCGGCGTTCCGGTAGCGCACGCGGCCGACCGGCTCGAAGCGATGCTGTTCGATGCGCTCGGCCGTGTCGCGCGAGAGCTCGACGGGCGCCACGGTGCCGAACGTCCCGTTCTGCAAGTAGCGCCCGGCGCGGCCCGCGATTTGCGAGAGCTCGGAGTCGGACAACGCGCGTTCGCCACGCCCGTCGAACTTGCGGAGCGACGCGAAGGCGACGTGCGTCACGTGCAGGTTCAACCCCATCCCGATCGCGTCCGTGGCGACCAAGTAGTCGACCTCGCCCGCCTGAAACATCGCGACTTGGGCGTTGCGCGCGCGCGGCGAGAGCGCGCCGAGCACGAGCGCGGCGCCTCCGCGAAAGGCGCGGAGCTGCCCCGCCAGACGGTAGAGCTCCGGGATCGAAAACGCGACGATCGCGCTCCGCGGCGGCAACCGGGCGAGCTTGCTCGCGCCCGCGTAGTTCAGGCGCGACAGGCGCGGATGTTGTTCGTGGCGCGCGGCCGGCACCAGCCGCTCGACCATGCGCCGCATCGCTTCGGACCCCATGAACCAGCTCTCGCGGCGGCCCCGGGCGTGCATGAGCCGCTCGCTGAAGACGTGGCCGCGCTCGTCGTGGGTCGCGAGCTGAATCTCGTCGATGGCGACGAAGTCGACCTCGCGATCGAGCGGCATCGCCTCCGTCGTGCACACCCAATAATCCGGCCGCCGCGGCACGCGCTTCTCTTCGCCCGTCACGAGCGCGACGCGATCTTCGCCGAGCCGCGCGCTCACCCGGTCGTAGACTTCACGCGCGAGCAAGCGCAGCGGCAGGCCGATCATGCCGCTCGAGTGCTCGAGCATGCGTTCGACCGCGCGGTGGGTCTTCCCGGTGTTCGTCGGGCCGAGCAGCGCGACGCTCAGCGTGGCATCCGCCAGGGGCACGCTCGCAGCATGGCCGTTCCCCCGGAGCGCGACCAGTCGCAGGCTCCGAGCGGCCGAAGTTCAGGCGCCTCGTTCCCAGCCGCTCGCGAGCAGACGCGTGAGCTCGCCGGCGTCCGTCGGCCCGCCGAGCGCCGCGGCCTGTCCGGCCCAGAGCGGCGAGAAATCCCCGCTTTTCGCGGCTTCCGCGTGCGCGCGCAACGGGGCGAGCGCCGCGGCGGCGAGCGGAAACGGCGGCACCGCCCGGTCGACGTTGCCGAAGTCCCGCATCACCCGATTGACGATGCCGCGGGCGAGGCGGCCGGTGAGGACGTTCGTGACGCGCGTCGAGTCGTCTCGAACGGCTGCGAGCGCGCTGCGGTGGGCCGCGGAGATGCGGCTCTCTTTCGTGCGGAGATACGCCGTGCCGACTTGCACGGCGCTCGCGCCGAGCGCCCGCGCCGCCGCCACGCCGCGCGCGTCGGCGACACCGCCCGCGGCGATCACGGGGACGCGCACGGCGTCGACGATTTGCGGCAGGAGCGCGAACGTCCCGAGCACGGGGTCGTCCGCGCCGTCGCTCGAGAAGGTGCCGCGATGTCCGCCGGCTTCGGCGCCCTGCGCGATGATCGCGTGCACCCCGCCCGCTTCGAGCGCGCGCGCCTCGGCGACCGTGGTCGCGCTCGAGACGATGGTCGCGCCGGTCGCGCGCACGCGTGCGACGAGCGCCGGATCCGGCAAGCCGAAATGGAAGCTCACGACCTCGGGTTTGAGCGCCTCGACGGCGGCGCACATTTCGGCGTCGAAGGGGCGGCGCGCCGGCGCCGGGGCCGCGGCGTCCCCGAGCGCGAATTCACGGTAATACGGCTCGAGCCGCGCCCGCCAGGCCGCGAGCGCTTCGAGCGACGGCGGCGGCGGCCGATGACAGAAGAAGTTCAGGTTGACCTTGGCCCGCGTTTTCTCGCGATAGCGCTGCACTTGCTCGGCGACGGCCGCCGGCGAGAGCAACGCGCACGGCAGCGAGCCGAGGCCGCCCGCGAGAGCGACGGCGCAGGCGAGCTCTTCGTCCTGCGCTCCGGCCATCGGCGCTTGAATGACGGGCAGCTCGACCCCGAGCGTTCGTAGCCAGTGGCGCTCCGGCATGCCGAAAGCCTAGCACCCGCGCTCGGTCGTTTGGTCATGACGAACGGTCGCCCAATCATGCGCCCGGCCGGGCGGCGCCTCTACACTGAGCTCCGCCATGACTCACGCCGCGACGCGCGCCCACTACCAGACCCTGCTCGCGCCAATCTACCGCTGGATGCTCGGCGACTTCGCGGCCGCGCTCGCTCGCTCGCGCCTCGAGCTCGACACGCTCGGTATCGGCCCCGCAGGGTCCGGCGCTCGGGCGCTCGATCTCGGAGCGGGGCTCGGCCTGCAGGCGATTCCGCTCCACGAGCTCGGCTACCGCGTGACGGCGGTGGACTCGTCGGACGAGCTTCTTGCCGAGCTCCACCGCGACTGCCCGGCCGTCTCGCTCGTGACGGGCGACCTCGCCGAGCTCGGGCGCATCGCGACCGAATCTTACGCGGTGATCGTGTGCATGGGGGACACGCTCACGCACCTCGCGTCGCTCGAAGAGGTCGACGCGGTGCTCGCCGCCGCGTGCGCCGTGCTCGCCCCCAGCGGCGTTTTGGCGCTCACGTTCCGCGATTACGTGGCGCCCGTGCGCGAGTCGGTCGACCGCTTCATTTTGGTGCGCGCCGACGAGAGCCGCATTCATACGTGCTGCCTCGACTACGGGGTTTCTCACGTGCGCGTCACCGACCTCTTGCACGAACGAAACGCCGGCACCTGGGCGCTCCGCGCGAGCGCGTACGACAAGGTCCGGCTCGCGCACGGCTGGGTGGCGGAGCGACTTCGAGCGCACGGTGCGGACAGCGTCCGCGCCGAGTCGAGCGGCGGGCGCATCACGGTCGTCGCGCGCGGCGCGGCTCGCTCCGAGCGGTGACGCTCACTCGAGCGCGCGCTCGACGGCTTGGGCGTGGGGGCTTTCGGGATGGCGCGCGAGGAAACGGCGCGCTTCCTCGCGGGCGCGTGCCCGGTCGCCGCGCGCGAGCAGCGCCTCGATGCGGAGGGCTTCGCGCTCTTGCGCGAGCACGCCGCCCGGCAGCGTTCGATCGAGCGCGTCGAGCTCCGTGAGCGCGCCGTCCGTGTCGTGCTGCTGCAAGAGCGCGCGCACGTGCGCGACACGCCGGCTTTCGACGAGCACCGCGTTCTCGGGCGCCGCGGTCGTGGGTGCTTCGGGGGGAAACGCGGCGCTCGACGGTCCGGGGGCGGGGACGACGGCTTCGCTCGTGGCGGCGTCGGGCACCGCGGCGATCGGAGCGCCGCGAGCGGGCGGAGGGATTTTGGGTTCCGGCGCGGCCGTGACGGCGGGCCCGGGTTCGCGCTCGGAGGTCGACTTCGGCGGAGGAGACGCAATCCGGGTGACGGCGGCGTTCGGCGCGGGTGCCGGAGGCGTGCTCGCGAAGCCGCGCACGAGCGCGGTGCCCGTCGTCGCGACGACGCCCAGCAAGAGCCCGAGCGCGAACGGCTTGGCGAGCGTCACGAGCGAAAGGCCGCTCTTCGTCACCGCGGTCGCCGCGGCGGCGGCCGGGAGCTTCGCGCCGAGCGCCCTCCAGACCGCGCGCCGTTCACTCGCGGGCGCGGCGGCACGCCGGCCGGCTTCGAGCACGGCACGCACTTCCGGCGAGAGCTCTTCGGCCCATGCTCGCGTGTCCATCAGCGTGCTCCTCCGCGCGCGTGGAAGACGACGGGATCCTTGTGCGCGCGCTCGACCGCGGCGACGAACGCCCGCCGCGCGAGACGCAGGCGCGAATACGCGGTGCCGAGCGGCACGCCCAGGATCGCCGCGGCTTCGGGGCCCGTCATGCCTTCGATTTCGAACAGCACGAACGCCGCGCGTTGATCGAAGTCCATGTTCCGGAGCGCGGATTCGAAGAGCGCGAGCTTGTCCTCGCGTTCGCCTTCCGAGAACGGATCGACCGCCGTGCCGGCGGCGTGCTCGATCGCTTCGTCCCCCAACACTTCGGTGCGAGCGTGCACGCGCCGGCGCCGGTCACGCGCCGTGTTCAGGCAGATCTGAAAGAGCCAGGTGCTCACCTTGCCGCGGCTCTCGAAGCTCGGGAAGCGGCGATGCACGACGATGAACACGTCCTGACAGGCGTCGGACAGATCGGCCTCGCGCACGCCGAGGTGGCGGAGCGTGCGCCACACGAAATCGAAGTGCCGCTCGTAGAGCACCTGAAACCACTCCGCCGGGGGCGTGCTGGGACGCTTTTCCATCATGGGAAGCGGAACTCCGGACCGAAGCCGACGGTGCCCGCGAGCGGACTCGCATGGTACGCCGTGCCCACGAGCTCGACCTCGGGCCGGTACTGGCGAAAGGGGACGAGCGCGTCGAGATCGAGTCGCAGAGCCCAGTGTCGGCTGAGCTCGAACCCCAGCGTCGCACCGAGCCCGCCCGCGATCCAGAGCGAAGCGCCGTTCTTGTCGATGAAGAAACCTTGGCCGGTGCCGTGAAAGCGGCCGAGCGCGAGTGAAGCGCACGCGGCCACGTCGACCCGACCGGCGCGCCAGAAATACGCGCAGAGCCCGAGGTCCCCACCGGCGAGTCCCACGTCCACCGTGCCCGGCGGGAGCCCGACTTCACGATCGACGAGGCCGAAGCCGCCGAGCGCGAGCTCGAGGAACGAAAAGCGCGCGCGCGCGTCGCCCGCATAAACCATGCTGAACGCCGGGCCGAGCAAGCCGAACGCGCCGGCGAGCTCCCCACCGAGCGAAACGTGCCGAAAGCCGGACGAATCGCGCTTCAGGGGCGGCGCGGGAGGGAGCGGCTTCGGCGCGGGTTCGGCGACGCTCTCGCGCGGGCGCAAATCGAGCAACACCGCGAGCATCACGGCCGTCGCCGCGGCGAGCGGGTTACAGTCGGGGCCTGCGGCCGTGAGCTCGCGTTCGCCCGCGGTGCGGCCGCTCGTGCGAACCGTCGCGGCGAAGTCGTCTCCGTCGCGCCGAAAGGCCACGTGGATGAGCAGCGGTTCACGCGGTTCTTGCGGCGGGATGCCGAGCGCGAGCGTGCGATCCTTCAAGGCTTCCGCGCTCGGACAGCTTTCCGCGCCGGCGGCGCTCTCCGTGTCGAGGGTCGCCCCGGCGAGCTCGGCGGCGTGCGCGGCGCCGCACGTGAGCAAGCAGAACCACGAACCCGCGACGCCCCCGAGCAGTCTACGACGCCGTGACATTGTGTGATGGAATCGGTCCACCGCGGCCCTTCACGGACAAGCTCTACCAGGGAAACCGCGCGACAGAAGCACCGAATCTTCGGGATCGACGCATGAAGAAGCCGCTCGCGCGGATGCTCATTGCTTTGTCCGCCGTGGCGTCGTCCGGCTGCGTCGACGACATGAGCCTCGGTCAGGGCAACCACGGCACGGAAGCGACGAACACCCATGCACAGGAAGGAGGCGGAGGGTTCGGGGGGGCGACCGGCTCGGCGGGACGGCAAGGCGCGGCGACGGGCGGCGGCGCCGGCTCGGCGGCGGAACACGCCGGTGCGTTCGCGACGGGAGGGAACGGAGCGAGCGCGGCGAGCGGAGGGGGCTCGCTCGCGGGGGGGAGCACGGGGAACGCGGGGGCATCGACGCTGGCCGGAGGCAGCGGTCCGACGGGGGGCGCGGGTCCGGTCGCCGGCGCCGGAGGGGGGATGCTCGTCCCGCCGAGCAACGCTTGGGTCGGCGTGTCCGCCGGCGACGTGCACACGTGCGCGATCGATACGACCGGCTCCCTCTACTGCTGGGGCAAAAACACGAAAGGCGACCTCGGTGACGGCTCGGCCGCGGACTCACCCTCGCCCGCGCGCGCCGGCGCCGACGATGATTGGCTCGTCGTCACGGCAGGAGAAGACCACTCCTGTGCGCTCAAGCAGGACGGCTCGCTCTACTGTTGGGGCACCCCGAGCGACCCGAGCGCCAGCGCGTCGAGCGTGCCCGCGCGCGTCGGCACGGATTCCGACTGGCGCAGTGTCTCGGCGGCGTTTGCCGTGCACACGTGTGCGATCAAGGAAGACGGCTCCCTCTATTGTTGGGGCTCGAACGAGTTCGGACAGGTCGGCATCGGCAAGCAATCGGGCAGCGTCGCCGAACCGACGTTGATCCTCGAGCCGGGCCCGTGGCAGAGCGTCTCCGCCGGGAGCGGCCACACCTGCGCCATCAAGGTCGACGGCCGCCTCTACTGCTGGGGTTACGATGACTCCGGGGAGCTCGGGCTCGGTGCGCCCCAGGGCGAAGTTCTGACTCCGACCGAGGTCGGCACGGACGCGGACTGGCAGAGCGTGAGCTCCGGCGTCTATCACAGCTGCGCCATCAAGCGAGACGGCTCGCTCTACTGCTGGGGCGACGACTACTTCGATCAGATCGGCAACGACGCGCAACAGGACGGCACGCCGCTCCGCGTCGACGACGCCACCGATTGGCTACTGGTCGCCGCGGGTGACACGGGCACCTGCGCGCTCAAGACCGATCGTTCGCTCGAGTGTTGGGGCGCCTCGGGCCCCGCCGACTTCAACGTCGCCGATTTTCCGAGGACGGCCGTGCCGACCGCGTTCGGCATGCCGGGACCCTGGCAATCCGTCGTCGCCGGTGACGGACACTTTTGCGGCATCCGCGCCGACGGCTCGCTGTATTGCTGGGGTGCCAACGGGTACGGCGAAGTCGGCGACGGCACGAGCCTCGGCAAGACGACGCCGTACCCCGTGAAAACGACCGAGACGTGGCAAGACGTCGGCGTCGACACGGAGCACACGTGCGCCATATCGACGGACGGCGGCGCGTATTGTTGGGGCGCGAACGGCGTCGGTGATCTCGGTGACGCGGGAGAGAGCGGGCAAGGGTTACCGGTGCGCGTTTCCGGCAGCCAGAGCGCTTGGCGGAGCATCAGCGTGATGGACCGCCACAGCTGCGCGCTGACCGGCGGCGGAGAACTCTATTGTTGGGGCGACATGACCGTCTTCGACGGCGATCTCGACCGAGTGCCGGTGCGCTTCGGGAACGACTCGAACTGGGTCCAGGTGAGCGTCGGCTCGCTCGACGGGTGCGGCGTCAAGACGGACGCGTCGCTCTATTGTTGGGGCGCGAGCGACTACGGTGCCGTCGGCGACGGTTCGGGGCAGGATCAGAAGCAGCCCGTGCGGGTCGGCGCCGAACGAGGCTGGCGGAGCGTGTCGGTCGCGCTCTTTCAGACGGTCGCTCTGGCGCTCGACGGCACCCTGTATCAATGGGGCGAGCCGTTCGACGAATCGGACACGACGCTCGGCACGACGCCGACGAGCGTCGGCACGGACACGGATTGGGCGGATCTCGCCGCGAGCGAAAGCCACGCGTGCGCCGTGAAGACGTCCGGCGCGCTTTACTGCTGGGGCCGCAACGAGGCGAGCGAGCTCGGTCTCGGCACGACCGATTACGTGCCGAAGCCGGTTCGCGTCGGCACGGACGGCGACTGGCAGAGCGTCTCCCCGGGGCTTGCTTATACGTGCGCGATCAAGACGACGGGCGGCCTTTATTGTTGGGGAGCGAACGACCATAACCAGCTCGGCGACGGCACGGACATGCCTTCGCCCGAGCCGCTTCACATCGGCACCGACTCCGATTGGGCGCGCGTGCAGGCCGGCGATGAGTCCACGTGCGCGCTGAAGACGAGCGGCGCGCTCTATTGCTGGGGCAACGACTACGCGGGCCAGCTCGGCGACGGCGACGGGTGGAAGGCGGCGCCGACCCTCGTCGTCGCGGCGCCGTGAGCCCCGAGCAGGGTGTTCACTTCACGTAGTTGGTCGGCGGGAAATCGAAGCCCCAGGGGTTATCGGGGTTCGTGAGCGAGCTCTGCAATTGTGGCGCCGGCGCCGAGCGCCCGGTGAACGCGCGCGGTACGCCACGGCCGCGGCCGCCGAAGCGCGCGTACGGCGAGAGCGAGAGGAGCTGCATGTACTCGAGCATCGCGAGCTCCTGCTGCATCTGCACGACTTGACCCTGGTAGACGTTGTTTTGGACGTTCCCGAGGTACACGTTGTTTTGGACGTCGCCGAGGTAGACGTTTTGCGGCTGCCCCACGTCGCGAGCCGCGAAGCGTTCGGCGGCTTCGGGCGGCAACGCGAGCGGCGCTTCCGGCGCGACTTCGGGAGCCTCGGCGAGCGGCGCTTCCGGCTCGGGTGCCGGCTCGCGCGGCGCGGCCCGCGGCGGCGCGACCGGAGGGGCTGGCTGCGCGGCTGGTTCGTCGCGGGTCGCGACCTCGCGCGGCGGAGCTTCGGCGGCGGCCGTGCTCGCCGGTGCCGTGGCGGGCGCGCTCGCGGGCGGCGGAACGGCGAGCCCTTGACGGTATTCGGTTTCGAGCCGGTTCAGCACGTCCGCGACGGACGCACCTTGGTCCGCGACCGGGTCGGACTCCTCGCTCGGCTTCGCGGTCGCGTTCGTGGGATCGGCGTTCGGTGCGGTCGGCTTGTGCTCGCTCCGCGCGAGGGGCTTCGCTTCCGCCGGCGGCGCCTCGGGCTCGTCGCCGTCGTCCGTGGTGTCGGCACGCGGCGTGGCGCGCGGTTCGGTGCTCCGGTGGAGCGCGCTCCGTGCGGGCGCGTGCGCGCCGAACTCCGACTCGGCTCGCCACACGCCGAGCAGCAGTGCCCCGCTCAGACAGCCGCCCGCAAAGGCCCAGAGCAGGGGCAAGCGGTCCGTCACCATCGCCCCGAGCCTAGCACCTCGCCGTGAGGGGCACATCCGGCAGCCGAAAAACGCTAGTTGCGCGTTCGTTCGCGGCGCCGGGCGATGAGGCCGAGCGCTCCGGCGATCAGGGCGGCGAGCGCACCGAGCGGCGCGCCGTCACTCCCCGCGGCGCGACAGCCGCAGCTCGCGTCGCTCGAGCTCGTGGCGCCGCCGGTCGCTGCCGCGACTCCCGCAGCGCCCCCCGCCGCCTTGCCCGCCGAAGGCGAGCTCGTTCCGCCCGCGCTCGCCTTCGCGCCGCCGTTCGCTCCGCCCGCGCCGCTCACGACCGTTCCGGCTCCGTCGCTCGAGGTGCCGCCCGGGTTCGTCGCGCCGCCGAGCGCGTTCGCTCCGCCGTTCGAGCGACCGGCGCCGCTCGCTCGTCCGCCGGTCGTCGCGCCGCCTCTGCTCGTCGCCGTTCCCGCTCCACCGCCGCGGGCGCCGCCGACACCGCCGCCGCCCGAGCTCGTCGCGCCGCTCGCGCCCGCGCTCTGTCCGCCCGCGCCGGCGCCGCCGAGGCCGCCGAGCCCCGCGCTCGCTCCGCCCATGCCGCCGCTCGCGACCGTGCTCTGGTCGAGGCCGAAGAAGCGAACGACGTCGCCCCAGAGGCCGCGCCCGGCAAGATCGTGATCCACGTTCGACGGGCCGCTGTTCGCCTCGACCACGACCGTGCCGCTCGTGTCCGCGTACGACGTGCGCGCCCAGGTATCCATGGCGCCGGGCGGCTTCACGCTCGTCATCGTGGCGTCGGCGCTGGTGACGCCGAACACGTTCGTCCACTGCTCCACCTCGAACGGGTACGTCTGCGAGTACGTGAGCGTGGTGTCGCCCATGCCGTGCCAAATCTGCACGCGCGGTCGCGTTCCGGTGAAGCCCTTGTCGGCGTTGCGCACGATGTCGCCCCAGCCCTGGGCCGTCGTCGGCATGCCGTTGCCCGAGGTCGACCACGCGTAGCTGTTCCCGCCCGTCCACGCGCCCGCGGGCACGCCCGCGAGCGAAGAGCCCGCCGCGAACACGTCCGGGTACGCGGCGAGGAGCGCTTGCGTCATGCACGCACCCGAAGACGCGCCGACGACGTAGACGCGGGTCGCGTCGGCCGTCTTGTGCGTGACCACGTAGCTCACCATCGCGGCGATGTTCGCGCGCTCGCCGGAGCGCGCCGGCGTCGCATCGAAGCAATTGCCGCCCGCGGTCGGCGCGATGAGCGCGAAGCCGTATTGGTCCGCGTAGCTCTGTAGCCACGCGTGCACGGCGGCGGCGTTGCCGCCGCAATAGTGCAAAACGACCACGATGGGCGGCGTCGGAGCCGGCATCTTCGGGACGTAAAGGTCCATGGCCGTGTTCGCGCCGTAGCTCACGCTGCACTGCCAGCCGGCGTCGCAAGCCTGGGCACGGGCGGCGACCGGCACGAGGAGCGCCGCCGCCAGGGAAGCGAGCGCGGGTCCCGCGAATCGGAGCCGATTCGACATGCTGGTCTCGATCGTCCGTACCAGAGAGCTGGTAACCCAGCAAACGCGTGGCAGGCGGTCGCGCCGCGAGCGCGACGTTCGAGCTCGGGCCTGGACCACTCTGTGATCCTCGCTCCTCACATGTGCGCGCGTGAGCCGTTTTCCTTGCAGGCGCGCACGCTGTAGGGCGTGAAACCGTGCGGCGGAGAGCGGCGGAACGTGTCAGGTTCTTCCGTTGGGATGCAAACCTCGCGTTCGCCCGTCATCGGCGTGCTCACCCCGTTCACTGGTGGTTTCTATTACGGCGCGGCGATGGCCGGCATCGAGCGCGTCGCGGCCACGCGCGGCGCCACGGTCGTCGCGCTCCAGACCACCGGCCTCGATCTCGCGTCGCGCGAAGCGTCCGACGATCAGTATCTCGGGCTCGACGCGGTCGACGGCTGGCTCGCCGTGAACCAATTCGAGGCGCCCGCGTTCACCGCGCGCATCCGCGCGAAGAACGTCCCGCTCGTCTACGTGAACAGCCGCCCCGAAACGGACGGCGGCTCGAGCGTCCTGCCCGACAATCACACGAGCATGCGCGCGGCGGTGCGCCACCTCATCGAGCACGGCCATCGCCGCATCGCGTTCGCCGGTTTTCTCGGACAAGCCGATTTGCGCGAGCGTCACGACGCGTACCTCGCGGCGCTCGCGGAAGCGGGGCTGCCGATCGACCCCGAGCTCCTGTTCGAGAGCCCCGCGAACTTCGAGCTCGAAGGCGAGGCGATCGGCGAACGGTTGCTCGCCGCCGGCGTCCCGTGCACCGCGATCGTCGCCGGCACCGATCGGCTCGCGCTCGGCATCCTCGACGCGCTCCGCAAGGCGGGCGTCACGGTGCCGCGAGACCTCGCGCTCGTCGGGTTCGACGACATCGAAAAGGCCCAGCTCGTCGATCCGCCGCTCACGACGGTGCGCCAGAATTTCGGTCTCGTCACCGCGACGGCGACCAAGCTCCTGCTCGATCACCTCTTGAACGGCGAGCCGTTGCCGTCACTCGTGCGCGTGCCGACCGCGTTCGTCGCGCGCCAGTCGTGCGGTTGTCGCGCGAGTTATTCGGTGGCTCCGCCCGCCGTGCCGTCGAGTCCGGACGCCGCCGAAGCGGAGCTCACCCGCGCGCTGCTCGCCGCCGCGACGCGGGGGACCGTCGCCGACGGCGCCGACGCGTGGCCGAGCGCGCGCACCATCGCGGCGCTGCTCGGCCGCGTGCAGCGGGGCGAGACGAGCCTCGACGATCAGGATCTGAACCCGCTCTGGAGCGATTTTCTCGAGGGCCACCGCGACGCGGCCAGCATCGATCACGTGCTCACGGTGCTCGAGGGCAACGTCCGGCGCTGGCCCGCCGACGAGCTCGCCGAGCGGGCGCTCGCGAGCGCGCTCCGGCAGCTCCGCGTCGCGCTCATTCGCAACTGGCGCCGGCTCGAAATCGAGCGTAACCGCTTCTACGAGTCGGTCGCCGAGGCGAACGCGAAGATCAACCACGCACTCGCCACCTGGCGCCCCGCCGACGGGATGGACCTGTCCTGGCTGCGCTTCACGCGCGCTTCCTACGCGTGCCTCGGCGTGTGGGTGGAGACGAGCGGCGGCGCGCGGACGCTGCGCGTCGTGGGCGAATACTCGGACGACGCGCCCGCGGAGCGCTTGCGCGGCTCGAGTCACGTGCCGGCGCATTTTCCGCCGCGCGCCATCGCCGAGCTCACGGGCGACGCCGGCAAGCGCCACGTGCTCACGATGGTGCCGGTGAAGAGCGGCCATCGCGATCGGGGCGTGCTCGCGATCGCCGCGCCGATCGAGATCGAGCTGCTCGATCGCGTCGGTAACGCCGGGGACTGGGCGAGCCAGGTCGGCGCGGCGCTCGAGCGCGCCGAAATCGATCAGGAGCTGCGCCGCAACGCCTTCCACGACGCGCTCACCGGTTTGCCGAATCGCGCGTTCTTGATGCAGCGGCTCGAGGAGCTCACGCTCGACCGTTCGGCGAGCTTCGCGGTCCTGTTCCTCGATTTGGACGACTTCAAGCAAATCAACGACAGCAAGGGTCATTTCGCCGGCGACCAGCTGCTCGTCGAAATCGCGGGGCGGCTCGGGCGCGCGGTCGGCGAGGCGGGCGTGGTCGCGCGTCTCGGCGGCGACGAGTTCGGCGTGGTCCTGCCGCACACCGAGAGTCAGCGCGACGTGCTCACCCTCGTGCGCTCGATTCAAGCGGTGCTCGGCGCGCCCTTCCTGCTCGACGGCGACGTCGTGTTCACCTCGTGCAGCATCGGCGCGGTGTTCCGCGGCCACGAGAGCGACTCGCCCGCGGCGCTCCTGCGCGACGCCGACACCGCGATGTATCGCGCGAAGCTCCAGGGTCGCGGCGGTTACGAGGTGTTCCACCACGGCATGCACGCCCAGGCCGTCGAGCGGTTGAGACTCGACGGTCGCCTGCGACAGGCGCTCGAGCACGGTGAATTCGCGCTCGTGTATCAGCCGATCGTCTCGCTCGCGACGGGCCGGCCCGTGAGCGCCGAGGCGCTGATCCGCTGGCACCATCCGGAGCAGGGCTTCCTCTCGCCCGCGCGCTTCTTGTCCGTCGCCGAGGACGTCGGGCTCTCGATCCCGATCGGTCAGTGGGCGCTCGAGACGGCGTGTCGCGCGGCCAAGAGCTGGTATCGCGACGACGGGCCGCCCGTCTACGTGAGCGTGAACGTGGCTGCCGAGCACCTCTTGAGCCCCGGGTTCGTCGAATTCATCGAGAACGTGCTCGTGAAAAACGACCTGCCGCCGCAAGCGCTCGGCCTCGAGCTCGTCGAGCGCAGTCTCGCGCAGGAGCGCGAGCTCACCATCCGCGTCCTCGGCCGCCTGCTCGATCTCGGCGTGCGCGTCGCGGTCGACGATTTTGGCACCGGGTATTCGTCGCTGAGCTATCTCAAGGACTTTCCGGTCAGCGTCTTGAAGATCGACCGGAGCTTCGTGCAGGGTCTCTCGACCGACACGCGCGACGCCGCCATCGTGCAGGCGATCGTCACCATGGCTCGCGGCCTCGGCCTCGGCGTCGTCGCCGAGGGCGTCGAGAACGACGAGCAACTCCAGGCGCTCCTCGCCAAAGGTTGCGACTCCGTGCAAGGGTATCTCTTCAGTCGCCCGCTCGACGCCGAGGCGTGCCGCGTTTTCCTGCGCCAAGAGCGCTCGCTGCTCGCGCAAAAGAGCCCGAGCGAGCGTGAAACGATGCCGCCGCTCCGCCGCGTGAAGTGACCGCGGAGGCGGCCGTCACAAGCCCGGAAGCGGCCCGCTCGAATTCGCGTAGAGCGGCTGCCGGCCGAAGTCGTCCGTATCGACACCGAAGGCCTGCACGATCGAGACCAGCAGCTGATTGTTCGGCTGAGTCAGGTAGTCGTCGCCCGTCTTGTCGCAATCCGTTCCGAGCGGGCAATCGGTGCGGAACTTGATGCGCCGGCCCATTTGGATTTTGCCGTTCGCGCCGCCCGCGAGCACGGTCGGGACGTCGCGCGTGTCGTGGGCGGCCGGGTTGCCCATGTCGCTCGACGCGACAATGAGCGTGCTGTCGAGGATGCCGCCCTCGTCGAGGCGCTGCATGAGGCGCGCCACCTTGCCGTAAATGTAGCGGTTGAATTTGGCGAGCAGCTGCCACGTCGCCGGATCGCCGCCGTTGCCGACCGGGCGCCCTTCGTAGCCGAGCGCCGACGCCGAGTACGTGTGCGCCATGCCGCCGTGGTTGTCCTCGGGCAAGCCGAGCGGGTTGTTCGCGTAAGAGAGGTCGCCGAGACAGAGCGTGGCGAAACGCGTGATGTCGCAACCCATCGCGAGGCCCAAGAGATCGATGTGCGCGTCGGTGATGGCGTCGAAGTACGGCTCGCCGCCGTTGTAGCGTTCGAGCTCCGGAAACGCACTCGGTCGCGCCGGCGGCGTGCAGCTGCTCGGGGTGCCGAGCGCTTGCACCTTCTTCTCGAGCGAGCGGAGCGCGTCGAGGTGCTGGTCGAGCTTTTGCGTCTCGAACGGGCCGACGCGCGCGCGCAGGCGCTGGACGTCACCGCGCACGAAATCGATCAAGCTCAAGCCGAGTTGTTGTTGCCGAGCCGCCGCTGCTTGAGCCGCGGGGTCGCTGCCGACGACCGCCTGCTTGAACAGGAAGTCGAAAGCGAGGCCCGGATCGATGATCTTGGAGATGGGCACGCCGCCCGTGCCGAACGACAGCGTTTCCCGCCCCGAAAGCTCCTTGTTGCCGACGGCGAGCGCCACGCTCGTCACGAGCGTCGGATCGCCGAGATTGTTCTCGACCGCGAGGAACTGATCGACGGAGCTGTTCTCGGGGATCCCGCCCGTGCCGCCGACGATGCGGCTGCCGGTGAGGATGGTGCCGGCCGAATTGTGCCCGTTCGTGTCGGAGAGGAGATCGAGTCCCTCGATCGCGACGATGCGATCCTTGTAGCTCTTGCCGTACGTCGCGGCGTCGTCGAACGGCTGGAGCGGGCAGTCCGCGTAGCCGAGGTCGAAGTTCGTCTCGCTGTCGCTGTCGCGCATCGTGAAGAGCTCGGCCGCGATGCCGTGCGGGTGATAGACGCCGATGAAGCGCTGCGGCAGCGCCTCGCCCGCGTCCTGCGCGTACGACGTTTCCACCAGGCGCAAGAACGGCAGCGCCGCGACGCCGGCTCCCATGCCGCGCAAGAAGTGACGCCGAGTGCGCTTTCCGATCATGGGTTGTTCCTCACGCCGAACGTCGCGCCCTTCACGTACGCAATCAGCGTCTCGACGATGTTGCCCTGCGCCGCGGCCGGGATCGTGTGCCAGTAACTGACGAACTGCGGCTCGCCGGGCGTGGCCGCCGAATCGCCGGTGGCGGCGCTCGCGCGGTAGACGTAGCGGGCCATGCACTCGCGCACCGTCGGGCTCGCCGCGAGCGCGGTCGCGAGCGCGTTGCTGTCCGCGTAGGGTCCGTCGTAGTCGGCCTTGTCCGTCACGACCACGCTGCTGTCGACGTCCTGGCCGTTCTCGGTCGCGCGATACGCACCCATGCCGTCGAAGTGCTCGAACGAGAACCCGAAGGGATCGATGATGTCGTGACAGCCGGCGCAAATCGGATCGACGACGTGCGCGTCGAAGCGCTCGCGCGTCGTCATGGTCGGATCGGGAGCGGGCGGGACGACGGAGATGTCGAACGACGCCGGCGAGTCGAGCGGCAAACACACGACGCGGCGCGCGACGGCGACTCCGCGAAACACCGGGTGGCTCTCGTGCGCGTTCGCGTACGTGGCGAGGAACGCCGCCTGATTCAGAATGCCCACGCGATCGGTGATGAGCGTCGTGCCCGGAACCGGGCCGCTCCCGGCCGTCTGATAGAGGTCGAGCGGTCCGGTGTTCACCGTCCAGTTCGCGCCGAAGAGCTCGGACACGTTGCCCGTCGATTGGAACGCGACCGCGCGCACGAAGTCCGAGCTTTCCGCGACGATGGCGGGCTTTTCGTCGGCGAAGCTCGGATAAATCAGCGAATCCTTGGCGCTGTCGACGATGCCGTCCACGCCGAGCCACTCGCGCACGAAGCGCACGACGGTGTCCTGTGCGGCGGGGTCCGAGGCGAACAAGCGCCGTGCCTCGGCCTCGCGCTCGTCGGGATCCGCGAGCGCGCCGGACACGGCTTTCGCGAGGAGCTCGTCGTCCGGCGGCGCGGACGTGAGCAGGTACGAGAGCGTCGACGCGAGCTCGTAGTTCGTGAGGTTGACGGGGCCTTCGCCCGCCGTCCCGTCGCCGAGCTCGGTGAGGTAGAGGAAGCCGGCCGACTGGAGCAGCCCGCGCGTGACGTGTCCGATCCCGTCGAGGTACGACGCGCCGTCGGCTCCGACGTTGTAGAGCGTGAGCAACGCGCTCACTTCGTCGTCGACGAGCGGGCGGCGGTACATCTTGGCGCCGAACGTCGTGATGAAGGTTTGGGCGCACGTCGTCGGGTCGTCGGTATCCGAACAGGGCGCGAGCTTCGCGAGCGTGCCGTTCGCCGTCGCTTCGGTGACGAGCGCGTCGGCCGCGTCCGAGAGCCGTTCGACGATGAGCGCGTCGACGCGCTGGGCGTCGTTCACGGTGAAGCCGTCCTGGCGCAAATCGGGCGGAAAATCCGGGCCGGACGCCGGAGCCTGCGTCGTGCCGAGCAGCGCCTGAACCGAGCCGTCGTACTCCGCGCTCGCGAGCCGGCGAATGCGCGCCGGCAGGAGCTCGGCGCCGGGATCGTCGTCGCCGCCCGCGCCGAGCTGTCCGGCGACCGCGCCGCCGCCCGACGTTATGCCGCCGGTGTTCGGCGAGCCGCCGGTGTTCGGCATGCCGCCGAGCCCGGCGCCGCCGGCACCGCCCGTTCCCGTCGCGGCAGCGCGTGAGCTCGCCGAGCGGTGCTCGCTCGAACACGCCGCCACGGCGGCCACGCCGAACGCGAGCGTGGCCGCAACGAACTTTCGCGCGGGGAAGGCGAACGTTTCCGTGCGCTACCTCGAGTGCCGGCTCAGCCGGCGGCAATCACATGGAGGCGAACGGGTCCCAACAGAGCGAGCCGGTCAACGTCGGCGTGTCCCAGCTGATCCAATCCGACTCCGTGTACGTCTTGATCGTGCTGTTCGTGTCGTTCAGCACGTCCTTCGCCGCCGTGGTGGCGCCGGCTTGCTTCAGCAGGAACCGGTTGATGAAGGCCGTGAGGTCCGCCTGCTGGTTGCTCGGGAAGCTGCAGTGCGTGTGGTTCGGAGCCACCGACACTTCGCAACGGTCGGCGATGCCGAGCGCCTGGTACACCTTCTTGCCGAGCACGCCGCCGGCGTAGGTGGCGAGCGGTCCGAGCCAGTCGATGTCGTTGTCGATGATGAGGCACGCGCGGGGCGCGCAGAGCGCGACGAGGAAGTGCTGGTCGGCGATCAGCATGTCGACCGGCGCGTTCGTCTTCGACTTCCCGGAGAAGAGGTCGTGGAAGTCCTTGCCCTGCCAGTTTTGCTCGCCGACGATCTCGGTCGCTTCCTGGATGTTCTGGCCCTTCGCGGCCTCGGCCGAGGACACGCGCCAGAGCGCGGCGCCGCCCGAGCCCGCTTCTTCCGGAGCGACGAGCACGAAGCGCTCGTCGAACGCGCCCATCGCGAACGCGCCCTTGCCGGCGAAGGAGCAGCCCGTCGCGGCGAGCGCGTGCGGGTCGATGCCGGTCTGATCGGCGCCCAACTGCTCGAGCGCGTCGATGATGCGGCTCGCGCCCCACGCCCAGCAGATGTCGGAGCCCGACTTCGCGGCGGTGTTGCCGTAGAGCGTGGTGACGAGGCCCGTGGTCGGCCACATCTTGTTTTCCTGGGCGATCGAGTGCTCGTCGAAGTCGATGGTGGCCACGGTGCTCGGGAAGGGGTTACCCGACGAAGCACAGCGGATCACGGCCGGCGACGGCTTCGTCCCGCCGCCCTTGATCGTGAACGTGAACGAACCCGACTTCGAACCGACCGTGCAGTTGACCGTGACGGTCCCGCCGCTCAAGGTCGCCGTGAGCTTGTCCGGCGGCGGCATCTTCGGGCCGTAGACGGCGGCCTGAAGCATGGCGCTGAGATCCGCACGGAGCCGCTCCCAATCCGCCATGGAGCTGATGCGCGTGCCGTCGATGAACTTGAACGGATCGGGCACCATCTTCTGCGACGGCCCCATCGTTCCGGCGGGAAGCGTCGCCACGGGCGTGTAGTTCGCTTCCTTCCAGCCGGTGCAGCCGCCAGCGCCCGTGCCACCCGAGCCGCCGCTGCTGGTGCCGCCCATGCCCGCGCCCGGCGAGGTGCCACCCGTTGCCGGGCTGCCGCCGCCGGGTGAAGTGCCGCCCGTCGCGGGTGCGCCGCCCGCGCTCGTGCCCGAGCCGGCCTGACCCGAGCCCCCGGTGCCGGGATGGCCCGCCGCGCTGCCGGCGCTGCCACCGCTGCCGCCCGTGGTCATGCCCGAGCCACCCGTGGTGCCGCCGGTCGTGCCACCCGTGCCGCCCGTGGTGCCGCCGGTCGCGCCGGTGCCGCCGCCCGTGCCGCCCGTGGTGCCGCCCGTGCCGGTGCCGCCTTTTCCGGCCGCCGCGCCCGAGCCACCGGCGCTGGGACCGGTTCCGCCGGTGTTGTCGCCACCGGGAGCGCTCGTCGAGCATGCGGCAGCGAGGCCGACCGCGCCCAGCGCGCCGAGTTGCAAGAATTCGCGCCGTGACCCGGCGCTGCCCTCGACCCCTTCGTCTGCAGAGTCGAACTCGGACTGAGCGGGCACAGATTCGCGTGGCTGACGGACCATGTTTTTAGTCTCCCGTACGTGGATTACCGTTACCCATGCCCATCGGCGCTGGGACGGATCACGTTCACACACATGTAGTTTACGCGATTGCATAATCGACACCACGGGCGCGCCAATTATGATCTTCGAATGATCGCTGTTTAGGCCTAAAAAATAGCGCTTTCAGCCTCAGCTCCGCCGCGCCTATCATTTTTGGTTCATTCGACTTGGCTCGCATTTTTGGCTCGCTCGCATTTTCTTCTGGCACCGCCGCGAGCTCTACAATCGAGTTCGGACGCAACATCATTATCGACTGACAGGCGAATAGTTCAGCATGTCTGTTTGCCTGGGCAGAACGCGGACGATCGGGTCGCGGCGCCGCCGACGAAGCCTCGTCAATCGTGCAGGCGTGTCCTTTCTCGCCAGTAACGGGCGGCCGGCCGCCGTGACGCCGATGTCGGATAAGGGGCGACGGCGGAATACCGGCTTTCGCATTGGCGTTCGTGAAACGGCCGATGGCCGGCGTCGATCAAATCCTGCACGCGATCGTCCAACAGGGCGCGGACGAAGTGCGCTTCGTGAGCGAGCAGGCGCCGCTCGTGTTCGCCCGCGGCTCGCCGCGCCGCTTCACCATGTCACCGACGCCGGAAGCGGTGTTGCGGCAGCTCTTGAGCCAAGTGCTCACGGCCGAGCGGGTCGCGGAGCTCGAGCGCACCGGCCGCGTGACGTTCGAATACCAGGCCGGGGCCGTGGGGCGCTTCGGCGTGGTGCTCGGGCGCGGTCCGAGCGGGCTCGAGGCGACGTTCGTGGCGGGCGGCAGCGTTCCGGCGCGCGCGAACGACGCGCCGACGCCGGGAGCCGCCCCCGCCGCCGCGTTCCCGGCTGCTCCTTCCCCCGTGCCCGCGCCGGGCCCGGCGTTCGAACGGCACGCCGCGTCCGAGTCGGGCGCCGAGGGCGCTCGCGCCGAGCGAACACCCCTCGGAGTGACCGCCGAGCTCGTGACGCTCGTCGAGCGCGCGGTCGCGGCGCGTGCGAGCGACGTGCACCTCGCCGACGGCGAGCCCCCGTACCTGCGCGTCGACGGCCAGCTCCAGCGCGCCGCGGCGGCGGCCGGCCTCGATCCGTACCTCGTGCTCGAGGCGCGAGCGCGGGCGGAGACGCTCGGCGGGCGAGCGCTCGACCTCGCGCTCGAGCTCCCGAACCACGAGCGGCTGCGCGTGAGCGTCTACCGGACGCAGACCGGGCTCGCCGCGGCCCTCCGCATCTTGCCGCGGAGCGCGCCCGAGCTCGACGAGCTCAACTTACCGCTCGCGCTCGACGACCTCGCGAGCATTCCGCACGGTCTCGTCCTCTTCGCGGGCGCCACCGGTTCCGGCAAATCGACGACCATGGCCGCGCTCTGCCGGCGCGCGCTCGAGCGCCGCTCCGTGCTGCTCGTCACGCTCGAGGATCCGATCGAGTTCGCGCTGCCGTCGTCGCCGCGCTCGCTCGCGCGGCAGCGCCAGGTGGGTCGTGACGTGCCGGACTTCACGACGGGGTTGCGCGACGCGCTCCGCAGCGACCCCGACGTGATCATGGTCGGCGAGCTCCGCGACGCGGAGACGATTCGTCTCGCGCTCACCGCGGCCGAAACGGGTCACCTCGTGTTCGCGTCGCTGCACAGCGGTTCGGCGGCGGGCGCGCTCGAGCGCGTGGTCGACGCGTACCCTTCCGATCAGCGCCCTCAAATCCGGACGCAGCTCGCCGACGCGCTCCGCGCCGTGGTCGTGCAGCGGTTGCTACCGCGGGCGCGGGGGGCCGGCCGCGTGCCCGCGCTCGAGGTGCTGCGCGTGACTCACGCCGTCGCGAACAACGTGCGTGAAGGCAAGACCGCGCAGATTGGCAGCTTGCTCCAGGGTGGCAGTCGCGACGGCATGCTGAGCCTCGAGCGCTCGCTCGCCGATCTCGTGCGCGCGGGCACCATCACGCTCGAGAGCGCTCGCGCCTCGGCGAACGAGCTCGACTCGCTGGCGATGTACCTCACGAAGTGAGGTTCGGGCGAGCCGCCGGCTCAGTGCCCGATCGCGAGCCAAGACACGTCTACGGCCCAAAGCTGGGTGTTGAGCCACGTCTCGACCACGACGCTGAAGCCCGTTCTCGTGATGTCCTCGGCGCGGACGCGCAAGCGCAGGTTGTCGTCTTTGCTCGCGTCCAGGCCGGCGACGCCGACGTGAACGAGGGGCGGCGCCGAAAACGCGTGCTCGAACATGACCGCGTGGCGAAAGGTTCGCGTCCCGCTGCCGTCGAGGAGAGTCCAGCCGTCGAGCAACGAGCCGAGCGAGACGACGGCGGAAAGCATGGAGAGAGGCGAGAGGATCGACATGCGGCGACCCTACTCGGCCCGTTGTTTCGGCTTCCGTCCGGGGCCGTCGGCCTCGCGGCCGCGCCGGATTTGTCGCTCGAGTCTGCGGCGTAACCCGCCGGACACGGGCTCCGAAGCATTCTCGCTCGCCCCTCTCGGCGTCAGGTGCAAGATTGCCGGCCCGGAACGCGAGCCATGTCCGAAAAGCCTACCATCATTTACACGAAGACCGACGAAGCTCCCGCGCTAGCCACGTATTCGCTCCTGCCGATCGTGCAGGCCTTCACGAAGCACGCGGGCATCGACGTGGTGAGCCGCGACATCTCGCTCGCGGGGCGCATTCTCGCGGCGTTCTCGGACAAGCTGCCGGCCGCGCAGCGCCAAAGCGACGCGCTCGCCGAGCTCGGCGCGCTCACGCTGAAGCCCGACGCGAACATCATCAAACTGCCGAACATCAGCGCTTCGGTGCCGCAGCTCAAGGAAGCGATCGCCGAGCTCGACGAGCACGGCTTCGCGCTGCCCGCGTACGCCGACGCGCCGGCGACCGACGCCGAGAAGGACGCGAAGGCGCGCTACGACAAGGTGAAGGGCTCCGCGGTGAACCCGGTGCTGCGCGAGGGCAACTCCGATCGGCGCGCGCCGAAGGCGGTGAAGGATTACGCGAAAAAGCACCCGCATTCGATGGGCAAGTGGAGCGGCGACTCGAAGACCAACGTCGCGACGATGGGTGAAGACGACTTCTTCTCGAACGAGAAGTCGGTGACCGTGCCCGCGGCGACGGACGTGAAGATCGAGTTTACGGGCGCCGACGGGTCCGTGAAGGTGCTCAAGGAGAAGACGAGCCTCCAGGCCGGCGAAATCATCGACGCGACGCTCATGCGCAAGCGGGCGCTCGTCGCGTTTTACGCCGCGCAGATCGAGCGGGCGAAGCGCGAAGGGCTGCTCTTTTCGCTGCACCTGAAGGCGACCATGATGAAGGTGTCCGACCCGGTCATCTTCGGTCACGCCGTGCGCGTGTTCTTCAAGGACTTGCTCGCGAAGCACGCGGCGACCTTCACGCGCCTCGGCGTCGATTTGAACAACGGCTTCGGCGATCTGGTCGAAAAGATCAAGACGTTGCCGGACGCCGAGAAGGCCGCGATCGAAGCCGACATTCGCGCCGCCTACGCCGCGGGCCCCGGGCTTTCGTACGTGAATTCGGACCAGGGCATCACGAACCTGCACGTGCCGAGCGACGTCATCGTCGACGCGTCCATGCCCGCGATGATCCGCGCGGGCGGCAAGGTGTACGACGCCGAGGGCAAGCTCGGCGACACGCTCGCGGTGATTCCGGATTCGAGCTACGCGGGCGTGTATCAAGCGACCATCGACTTTTGCCGCACGCACGGCGCGTTCGATCCGAGGACGATGGGCTCGGTGCCGAACGTCGGTTTGATGGCGCAAGCGGCCGAAGAGTACGGCTCGCACAACAAGACGTTCATCCTGCCGGGCGCGGGCGTGGTCCGCGTGATCGACGCGGGCGGCAAGGTGCTGCTCGAGCACCAGGTGGAAGAGGGCGACATCTGGCGCGCTTGCCAGACGAAGGACGCGCCCGTTCAGGATTGGGTGAAGCTCGCCGTCAACCGCGCGCGACTGAGCGGCACGCCGGCCGTGTTTTGGCTCGACGAGCGGCGCGCCCACGACGCGCAAATCCTCGCTAAGATCGCCAAATACCTGCCTCAGCACGACACGCGGGGTCTCGACATTCGCACGCTCGCGCCGGCCGAAGCCGCCCGCGTGAGCCTCGAACGCATGAAGGAAGGCAAGGACACGATTTCGGTGACGGGCAACGTGCTCCGCGATTACCTGACGGATCTCTTTCCGATCCTCGAAGTCGGCACGAGCGCGAAGATGCTCTCGATCGTACCGCTCATGAACGGCGGCGGTTTGTTCGAGACGGGCGCGGGCGGCTCGGCTCCGAAGCACGTCGAGCAGTTCCTCGCGGAGAATTATCTGCGCTGGGATTCGCTCGGTGAGTTTTTCGCGCTCGCCGCGTCGCTCGAGCACTTGAGCATCGTGTGGAAGCACGACAAGGCGAAGGTGCTCGCCGACACGCTCGATCAAGCGAACGGCAAGTTCCTCGAGAACGACAAGGGGCCGTCCCGCAAGGTGGGCGGCATCGACAACCGCGGCAGTCACTTCTTCCTCGCGCTCTACTGGGCCGAGGCGCTCGCCGCGCAGGACAAGGACGCCGAGCTCAAGCGCGTCTTTTTGCCCGTCGCCGCGAAGCTCCGCGCCGCGGAAGAAACCATCGTGCGCGAGCTCCTCGCGGTGCAGGGCAAGAGCATCGACGTGGGCGGCTACTACCAGCCCGACGACGCAAAAGCCTCCGCCGCCATGCGCCCGAGCCAGACCCTGAACGAGATCATCGCAAGTCTGTGAAGCTCGGCGCTGGTTCGTGACCGGCGCGGCCGGATCGCCCTCAACAATCTTGATCAGAACAGATCACGATCGTCCACCGAGACCCGACCCCACGACAAACCGGCGAGCCCGGCGCATTGTTCGCGTGGGTCGTCCTGGACGCCATGGCGTCTAGGCCGCGCCCACACAAAACAAAAAACAATCTTGATCAGAACAGATCACGATCGTCCACCGAGACCCGACCCCGCGACAAACCGGCGAGCCCGGCGCATTGTTCGCGTGGGTCGTCCTGGACGCCACGGCGTCTAGGCCGCGCCCACACAAAACAAAATCAATAATGCGGCGGCTTTTCATTCGGCATCTCGCGGCCGCCGAGCTCGCTGCGGATCGTGCGTTCGGCGGCGGCTAAGCGCTTCTCGAGCTCGTCCGCACGGCGGTGGAGCGAGACGACGACGTCGTTCAGCTCCGCGATGAGCTTGTCCTGATAGGCGACTTTCTCCTCGAGCCGGAGGAGGCGTTCGGGGTCGGGGTGCTCGTCGGCTTCGCACATGACGTTCGGGGCGACTCAGCACGCCTCGACGCAGCGGAGCCGGCCAAGAGCCGTGGTCGCGATCATGCCGCGAGCATACTCGCGCCACGCCTTCGAGCGGAAGGCTCGGATCGCTCCGGCGTGGCGCGAGCGGCCCCGGTGCGAGAATCAGGTGCTCGCGGTCGCGCCCGTCGAGCTCTGGCCGTTCAGCGCGGCGTCGAGCTCGCCGAAGATGCTCTCGACGACCGAGTGCACGCTGTCCGAGGAATCGCTCGAGCTCGAGGAGCTCGTCGAGCTGCCGACCCCACCGCCGCCGCCGCCGTGGTGGTGGTGGTGACCGCCGTGATGCACGCCCTGCGCGCCGCCCGCCTGGCCGCCGCCCGCCGGCCCACGGAGCTCGGAGATGTCGCCGCCGTTGGCGATGTCGCTCAGCTTGTTCGAGAGGTTCGTGAGGAACTGCGCTTGCGGTCCCGTGACCTGCGCCGCCTCGGCCTTGAGCTTCGAGGCCATGTCGGACACGACGGACTGAAACTTCGTCGGATCGTCCGCCTTGAGCGCGGCGAGCTTGCTCATGAGCTTGCTCGGGCCCGACATGTGCGCGACCGCGGCGTCGCCGATGCCGGGCGGCGGGGTCGAGTCGGTCTGGCTCGTGGTGGAGCCGCCGGTGAGCTGCGTGAGCGGGGAGATTTGGTCGGTGGAAGAGACGCTGTTGATGTTCATGACGAGCCTCGAAGGTTGGAGCTTCCGTTGCTTGTCTCTCCTCAACGGCACACTCGATCCGAACTTGAGTTCATGAATTATTTCAGTGCCTTGCGGTGCAAGTGCGCGAAAGAAATTTGTCGGCCTTCGGATTTTTCTTTCCAAAAATCCCCCAGATTTGCCCATAGGGAACGCCATTTCCGCATCTATTCGGCTGGGCATAGGGAATTCTCCGACTCGCTCGTTGAGGCGCCCCGAGCCCACGACGCGCGTTTCTTGTAGCCCTCGCGCGGGACTGTCATGGAGGGGCAATGAGTGGTCAAGACGCGCACTTCGTAGGTTCGATACCGGCGGTGTACGACGACATCCTCGGCCCGCTGATGTTCGCGCCGTACGCCGACGATCTCGCCGAGCGGCTCGTCCGGTTCGGCCCGAGCTCGCTGCTCGAGGTCGCGGCGGGCACGGGCGTCGTGACGCGCGCGCTCGTCAAAGCGCTCCCCGCGGCGCGCATCGTCGCGACGGATTTGAACGACGCGATGCTCGCCGTCGCCCGGCGCGCGCCGCTCGCCGGCGTCACGTGGCAGCACGCCGACGCCCAGCGCCTGCCGTTCGCGGACGCCGAGTTCGGCGCGGTCGTCTGCCAGTTCGGTTACATGTTCGTGCCCGACAAGCACGCCGCATTCCGCGAGGCGCGGCGCGTGCTCGCGCCCGGCGGCCGGCTGCTCTTCAACACCTGGGGGCCGCTCGCGCGAAACGAAGTGACCGACGAGATCGGCAAGAGCGTCGCGCGGTCGTTTCCGAGCGACCCGCCGGGCTTTCTCGCGCGGACGCCGTTCGGCTACCACGACGCCGCGACGCTCGAGAGCGCGCTCGAGCGCGCCGGCTTCGAGCACGTCGAGGTCGAAACGGTCGACAAGGTGACGCGCGTCGAGTCCGCGGACCGCGTCGCCCAGGGCGTCTGTCTCGGCACGCCGCTCCGCAGCGAAATCGAGGCGCGCGAGCCCTCGCGCTTGCGCGCCGTGACGGATGCCGCCGCGGCGGCGCTCGTCGCCCGTTTCGGCACGGCGCCCTTCGAGAACCGGATGAGCGCGGTCGTCGTGACGGCGCGGCGGAGCTGAGAGGCGCGCTCCGCCGTCGCTCGCGCGTCTCCACGCCGAGGCGGTGACGCGCGAGCCGCTTTCACACGACGCCGAGCACCGCCGCGACGGAGCGCTCCGCCAGGCGCCGATGCGGGCCAAAGTGCACCGCGACGCTGCCGCCGTCACGGACGATGCGCTTGAGCTCGGTCGTGAGGATGCGCAAGCGGTCGTAAGTGGCGCGATCGAAGTGAGGCGGCGCGAGCGAGCCGCGCGGGCGCACGCGCCCTGCGGGAACGTGGGCGGAAGTGAGCGTCCGTGCGTCGATGACGTGACCCGAGCGGACGCGAAGCAGGCGCGCTTCGGCGGCTTCGGGTTCGCGAAAGACGACGTCGCTCTCGTGGAGGAGACGCAGGAAGTGGGCGCGACGATAGGCGCGGAATGCCTGCGCCGCGGCGCGCTCGACGTGACGAGCGACGCGCGCCGGATCCCAGCTGCGATCGGCCGCATCGGTGCTCGCCGTTTCGCCCGCATGCTCGTCGTCGGCTTTCGCGCTGGTCGCGCCGAGTAGACGGCGGGCGAGGGCGAGCGCGCTCTTGCGCGGGTGTGCGGCGCCCGCGGCGCCGAGCTCGCGGTGCCGCGCGGCGAGCTCGGCCCAGCCGGCCAAAAAAACCGACTCGTCCGGGGTGAACAACGCCGAAACGCCGACGGCGTCCGAACGGAGCGACGCCGTCGGGGTCGCGCCCGCGATGAGCGCGCTCAGGGCCGCGAGCGGTCGCAGCGAATACTCGGCCGGGACGGGGCCGACGCCGTGACGCTCGCTCGGCGTGACGGCGGCGCTCTCGAAATCGCGCGCGGCGTACCAGACGGACGCGTCGCTCGCGGTGAGCTGCACGTTGTAGGGCGGCGCGAGCGCCTTGATCGTCTCGTTTTCGAGCAGCGCCGCTTCGAGCGCGCTCGCCACGACCGTGACGGCGATCTCGCTCACTTGCGTCAACATTTCCGGCGCGAGCGCTTTTTGCGCGCGGCCGACGAAATGGCTCGAGGTCCGTTTCTTGAGGCTCGCCGCCTTGCCGACGTAGAGCACGTCGCCGTTCTTGCGCAGGAAGCGATACACGCCGGGCGCGTCGGGCAGGGAGCGGTAGCGCTCCGGCGCGATCGGGTATTTGGGTTTTTGGGAGCGCGGCGGTGACGACGCGCGCGTCGCGAGGAAGGCTTGGAGCTCGGGCCACGTCGTCACGCCCCGCGCGGCGAGCTCGCCGCACAGACGTTGCCAGACGAACGCGGTCGCTTCGACGTGGCCGAGCGCGCGGCGCGTGAGGTCGAGGCTGTAGCCGAGGTAGCCGGCGAGGGCGCGGATGGTTTGGCGCGGGAGGTCGGGATAGAGCCGGCGCGCGACGGCGTGGACGCACACGGGATCGAACGGGAACGGCGCGTCGGGCTCGAAGCGCGCCGCCCATTCACGCAAGAAGGCGAGCTCGAAGCGCGCGTAGTGAATGGCGGTCGGAACGGCGCGGCCCGCCGCCGTGGCGTTCCGGAGGCGAGCCCAGGCGTCGCGATCGGCGATGGCGAGCGCGGCGAACGCGGGCTCGTAACCGGTGAGCTTTCGCACCTCGCTCGGGACGACGTGCCCGTCGGGCAGCGCAATCCAGTGCGCTTCGCCCGTGAACGGCGCGCGCCCGCCGCGCACGACGCCCCAGCCGAGCTCGAGCACGCGGCCGAACGCCGGGCTCGCGCCGGTCGCCTGGCAATCGACGACGAGCACGTCGAGGTCGGCGAGGGTGGCCGCGCGCGGCGTGTCGCTCGGCTCGGCGCGCGCTGCGTCGAGCGGCGCCGCGCCCGTCACGCCGCGCCCTCGCCGAGCGCGGCCGTGACCCGCGCGTAGTCGAGCTCGCGCGCTTCGCGGACCGCGCGCAGCAACAACGAGCCGCGGCTCATGTCGCCACGACCCCGAAATTCACTGGGGAAGAACAGACGCTCGGCGAAGACGTCGAGCAGCGGCGCCACGTACTTCTGCGTGGCGATGCTGCCAAGCAACACGAAACGCGCGGCGGCGCCGTGCGCGTCGACCAGGCCGCTCGCGTGGCGGTAGAGCGGCGCCGTGAAGCTCGGGTTGTCTTCGTGAATCGAGACGGCAGCCCAGCCGCGCAGGCGCTCGAGATGGATGCGTTCGTCGAGCGGCAGGAGGCCGCCGCCCGCCGTCATGACGAACGCCGCGGGCGAGCCGTTTTCGGCCCGGGCGAAGGCGCGCGCGTAGCTCGCCTTGCCGCGAAAATAGAGGCCGCTCACGAAGCTGAAGACGTCGCCGAGCGGCGCGCCTTCGCGCGACGCGAGCCGCTTCGCGAGGGGTGAGGCCGAGGCGCCTCCGAGCAACGCTTGCCCGCGCTGCCCGCTGAGCTTCGCGGGCGAGATGAGCATGATGGTCGTGTCGTTCGCGATGTCGGAAGCATTACCCGGAACCCTGCGTCGCGCGATAGCGCGCGACGAGGTCCCGCGCCGCTTCCGGCCAGGTGGGAAACGCCGGCTGGAAGCCCGCGTCGAGCAAGCGCCCGGGCACGACGCGCCGGCTCTTCAGCGTGAGCTCGCTCTCCGTGCGCAAGAAGAAGGCGCCGATTTCGGTCATGAGGCGCGTGGCGGGCAACCCGAGCCCGGTGCCCCACGCCGCGCGCAGGTCGGCCATGAACTCGCGCTGCGGCAGCGGATTCGGCGACGCGAGGTTCACGGCGCCGTCGAGCTCCTCGTGCGCGATCAAGAACTCGAGCATGCGCACGAAGTCGCGGTCGTGGAGCCACGAGACGTATTGCGCGCCGCCCGCGATGGTCCCGCCGAGGCCCGCGCGCGTGAGCCCGACGAGCACGTCGAAAATGCCGCCGCGGTCGGGGCTCAGCACGACGGAGCTCCGGAGCGCGACTTTGCGCGTGCGCGGCGTGTAGGCGGCGAGCAGCTCCGCTTCCCACGCTCGCGCGATCTCGATGCTGAACTTCCACGCGGCCGGCGCGTCCGGCTCGGCGCCGCCGAGCACGCCGCTCGCTTCGTCGTTCGCGGCGTCGAAGCGGTGCGAATAGATGGTCGCGGTGCTCATCTGCAACCAGACGCGCGGCGGCCGCGCGCATTCCGCAATGGCGGCGCCGACGGCGCGCGTCGACTCCACGCGCGAATCGAACATGGCTTTCCGGTTCGCCGGCGTGTAGCGGCAATTGACGCTGCGTCCGGCGAGGTTCACGACCACGTCCGCGTCGTCGAGCTCGCGTACCCAGGGGCCGAGGCTCCGGCCGTCCCAGGCCACGCGGCGCGCGGCGGTCGCGCCGCTCCGACTCACGACCACCACGTCGTCGCCGCGCGCGCCGAACGCCTTGACGAGCACGCCGCCGATCTGCCCGGTGCCGCCGAAGATCACGATCTTCATCGAAGGCGCACACTAGCGTGCTCGCCGCGCGGACGCCGCCGCGCGCCGGAGCTCGCCTGACCGTTCAGCGCGACGGCCAGAAGCGGTAGCTGTTCGAGCGCGACGGCACGCCGAGCTCGGCGCACACCTCGGCAATGAGCTCGGGCTTGTAGGAGTGGTTTCGGAGGCGCGCGATGTGCTCGCCGTCGACGTCGAGGCGCGTGAGCGCGCGGACGGCTTCGCCGCCCGTGTGCGCGTAGAAGTGCACGAGCATCCCAGCCGCCACGGTGAAGGCGCGCCTCGACGCGCGGCGGTCGTTCGAGCACGTCCGTGTCAAATCGTGGATCGACCGCCGAGCGCTCGTCCGGTCGTGGCATGCGTGCCGCGCCGAAGAGCATCCCGTCGAGCGCGCCGTGGGGCCCCGCCGCGGCGCCGTGGAGCGGCTCTTCGCGCCGGGCGCCGCGGTTCCCTACTTGTCCGAGCGTCACGAAGGCACGCGCCAGGCTCGAAGGTCTCGAGCCCTGAAAGAAATCTCCGTAGCCTTCTTCATGAAGTTTTCCTGAAACGGACGGCCGGCAGGATCCTCGCTGTGGACGACCTGCTCATCGTGACGCTGGCGCTCCTCGGGAGCATCGTGAGTTTCCTCTCGCGGCCCCTCGAACTCGGGCATTGGGTGCACGTCAAGGCGGCGCACCCGGACCTCGAGCCGTTGCCGCTCGCCTTGCCGGGCTCCGAGAGCCTGCCGCCCCCGGAATCCGCGCCCGCGTCGGATCCGGCGCCGGCCCCCGGCATGGTCACGGTCTGAAAGCCCGGGGCGCTCTCCGGCGCGGGGCCTACCGGCGGATCGACGCGACGATCGCGTCGGTCGTGCCGACTTCGCCGAGCCGCGGGAAGATTTTCGTGACGGAGCATTCGTGCGCCATCGGATCGCGGTCGGTCATCGCGTCCGACGCGAGCGTCACGTTGAAGGCGCGCTCGTACGCCGCACGCGCCGTGGAGTCGACGCCGATGCTCGTCGCGATGCCGCCGAGCACGATGCCGGTCACGCCGCGGCGCCGGAGCTGGAGCTCGAGCTCGGTGCCGTAGAAGGCGTTCCACTGCCGCTTGGTGATCCGCAAATCGGTCGCTTGGGCCGCGAGCTCCGGCACGAGCTCACTCCACTCCGGCGTGATCGGCATGTTGGGCGCGGGCGCGTCGGTGCGCGTGCGCAGCCGATCGGCGCCGTCGGGTGAAAAGGTCACGTTCACGAGCACGACCGGCAGCCCGGCGCCGCGAAAGGCGGCGGCGAGGCGCGCGGCGTTCCCGATGACCCCGCCGATCGGGTGCACCGTCGGAAAGCCGGTGATCCCTTTTTGCAAGTCGATGAGAACGAGGGCGGTCTTCGGATCGAGCGTCGTGACGGGCATGACTCAGGTTCCTCTCTCGGTGGGGGCATCGAACGCGGTCGGAGCCGGGCGGAGCCGCAAGAGCGCGAGCCCGGAAAAGAGCGCGAGGGCGCCGAGCGCGGCGCTGACGCAAAAGGTTCCGGCGAAAGCGTGCGCCAGAGCGGCCGGTCCCGCGACGGCGCCCCGCGAAAGACGCGCGAGCACCACGGCGAGCGTCGCGGTGCCGATCGGCGCGCCGAGCCGCTGCACGATGTTGATGGCGGTCGTCGCGTTCGGGAGCTCTTCGCGCCGCAGGCACTTGTAAGCGGCCGCGAGCGCGGGCGTGCCGGTCGCGCCGAGACCGGCGCCGCGCACGACGAGCGACAGCGACAGGAGCCAATACGGCGTGTGCTCGGTCACGCGCATGAACGCGAGGGTCCCGAGGAGAGTGGTCACGACGCCGGCAATCACGATCTTTCCGTTTTCGAAGCGGTCGGTGATTTTGCCGATCTGCGGCAGGGTGAGCAGCATGCCGAGGCCCTGGGGCGCGAGCAAGGCGCCGGTCGTGAGCGCCGATTGCCCCCGTACCTGTTGGTAATAGAGGGGCAAGACGAGCTGCGCGCCGAAGCTCGCGAAGCTCGTGCAGAGGCTCGTGGCGAGCGCGGCCGTGACCGCGCCGTGCCGGAAAACACGCAGATCGACGAGCGCGGTCGCGGGGCGGCGCCGCGCGTCGAGCACGAACGCGACGAGGAGCGCCGCGGCGAGCGCGAGCGGCCAGGCGGAGCGCGGCGTGAGGCCGCGCGCGTGGCCCGCCGACGACACGGCGAACGTGAAGAGCCCGATGCCCGGCGAGAGGAGCGCGAGCCCGCGCCAATCGAGCCGCGTGCGCGGCGCCCGCTCGCCCGGCGGCAGCTTGCGCGCCGCGAGCCACGCGCCGAGCAAGCCGAGCGGCACGTTGAACAAGAAGAGCCAGCGAAAGCTCAGACGCTCGAGCAAGAGCCCGCCGAGCACCGGACCGAACACGGGCGCCGCGAGCACCGGCACCGAGATGATCGCGATGGCGCGCCCCATCCGCTTCGGCCCCGCGAGCTCGGCCGCGAGCGTCTGGGTGAGCGGCGCCAGGAGCCCGCCGACGGCGCCCTGGAGCACGCGAAAGAGCACCAGGCTCGCCGCCGACCACGCCGTCGCGCACAGCACCGACGTGGCCGAGAACGCGACCAGGCACGTGACGTAGAGCCGCCGCGACCCGAGCCGCTCGACGGCCCAGCGAAAGAGCGGCAAGACCAGCGTCAGCGCGAGCAGGTACCCCGTGACGACCCAATGGACGGTCGCGAGCGGCGCGTGAAAGTGCGCCATCAACCGATCGAGCGCGACGTTGATGCTGGTCGTGCTGAGGTTCAGCACGAGCGAGCCGAAGCACGCGACGAGGATCACGCGCAAAAGCTCGCGCGGGATGGGCTCGTGGCTCGCGTCATCCGGCATTAGTGGACCTGTCCATGATTATGATAGACGGGTCCACTATTTCGTCAAGCGGGGTGGGCGCCGGATTGCGCGACGGCCGCGCGTCGGGTAGTGGTTTCGAGGTCTTGGCCCGCCGCGATCCGAGCGAGTTCATCGACGCGTTCAGCGCCCTGTCGCGCTGCCTGCGCTCCGTGGCCGCCGAGGCCTACGCGAGCTTCGAGGTCGGGAGTACGCAGGCGAAGTTCTTGCGCCACCTCGGCCGGAGCGGACCGCTCTCCCAAGCCGAGCTCGCTCGCGCGACCGTGACGGACCCGACGCTCACCGGGCGCGTGCTCGACACGCTCGTCGCTCGCGGCTGGGTCGAGCGCTCGCGCAGCCAGCGTGATCGGCGGCAGTACGTGCTCGAGCTCACGCCCGCCGGGAAACGCCTGCAGAAGCGCGTCGAGGCCGCGCGTAGCCGCGTCGCCGAGCGCGTCGCCGCCGTCCTCGACGAGCGCGACCGCGACGATTTCGAGCGCGTGGCGGCTAAAATCATCGCCGCCTTCGCCGACCCCGCGGACGCCGTGCCTCGGCTCAAAGCCCCTGCAACGTCGAGTTCGTGATGGTCGTGCTCTTGTTGTTGGTGCCGACCGCGGTGCCGGCGTCCATGGTGCTGCCGCTCTTCACGCTCGTCCAGTGACCGCCGGTGTTGCCCGTCATCGTCGTGTCGGTGATCGTGAGGGTGCCGCCGAAGTCGTTGCTGGTGAAGAAGAGGCCGCCGCCGAAGGCGTTCATGCCCGCCGCGTTGTTCAGCACGGCGTCGCCGCAAAGGAGCACGTTCACGTCGTTGCCGTCGCTGTAGATGGCGCCGCCGTTGCCGCCCGAGCCGATCTCGTTTTGCCCGTTGTTCATGACGTCGCAGCGGTCGGCGTCATCGTCGTTCGCGTCGTGGCCGGTGGCGGTGTTGTTCGTGAAGAGGCTATTGTAGATGTCGAGCTCGCTGAAGAGCCCGCCGACCGCGCCCGCGTTGCTCGCCTGGTTGTTCGTGAAGGTGCTGTTCACGATGGTGACGCCCGATTTGCTGCCGAGGACGTAGATGGCGCCGCCGCCCGTGTCGGGACCGAGCGGCGCCGCTTCGTTGCCGGTGAAGATCGAGTCGATCACGGTGAGGTAGCCGTCGCGCATGTAGACGGCGCCGCCCTCGCCGTCGTCCCAGCCTTGCGAGCAGGGCGCCGGCGCGTCGGGAATCGCCTCGGTCGGTGTTTCCTTCGCGTTCTGGAGCGCGATGTGCTGGAGCGTCAGTCCGTGGTCGTTCGCTTGGAAATTCGCACTGTAAAAGCGCAAGATCTGCACCGCATGGCCGCCGTCGAGCGTCACCTTGCGGCCGCCGTCGATGACCGTGTCCTTGGTGGAGGGCACGTTGAGCGTCGCGGTGACGGGGATGGTGATCGGATCCGCGCCGCAGTTGAACGTGATGATGCCGCCTGCCGTCACGGCCGTCTCGAGCGCGTCGAAGGTGCAGCTCCCCGCCGTGCCGTCGCCGACGACGGTCGGCGAGTTCGAAGTGTCGACCTCCTGTCCGCGCGCCGGGACGCCGGCCTTGCACGCGCCGTTCGGGTTACCCGCGCTCCACGCCGTCGAACCGCCGCCCGTCCCCGCCGCGCCCGCGCTGCCGCTCGCGCCCGCATTGCCGCTCGAGCCCGCCGACCCTGCGCTCCCGCTCGAGCCCGCCGCGCCCGCGCTGCCGCTCGCGCCCGCCGACGTGCCCGCGCTGCCGGAAGCGCCCGACTTGCCGGCGCCGTCGCTGCCCGCCGTGCCCGCGCCGCCGCTCGACCCGCCGTTACCGCTCGTGCCCGCGCCGCCGCTCGCGCTGTCCCCGGACGAACCGCTCGCGCCGCCGTTCGCGCTCGAGCCGCTCGCACCGCTCGAGCTCGTCCCGGCGCCCGAGCTCGTCCCGGCGCTGCCGTCCGGGTTGCCGCCACTGCCGCCCTGGCCGTTGCCGTTTTCGGAAGAGCCACCGCCGGGCAAGTCGCTCGACGAGTCGTTACCGCCACAGGCCGCGAGCACGGTGACGAGAGGGACGAGCCCGAAAAAGAGCGAAAGGCGCGAGGTTCTCAGCACCCAAAATACGAACCCCGAGGCGCGCGGCGCGGTTCAACAAAACGGGTTTGTTCAAGGATTTCCGGGCACAGCGGGCGGCCCGGCCACACGGTGGCGCCGGGCCCCATGCTAAGTGCGCTTGCATGAAAAAACCGGTGTGTGCGGTGGTCGGTGTGGGTCCAGGCAACGGCGCCGCGCTCGCGCGCCGGTTCGCGGCGGAAGGCTTTGCGGTGGCGCTCCTCGCACGTTCGACGGAGGTGACCGCGCCGCTCGCCGAGGAGCTCGCGGGTTCACGCGCGTACGCCTGCGACGTGGCGGACCCGGCGTCCGTCGAAAAAGCGTTCGGCGCGATCGCGAGCGAGCTCGGGCCCGTCGAAGTGCTCGTCTACAACGCGGGGAGCGGCAGCTTTGGCACGGTCGAGGAAATCAGCGTGAAGGATTTCGAGCAAGCGTGGCGCGTGAACACGCTCGGCGCGCTCGTGGCATCAAAACAGGTCGTTCCGGCGATGAAGCAGGCGGGTCGCGGCAGCATCGTCTTCATCGGCGCGACGGCGTCGCGGCGCGGCAACGTGAAGACGGCGGCGTTCGCGCCGGCCAAGGCCGCCCAACGGAGCCTCGCCGAGTCGATGGCGCGCCACCTCTGGCCCGCGGGCATTCACGTCGCCGTCGTGATCCTCGACGGCGTCGTCGATTTGCCGCGCACGCGCAAGATGATGCCGGACAAGCCCGACAGCTTCTTCGTGAGCCCGGACGAGCTCGCCGGGACCGTCCTCGAAGTGACGCGCCAAAAACGCTCGGTATGGTCGTTCGAGGTGGAAGCGCGACCCTTCGCCGAGAAGTGGTAGCGGCGTTTCCGACACTCGCGCACACGGTGCGACCGAATCCGTGTCGGCGCGCCGATCCGCATGCTGAGGGCGGACCGAGGGGTGTATCGTCCGAGCGTGCTGCCGTGTGAGGAGGGTCAACGTCGCTTGCCGAAGCTGATTGGGCTCGCGGCGAGTCTCGTGCTCGCGTGTTCGGGCTCGACCAAGAGCGGCACGTCGGGCCTGGCCGGGAGCGGAGGCAGCGGCGGCACGGGTGAGGTCGCGGCTTCCGGCGGCACCGCGGGCACGAGTGCGACGGGCGGAACGGCCGGCGACGGCGCGACGGGCGGCGCCACTCCGGGTGGGAACGGCGGTGAAGCGGGCGCGGACCTCGGCGGGTCGGCGGCGAGCGCGGGCACGGGCACGGGCACGGGGCCCATCTGCGACGCGCCGGCGCTCGTCGCGATCGCGAAGCCGGACCAAGTCGTCGGCGACGGCACGCCGGGGAGCTGCACCGAAGCCGCGCTCCAGGCGGCGGCGACCGCGGGCGGCAAGATCACGTTCGCCTGCGGCGCGGCGCCGATCACGCTCACGGTGACGACGACGATCACCTTCACGAAAGAGACGGTGCTCGACGGCGCGAACCTCGTGACGCTGAGCGGCGGCAAGAGCGCGCGCATTCTCTACCTCGACTCCGCGTACGATCAGACGACGCCGCGGCTCACCGTCGAGCGGCTCGCCTTCCGCGACGGCATGAGCCCTGCGGGCGGCGACGATACGGCGCAGGGCGGCGGCGCCATCTACCGAGACGGCGGGAGCCTCACCGTGCTCGCGTGCGACTTCGAGGACAACCACGCGCCCGCGACCGGCCAGGACGTGGCCGGCGGCGCCATTTACGGCTTCGGCGGCGGCGAAACCGTGATCGCGAACAGCACGTTCAGGCGGAATTCGGCGAGCGACGGCGGCGCGGTCGGCAGCCTGAACGGCGATCTCACCGTCATCGACTCGCTCTTCGTCGATAACGCCGCGACGGGCACGGACGGCAACCCCGGCAACGGCGGTTGCGGCGGCGCCATCTACATGGACGGCGGCGCCGAGACGACGACGCTCTGCGGCGACGTCATCCAGGGCAACACGGCGGGCGCGATCGGCGGCGGGTTCTTCCGCGTTTCGAACTCCGAGGACGGCACGCTCACGATGGACAAGAGCGCCGTCAGCGACAACGTCGTCGCGCCGGTCGATTCGGGCAACGCGGGCGGCATGTACCTCGAAGGGCTCGCGATCACGATGACGGCGAGCACCGTTGCGAACAACGAGGCGTTTTACAACGGCGGCCTCTGGATTTCGAAACGCGAGGCGAACCTCACGAACGTGACGATCGCGGGGAACACGGCGTTCGGCAGCAACGGCGGCGGCCTCTGGCTCGCCCACGAGCCGACCGGCACGCTCACGAACGTGACCATCGCCGACAACCACTCGACGGCCGACGGTCAGGTCGCCGGGGCCATCTTCGGCGACGGACTCACGCTGAAGAACACGCTCATTGCCGGCAATTCGGCGCAATATTCGCCCGGTTGCGACGGCAAGCACGCAAGCGGCGGCGGGAACCTGCAATGGCCCGACGGCGCGCTCTGTTCCGACGCTCCGACCGTCGCGGATCCCGAGCTCGGCGCGCTCCGCGACAACGGCGGACCGACCGAGACGATGGCGCTCCCCGCGACGAGCCCCGCGCTCCGCCTCGGAACGGATTGCCCGCCGACCGATCAGCGCGGCCGGACGCGGAGCGAGCCGTGCACGGCGGGCGCGTTCGAGCTCGGCGGGCCGCTCGAAGTGCCCTGAGGCGCGCCGGCGGCGCGACCGCCGACGTGGAGCGAGCGTCCGACCCCCGGTCGGTGACACCCACCTCGAGCCGTACTTTTTTTGGCGTCGCTATTCGGCGCTCGCGTCGCTGCCGTGCGCGCCGAGCTGGGCGAGCCCGCGCACGTTCACGAAGCGCTGCCGGACGAGACACGCGCAGTAGTACGTCACGGGCAGGACGATGAGCGTGAGGAGCGCCGCCGAGATGGTGCCGCCGACGACCACCACGGCGATGGGCCGCTGCGTTTCGCTGCCGATGGCGTGCGACATCGCCGCCGGCAAGAGGCCGAGCGACGCGAGGAGCGCGGTGACGAGCACGGCGCGCAGGCGTTCGCGCGTGCCGTTGAACACGGCGTCGAACGGCGCTTCGCCCGCTTCGAGCCGGAGCTTGATGGCCGAGACGACGAGCACGCCGTTCAAGACGGCCTGACCGAGCAGGGCGATGAAGCCGACCGCCGCCGACACCGAGAGCGGCATGTGCGCGAACGCGAGCGCCACGACGCCGCCGACGAGCGCGAGCGGCACGTTCAAGAGGATGAGCGTGGTGTCGAAGATCGAGCCGAACGCGGAGAAGAGCAGCAGCGCGGTGAGCGCGAGCGCGAGCGGGATGACGATTTCGAGCCGCGCCATGGCGCGCCGCTGGTTCTCGAATTCGCCGCCCCACGTCGTTTCGTAACCCTCCGGGAGGTGCACGGCCGCCGCGACCTTCTGCTGCGCCTCTTCCACGAAGGAGCCGAGGTCGCGGTTACGCACGTTCATGCGCACGCCGACGTAGCGCCGGCCGTCCTCGCGCGTGATGGCCGCGCGGCCCGTGCTCATGCCGACCGTCGCGATCGCGGAGAGCGGCAGCAGCGAGCCGTCCTTCATCGGCAGCGTGATGCGCGAAATGGCGTCGACGTCTTCGCGCGTGGACGGCGGCAGGCGCACCGTCACGTCGAAGCGCTTTTCACCGTCCCAGATTTCGCTGGCGACGTGGCCGCTCATCGCCGTTTCGACGTAGTTCTGCACGTCGACGAGATCGAGGTCGAAACGCGCGAGGGCGTCGCGGTCGAGCTTGATCGAGATTTGCGGCGAGCTGCCCGACTTCGTGATGCCGACGTCCACCGCGCCCGGCACCTTGGCGATGATGTCCTTCGCCTTTTCGGCCGCGCTCACCAGCTGGTCGAGGTCGTCGCCGTAGATCTTGTACGCGACCTGGCCCTTCTGGCCCGAGATGTTCTCCTCCACGTTGTCGCGGATCGGCTGCGAGAAGTTGTAGTCGATGCCCGGCACCACGCGCAGGTTCTGCGCCATCTCGTCGATGAGCGGCTCGAGCGAACGGATGCCCGGGCGCCACTCCGACATCGGCTTCAGGCGAATGAAGACCTCGAGGTTGTTCGGGAGCTTCGTGTCCGTGCCGTCCTCCGGACGGCCGAGCTGCGAGAGCACTTCGGTCACCTCCGGCGTCTTCATCAAGATCGCCTTCAGGCGCGGCGTGATGCGCCGGCCCTCGGTGAGCGAGTAGTTCCCGGGCAGCATGAAGGTCGTGTAGAGCGCGCCTTCGTTGAGCTCCGGCAGGAATTCGGAGCCGAGCCGCGGCAAGAGCGTCGCCGTCGACGCGAGGGCCGCCACGGACAGCGCGATGACGAGCACCGAGTTCGCGAGCGCGAACTTGAGCGAGGGCTCGAACAAGCGCTGCGTCCAGGTGAGGAGCGGCGACTCGCGCATCGGCTTCGCCTTGCGCAGCGCGAGCAGGCACAAGACGGGCACGAGCGTGAACGTCATGAGCAGCGCGCCGATGAGCGCGCTCACGACGGTGTTCGCGAGCGGCGAGAAGATGCGGCCCTCGACGCGCTGCAGCGAGAAAATCGGGATGTAGGCCGCGATGATGATGAGCAGCGAGAACAGCGTGGGGCGCGCGACCTCGCGCGCGGCGTCGAACAGGCGCGTCGCGAAGGTCGCCGGATCTTGCTGCACGCTCCGCTGCGAGGGCGCGCCGTGACCGTGCGGCGGCGAGAGCTTGTGGAACACGTGCTCGACGAGGATGACGGCGCCGTCGACGATGATGCCGAAGTCGACCGCGCCCATCGAGAGCAGGTTCGCGGACATGCCGCGGGCGTGCAGGTACGCGAACGACGCCGCGAGCGAGAGCGGAATCACCGCCGCGACGATGAGCGCGGCGCGGATCGAGAGCGTGAACGCGAAGAGCACGAGGACGACGAGCAGCGCGCCTTCGAGCAGGTTGTGGAAGACCGTGTGGAGCGTCGTCGCGACGAGCTCGGTGCGATCGTAGAAGGGCGTGAGGTGCACGCCTTTCGGCAGCGCGCCGTGCTCGAGGCGGTGGATTTTCTCGCGCAGGTTCGCGAGCACCACGGTGGGGTTTTCGCCGCGGCGCATGAGCACGATGCCCTCGACCGCGTCTTCGTTGCCGTTGCGGGTGACGACGCCCTGGCGCGGCGCGTAGCCCTCGACCACGTCCGCCACGTCGCGCACGAGCACGGGCACGCCGTCGTGGTAGCCGACGCGCACGCGCTTCACGTCGTCGAGCCCGCCGAAGATGCCGAGGCTCCGGATGACGAACATCTCCGAGCCGCGCTCGACGTAGCCGCCGCTCGCGTTGCCGCTGCCCTTCGAGAGGGCGCTGAAGATGTCGTCGAGGCCGACGCCGAGGCCGGCGAGCCGGCGCGGATCGGGCTGCACGTGGATCTCGCGCTGGAGCCCGCCGTACGACACCACGTCGGCGACGCCGGCGGCCTGCAGCAAGCGCGGCCGCACCACCCAATCCTGCAGGGTGCGGAGCGTCATCGGGTCCGCGCCGGGACCGTCGAGCGTGTAGCGGAAAATCTCGCCGATCGGCGTCGCCATCGGCCCGAGCGACGGCTGGATGTTCGGCGGCAGCTCGGCGTCCGCCATGCGCTCGGTCACCTGCTGGCGCGCGCGCAAGAGATCCGTCGCGTCGTCGAAGGTGAGCGTCAAAAACGAGAGCCCGAACAGCGACATGCTGCGCAGGTTCGTGAGGCCCGGCGTGCCGTTCATGGCGCGCTCGAGCGGCAAGGACACGCGCCGTTCGACCTCTTCCGTCGGCTGGCCCGGGAAGAGCGTGATGATCTGAACCTGCGTGTCCGTCGGGTCGGGGAACGCCTCGATGGTCAGGTTCGAGTAGGCGTAAAAACCCCAGCCCGCGAGCACGAACGCGAGCACGAACGGGACGATGCGTTTGGAGAGCGAGAAGCGGAGGAGTCTCTCGAGCATGGCGTGACGTTTCCGCGGCTCAGCTCGAAAGGGCGATCTGATTGTCGAGCAAGGCCGAGCCTTCTTCGACCACCACGTCGCCCGCGTTCAGCCCGCGCAACACTTCGACCCGATTCGCCCGCACCGCGCCGGCCACCACCTCGCGCCGGACGAAGTGGCCGCTGCCCTGCTCGACGTAGACGTACTGCTTCTCGCCGTCCGAAACGACGGCGGCGACGCCCACTTCGACCGCGCCGGGCGGCGCCGGCTCGCGGAAGCGGACCTCGGCGTACGCGTTCGGGCGGATGGACCGCTCCGCGTTCGTGATCGGGATGCGGACCGAGACGGTGTGCCCTTCGGGGTTACTCACGGCCGAAATCGTCTCGACCTGCGCCTCGATCTGCACGCCGGGCAGCGACGGGCTCGTGATGTGCGCGCTCGAGCCCTTGCTCACGGCCGTCGCCGCGTCCGTCTCGAAGAGGTCGGCGACCACCCAAATGGTGTCGAGATCGGCGACGCTGAAAAGCGTGCCGTCGGGGGTCACTTGTTGGCCGGGAAGCACGTTCTTCTCGATCACCACGCCGTCGCGCGGGGCGACGACCGTGAACGCGTTGTGTCCCGCGGCGGACACCTTGAGCGACGAGAGCTTCGTCTCCGTGAGCGAGAGCGCGAGCTCCGCTTCCTTGAGCTCGTGATCGGCGTTCAGCGCCTCGCTGCCGGCGACGGCGCGCGCATCGACCATGGCTTGGATGCGGGCCTGCTTCGCCTGGGCGACCTTCAGATCGACCTCCGCCTTCTGGTGTTCTGAACGGAGCTCGGCGACGTCGGGGCTGCTGATGGTGACCAGCGGGTCGCCGGCCTTCACCGCCTGGCCGATCTCGACGAAGACCTGCGAGACGCGGCCGGCGAGGGGTGAGCCGACCCGCGAGGCGCGCGCCTCGTCGACCTTGAAGCGCGCGGGGTACGGATCGCTCCAGCGCTCGGCGAGCGGTGCCGCCGTGCCGCGGTGCACGAGCTTCCAGGCCGCCGCGTCCTGAGGCAGCGTGATGGCGTGCTCGCTGACGCGGACGCCGTCGGACGGCATCTCGACCTCGGCGCCGCCGCGCTCGAACGAGTGCGCGGCCCAGATGCCGGCGATGCCGACGCCGATGCCGATGCCGACGAAGAGGACGTTGCGATGAAACAAAATCAACGGGGTGCCTCGTGCTGCCGCGGGCCGAGCCGCTGGGCGATACTTTCCTGAAGCACGAGCCGTGCCGTGCAAAGAACCATCATGAATTCAGATGGTTTCACCATCCGGGCCACCGGTCGAGTTTCCGTGCTGAAATATACGTTCAGGCTCTTGGAATGCTGCTGAATGTTTTGTTTGTGGGCGAGCGCGGGTGTTGTTTGAAACTAATTTTCATGACGCCGTGCGCTCACGAGGCTCGCCCTATCACCATGTCCGGGTGAGCGCAGCGACCGCCCGCGAATGCAGTTGACGACATATGCATTGAGATGCATAAAGCGGGCATGCTCGAGCTCGTCACCACGGAGGCGTTCGCGCAGTGGTTCGCCGCTCTCGACGCGGCCGGCGCCGAGGACGTGGCGACCGCGCTCGATCTCGTCGAGGAGCTCGGTCCGCAGCGAAACCCGCCCGGCAGCCGCACCGCGTTGCTCTGGTACGAGCACCCGAGCGTGGCGCACTTCGAGTTCGCGAACGCGCTCGCCTGGGAGCTCGAGGGTTGGGGCGCATTTCTCGGCTACGCCGAGCGCGTGCTCGCGAAGCTCGACTCGCCGCGCTTCGTCTCGCGCCTCGAGCGCTTGCGGCACGCCGAGGCCGAACGGGCGCTCGGAGCCGTACGCCGTATCCGGCGGCTCGCCGATCCGCGCGCGCGCTGGTCGCTCGCGCTGACGAGCGCCTCGCTCGGCACGGGTTCTCGCCCGCGACCCGAGGACGCGTCGGCCGAGCTCCGGACGCTCTACTTCGAAGCGCTCGAGGCCGCCGGCTTCGCGCTCTCCGATCCGGTCTTGCCGGCGCAGGCGCTCTACGAGCTCGCGCGGCGCGCGCCCGGGCCGCCGTTCCGGCTGCTTTACGGCGTCGATACCGAGCGCTCCGTCGCTCTCGTCCTCCTCGGTGAGCGGCTCGATCGCCACTACTACGGGGATTCAGTGCGGCTCGCCGAGCGGCTCTGGCGCGCATTTCTCGAAGGCAAATTGTCGAACGTGGAGCGCCGCGCGCTCCGCTGAAGTGAAGGCTCATGGTGCGTACGCGAACGTGGAAATCGGTCAAGGCCGCGCGACTGACGCCGGCGGCGTCGGCGCGGGTGAAGGCGCGCGTCGAAGAAGAGCTGCGGACGCTCACGTTGAAGGAGCTCAGAAACGAGCTCGCGGTCACGCAGGCCGAGCTCGCCGCGAACGCCGACATGACGCAGTCGGAGTTGTCACGGCTCGAGAGCCGCGAGGATCATCGCGTTTCGAGCCTGCGGCGCTACATCGAAGCGCTCGGCGGTGAAATCGAGATCGCGGCCATCATCGGCGGCCGGCGCGTGAAGCTCTCGGACGTGTAGGTGCGCCATGGCCGGAGTCGTGCGGGACGTTTCCGACACCGCGCGCTGGGTCGCGCACTACCGCGCGCTCGAAGCGGAGCGGCCGAACGGCATCCTGCGCGATCCGTTCGCCCGCCGGCTCGCGGGGGAGCGCGGCCGCGCCATCGCCCGCGCGCTCCCGAAGCTCTCGCTCGAGTGGATGGTCCCGGTGCGCGCGAAGATCTACGACGAGCTCATCCTCGAGGCGCTCGCGGCGGGCGGCGTCGAGGTCGTCGTGAACCTAGCGGCGGGGCTCGACGCGCGTCCGTACCGGCTTCCGTTGCCGGCGGGGTTACGCTGGGTCGAAATCGACTTGCCGGAGCTCATCGCGGAAAAAGCGCGGCTCTTGGCGGACGAGCGCCCGCGTTGCGAGCTCGAACGCGTGGCGCTCGACCTCACGCGGACGGACGAGCTCGCGGCGTTGCTCGCGCGTTTCACCGGGGCGGAGCCGCACGTCCTCGTCGTGACGGAAGGTTTGCTCGCCTACCTCGACGAAACGAAGGTGCGTGCGCTCGCGGCCGCGCTCCACGCCGCGCCGGCCGTGCGCTTTTGGATCGCCGAAGCCGCGAAGCCGGAGGTGCTCGCCCGCGCGCGCCGCGCTTGGGGCAAGACACTCGAACCCGCCGGCGCCGCCATGAAGTTCGCGCCCGCGAGCGGCCTCGACTTCTTCACGGAGCTCGGCTTCGAGCCGCGCGCCACGCGCTCGCTGCTCGAAGAAGCCGAGCGCTACAGGCGCGAAATGCGCTTTGCCGCCGTCGCTCGCCAGGTGACGACGTGGCTCCGCGGCCGCGAAGCGTGGCGCAAGCTCGCGATGTACGGCTTGCTCGAAAAGGCGTGAGGTCCGGACGCGGCGAGCGCGCCGAACGAGCCTCACTCCGCGCTCGTCAGGGCGCGACGATCTCGCGAACGCTGCCCTTCTTGTAGAGGAGCCCGTTCGTGCCGACGCCGTCGCTGCGAAAATAAACGGTGATGTTCGGCTTGCCGCTCTCGGAGCCGTCGCGCGTGGGCGCGTTCGTGAGCTTCGCGGCCGGATCGATGCCGCTCTTGCACGGCGTGCCGCCGACGCCGAAGTTCGTCCCGTCGTCCTCGAGCTCTTGCAACAGCGTCCAGCTGCCGCCGTTCAGGCCGTCGGTGGTGTCGAGGTAGAGCTCGAGCTTCACGTTGCCGTTCGCGAGGTCGTACACGGCGAGCTTGTAGCCGAGCCAGACGTTTTTCGGCATCCCGCCGTGCCATTGTTCGTGCGTCATGATCGAGACGGAGTCGGGGTGCGCCGTCTCCTTCTCGAAGTCGATGTTGCCGTCGTAGCGCATGCGGCCGTCGATGCCGCGCGTGTCGCAGAGGTTCACGTCCTCGTCGCCGATGGTGCCGTGGTTCGTGCGCGTGAGCGCCACGAGGCCGCCCCACGCCGTGCCGTCGTCGTCGACGCGCTGGAAGTACATCGTCACCTCGACGTCGCGCCACTGGTCCACGAGCGCCGGATCGTGGATGTACATGCGCGGCACGTCGCCCGTGATCTGGAAGATGCCGTCGCCGTCGGTGTGGTAGCTCGCGTCGCCGTGATCGGCGTCGAACCAGGGATCGCTCGGATCCTGCCCGGTGAAACTCCGCGGGTTCGAATCCCACTTCGCGTACCAGGCTTTCCCGCCCGCGAGCGTCGGGTAGAGCATCTTGACGCCGAACGGATCGAGGCCGGCGTCGGTCGTTCCGCTCCCCGCTTCGCCCGCGGCTCCGCTCGACCCCGTGCGTCCGCCGCCGCTCGTGCCCGCGCGCGCTGCGCCGCTTCCCGCGTGACCGCCGCTCGCGCCGCCGCCACTCGTCGTGCCGGCGCCGCCGCCCGTCCGCGCGCTCGACCCCGAAGTGCCGCTGCCCGCCGTGGACGAGCCGGCCGTGGCGCCGCTCGCCGTCCGCCCGGCGCCGCCGTTCGAGCCGCCGTTCGAGCCGCCGCTTCCCGTCTTGCCGGCCTGACCCGCCTGAACGGCGCCGCCGGCGCCGCCAGCCGCCGACGTACCCGCCGTGCCGCCGTGGCCGCCCGCGCTCGCGCCCGCGCCGTTCCCGGCGTCTCCGCTTTTGTCGCTGTTCGAACAGGCGGCAAAAACGGCGAACGGGGCGGCGAGCACCCAGAGGCGAGCCGAAGTCATGGGCCGTCTTCACGTACCCCGGCCGGACGCATCCGGCTCACGCGGCCGGCGCGCCCGTGGTGGCGCGTCAGTTCGGGGGGCTCGCGCCTTCGAGCTTGCGGGTGAGCGCGGTGAGGCGCTGCTTCAACGCGTCGGCCTCGCGCATGACTTCGGGAAAATCGTCGGCACGCGCGGCCTCGAAGAGCGCGCGCGCGTCGTCCGCGATGCGGTGGAGCTGGCCTTTGGCGGTCTCGAGCAGGCTCGTGCGGTCGCCGCCCGCCTGAAGGAGCGCCGTCGCCTCCGCGGCCGCCTGTCCGAGCGCCGCGAACGCGCGCATGTGCTCCGCGAGCTTCTGCATGCGCGTCTGAATTTCGGTCGCGAACGCCGCGAGCGGCTCGAGCGCGGCTTTCTGGCGAGCTTCCATCTCCTGCATCGCGACACCGAGCGAGCGGAGCCCGGCGCCCAGGCGCTCCGGCATCGCGAGCGCTTCCCCGAGCTCCTTCGCCGCGCGCGTGATGGTCTTCTCCGAATCGAGCCGATGCTTCTGCACCGTGCGCGCCAGCGTCTCGAGCTCGACGAGCTCGCCTTCGAGCTCTTCCGCCGCTTTGACGATCGGAGGCACGCGCTTTTCGGGCTTGCTCATGGGCGAAGAGGATAGAGCGATTCGCCGGAGGGGGTGAGTCCGAGCTTCCGGCTTTTCAATCAAGTGCGCCGGGCGCCGGGTCATTCTCGCCACGCTCGGCGCCCCCTACGTTCCCACCACGACGCGCGACGCAGGGCTCAGCGCCCAGAGCCGCGCTCGGAGGAGAACGAAGCATGTCGACTAACGAGTACCAAGGAAGCTGTTTTTGTGGCGCCGTCGAGCTCAAGGTGACGGGTCAGCCGGTGGGGATGGGCTATTGCCATTGCAGCTCGTGCCGAGCGTGGTCGGCCGGGCCGGTGAACGCGTTCACCCTGTGGGCGCCGACGGCGGTGCAGGTGACGCGCGGCGCCGAGCAGATCGGGTCGTTCAGCAAGACGCCGAACAGCATCCGCAAGTGGTGCAAGGCGTGCGGCGGGCACCTGTTCACGGAGCATCCCGGCTTCGGGCTGACGGACGTTTACGCGGCGGTGCTGCGGGGGTTCCGTTTCGAGCCCGGCGTGCACGTCAATTACGCCGAAACGGTGCTGCCGCTCCACGACGGCTTGCCGAAGCAGCGCGACTTTCCGAGTGAGCTCGGCGGGTCCGGCGAGCTCGCGGCCGAGTAGCGCGCCCCGGGAACGTGACGAGCGTCAGCGAAACGCGGCGCTCGTCGCGTCGAGCAGCGGATTTTGGTAGCCGTCGTCGCCGTAAGGGAACGCGACTCCTTCGTTGATGGTCCAGATGATGGTGCCGCCGTAGCCGTTGTCCTTCACCCACGCGGCCTTCGCCTGGACGGTCTTCACGTCCTCATAGGTGAGAAATTGGGTGGGCGGCCCGGCGTCGCCCGGAAATTGGTCGGTCCACGCCGGATGGAACTCCGAAGGCCAGGAGAGCGCGGTCGTCTTGGCGGTGTCGTCCCACGTGGCCACGGCGCCGCCCTGGTTTTCGAAGTAGCGGACGATGTTGCCGTAGGAGAGCTTCGTGTCGTCTTCGTAGGTCGTCGCGTCGCCGTATTGTTGGAGGACGGCGGTGACGGGCGCGCTCACCGCGCGGCCGTAGAAGCCGATACCCACGCCGAGCTTCGACTTCGGGATGCCGAGCGCGGACCAGTCGCCGAGCGAGGACGCGACGTCAAACGGATGATCGGCGCCCTCGCCGGACAGCGGGTCGAGGTACCAGACCGCCCAGCCCGGATATGCGCCCGACCCCGTGTAGGTCATGACGTTCAGCTGATCGACCGCGTCGAACGACTTCGACCACATCGCGCTCGCGTCCGCGTCGATGCCGGCGTTCACGTTGACGGCGCCGACCGGCGCGGTGACGAGGAAGCCGGGCGGCGCGGCCGCGCGGAGATCGTGCACGAGCGCCGCAAAATCGCCGTAGACGATCGAGTCTTCCCAGTCGAGATCGACGCCGTCGTAGCCCCACGCCGCGCACGCCGCGACGATGTCGGCGATGAACGCCGCCCGGTTCGCCGCGCTCGCGGCGGCGGCGAACCCCGCGCCCGCGCCGGCGCCCCCGAGCGAGATCAACGGGTGAGTGCCGCCCGCGTGCGCCGCGCTCGCGAAATTCGCCATGCCGTTTTCGCCGAGGTTGTCGCTCGCGTTGCTCGAGTCGAGCGTCGCGTACGGGCTCGCCTTCGACGTGGCCGCGGGCGCTCGTGGTTCGACGAACGAAAGCGCGGCGTGCGTGAGATCCTTCCACGCAATCTTTTCGAGCGGGTACTGCTCGGTTTGCCAGACGGCCCAATAGCCGTAGACCCAGCGCGTCGCGCCCTCACCGGCTGAGCCGCCGGAACCCGCGGCCCCGGCGTCCGACGCGCCGCTCGTGCCTCCGCCGCCCGCCGCCGGAACGCCGCCGCCCGCCGCCGCACCCGCAACGCCTCCGCTCGCACTCGGTGCGCCCGCGCCGCCCGCTCCGGCCGTCGCCGCTCCGCCGCTCCCGCCGCCGCCGTTCGCGCGCGTCCCGGCGTTTCCGGCCGTCGCTCCGCGTCCGGTGCCGCCACTCGACGCCGCCGTTCCGCTCGTTCCGCCCGACGCGCCCGAGCCCGCCGAAGCGCTCGTGCCGGCGTGCCCGCCGTCCGACGCCGGCCCCGCCTTCGTCGTCGAGCCGCACGCCGCGGCGCACAGCGGCGCCAGCGCGAGCGACACCATGGTCGCACTCCGCGTCACGAGCCCAGCCGGTGAGTCACTCACGCTCACTCAGATTACCACGCGCCCTCCACCCCCAAAACGATCGCCACAAAAAGGAGACGGGGCGCCTCGTGGACGCCCCGTCTGTTTCGATACACCCAAGCGAGCTTGGGTGCCGAGCTCAGGGAAGGATCAGAGCTCGCAGTCGACCGCCGTGTCCGTCGTCGAGTCGTAGATGCACACGTCGCCGTCGCCGGAGTTCACGCCGCCGGCGTCGCCGTCGAGCGTGTC
>Ga0335083_10000688_pt1 | contig 49465 bp, 47 predicted proteins | sample Lox_Sample_42_FD_206716 | JGI IMG/M metagenome (GOLD analysis project Ga0335083, IMG submission 206716) | Soil microbial communities from Loxahatchee National Wildlife Refuge, Florida, United States - Lox_Sample_4.2 | ecosystem: Environmental > Terrestrial > Soil > Wetlands | place: USA...
TTCGGATTGAATGAGAGATCGAAGCAGTAGAGCCCAGCCACCGGGTGGGTCACAGAGATGACGCCCTTCGAGCGGCCTTCGTCCAGCGTCCCGCTGGATGAGACGGCCGCGTATCCGAGCGCCGTACCTTCTTTGCCTTCTTTGCCCGGGAGCCCTTCTTTCCCTTCTTTGCCTTCTTTGCCTTCTTTGCCTTCTTTGCCTGCGGGGCCTTCTTTGCCCTGGGCTCCGGTTCCCCCTTTGGGTCCCTTCTTGCCCTTGAGCTTCTTGAGCACCGAAGGCTTGATCTGGCTGGTGGAGCTGATCAGGTAGTTGTTGGCGGCGAGCGCCCCTCCGCTCATGGCGAAGAGCAGCGCAAGCGTCGCTGCGACGTTGGCGTAGCTGAGCCGAATGCGCATCGTGTCGTGTCCTCCCGAAGTCGTTTACGCGCTAGTCGAAGCTAGTGGGACCGCAGGACGGACCCACGCCACGCCCTGAGAGGTCGCACCGCGGCTGGAGCGAGCGTCGGGACAGGACCGGCGGGACCACAGCGTCGTGCTATCAGCGCCGCGGCGAATCTGGCCCTCTCGGCGAAACTCCTCGAGACCTCGAAAATGCGCCCGGAGGTGTGTGGTTTCAGCAGATAGGCGACACATGTGTCAGGACATGGGAGACACCGACATGGGGGTCTTCTCGTGTTCAAGGCGCGGTATCTGGTCGAGGCGCATGTGTTGGAGGGGCGCTCGGTAGCTGAGCTAGCCGCGGCGTGTGTCGATGCCTCGATCTAGGCCCTGGACCTCGGAGGATGGCTTTGGCTTCGCGGACTATACGCAGCCGCTGTGGTCGTGGTCCGGGTTTCGTATAGGTCAGCAGCGGCTGCATGACCCAGCCTGGAGTTGGCTCGCCGATGATGTCGTCCGAACGGAAGGTTGGCCCATGGGTTTACGTGTAGCCGATGCGTTGATCGAGACCGCCGTCCGGGCAGGCGTGGAGCGGGTTTACGGCGTGATCGGGGATAGCCTCAATCCGATCGGCGATGCCATCCGGCGCAACGGCAAGCTGCGTTGGATTCACGTCCGCCACGAGGAGGTTGGCGCGTTCGCGGCTGGGGCGGAGGCTCAGCTCACCGGCCGCGTAACGATGTGCGCCGGATCTGCGGGGCCCGGGCACGTGCACCTGCTCAACGGGCTCTATGACGCAAACAGGACGCGCGCCCCGGTGTTCGCGCTAGCGTCGGTCGCAGCGAGCGTCGAGCTCGGTGGTTCCTACTTTCAAGAGACCGACCCTCATGGCATGTTTGACGGTTGCAGCGTCTACAATGCGAGCTGCTCCACGCACGCACAGGCGCCCCGGGTCTTCGAGATGGCGTTCCAGCATGCCACTGCCCGCCAGGGCGTCGCTGTCGTTGAGCTCTCGGGCGACATCGCCGAGCAGGACACTGGCCTGCCTGCGCTTGCGCCGCACAGCTTCAACATCGGGGCGCCGGTATCCGTCCCGGCGGATAGCGACCTGGATGCGGTTGCCGAGCTGATCGACAGTCATCAAAAGGTCACGATCTATTGCGGTTCCGGGGTCCGCAACGCCCATCCCGACGTGATCACGCTGGCCGAGCGCATCAAGGCTCCGGTCGCCTATGCGCTGCGGGCGAAGGAGTTCATCGAGCACGACAATCCCTACGCCGTGGGCCTGACGGGGTTGATCGGGTTCGGGGGAGCTACCAAGGCGTTGCACGATGCCGACCTGCTGCTGCTCGTCGGCACCGACTTTCCCTACCGCCAGTTCGTCCCCACGGGAAAGACGATCATCCAGATCGACTCCCGCCCCGAGCATCTTGGACGGCGGACCCGTCTCGACTATGGCCTGGCGGGCGACGCCGCTCTGACGCTGCGCGGACTGTGCGAGCGAGTCGCCGCGAAGACCCACGACTCGCACCTGCGTGCGGCACAGAAGCTTCACGAGGAGGCTCGCCGCAAGCTGGACGTCTACGTCCGCCACAGCGGAGGTCAGTCACCTGTGCATCCTGAGTTCCTCGCAGCGACGCTCGACCGGCTCGCTTCCCGGGACGCTGTCTTCACCGCCGACACGGGCATGTCTGCGGTGTGGGCATGCCGCTACCTGAATATGACCGCTGGTCGGCGGCTGATCGGCTCCTTCAACCATGGGTCGATGGCCAACGCGATGCCGCAGGCGATCGGCGCCCAGCTCGCCCACCCTGGTCGCCAGGTCGTCGCGATGTGCGGGGATGGTGGGCTGACGATGCTGCTCGGTGACCTGAGCACGGTCACGACCTACGACCTGCCGATCAAGATCATCGTGTTCGACAACGGGCTGCTCGACATGGTGCACTGGGAGATGCTCTCGGAGGGGTTCGAGCCGTATGAAACGGATCTCAAGAACCCTGACTTCGCAAAGCTCGCCGATGCCTATGGGATCCTCGGGATCGCTGTCGATCGCCACGACGACGTCCCTGACGCCCTCGAGCGGGCGTTCGCGCACGCCGGCCCGGCACTTGTCTCGATCAAGACCGCGGCGCTGGCCGCGGGGATGCCCCAATACCCGACCTGGGAGCAGGCCAAGGGTTTCGCGAAGTCGACGGCGAAGCTCGTCTGGCACGGCCACGCGGACCAGGTGGTCGACCTAGCCAGCGAGAGTATCCGCGATATCGAGCAGCTACCCGGGCTGCCAACACAACGCGAGCGCCCGTAATGCACGAAGCCGATACCGTCATTCCTCGCACCGACGAGCAATCCCAGGGCTCGGCGGCGTCCCAGCGGTTCACGTTGCCTCAGTTCGGCATCTTTGCCCAGGGGACGCACGCCCACCATTTCCTCGAGTTCGATCTGAAGCCAGGCGTCACGCCTCGCGACGCGGTCGCGGCTTTCCGGTTACTACGGACACCTGACGTCTCGGCTGGAGGGGTGAATCTTGTCCTCGCCCTTGGGAGCGACATCTGGCGCGACGTGGCGCCGTCGATGGCGCCGAACAACCTGGGCCCGTTCGAGCGGATTGAGGGGAAGGACGGCCACCGTGCGCCAGCGACTCAGCACGACGCCTGGCTGTGGATCAGCGGCGCCGAGCCGGACGTGACATGGCAGAGCGCACATGCTGCCGTGCTCGCGGTTGCCGAGGCGGCGGATGTGGCCACCGAGCAACAGGCGTTCACCTACCTGGGCGGCCGCGACATCACGGGCTTCATCGACGGCACAGCCAACCCTCAGGTCCGCCGCGCCGCCGACGTCGCGCTCGTCCCTCCCGGCCACGCCGGAGAAGGGGGCAGTCACGTGCTCACGATGCGATGGGTGCACGACCTCGTAGCGTTCAACCGGCTCTCGATCAGCGACCAGCAGCGTGTCTTTGGGCGGACGAAGGCAGACAGCATGGAGCTGTCAGACGCTGAAAAGCCGCCCACGGCCCACATCGCGCGCGTCGAGATCACCAAGGCCGGCGAGGAGCTCGAGATCTTCCGCCGCAGCGTTCCCTACGGGACCGCCGAGGAGCATGGGCTGTACTTCGTCGCCTTCAGCGCCGAGCGTTCTCGCTATGACCAGATGCTGGCCCGCATGTTTGGAACTGCCGCCGACGGTGTCCGCGACCACCTCACCGACTTCTCGCGGCCAGTAACAGGCGCCTACTACTTTGCTCCGTCGCTCAATGCGCTGAACGAGCTCGCCGGCGCTGAGCAGCGCTCGTGAACCCGGCGTCCCGATTGCTCATCCGTTGGTTGCTGGGAGCTGCGCCCGATCGTGGAACTCGGATACTCCCGCCGCCGCGTGCCCGTCAGCAAGCGCCGAGACCGATGAGCTGAGGTGGTCCGGGCGGGCTGAGTCGGCGCGCAGCGGCAGTACTGCGGTGATCCGAGTCCCGCGGCCAGGCGGGCTTGCGATCTGCAGCTGGCCTCCCAGGGCCGCGACGCGGTCGCGGACCGGGAGTGCTTGGTGACGTTTGTGAGCGCCTCGGCAACGACAAAGTAGGCGCCGGCCTCGACCTCCCGGGCGAATCGCTCCGGGGGCACGTCCACCGTGACGCGCTCGGGTGCGCGCAAGGCCAGCTCCTCGATGCGAGCCGCCAACCCGCCTCGGGCGAGAGCGTTCGGAATGATCCCGTGGGCGAGCTCGCGAAGCTCGGTGTTGGCTTGCTCGGCCTGGACGCGGCACAGGAAAAGCCCGGGCCCGACGGCGGGCCTTCTTCGACGGCATCGTGAGGAATCTGCCCACTGGTGCTTACAGCCCACCTTTGGCCGCGATCGATCCCGCTACGGAGAGGCTGTCGAATCGCGCCCGCTGATCCGAAGCGCCAGTCCGATCACCAAGGTGAGGCAACCCACGATCAGCAGAATCAGGCCGACAGTCGAGATGCTCACCCCCGCGACTTCGGCAGTGACGGCGAAGCGCAGGATCGAGCCCAGCGCGAGGAGGAGCAGTCCGCCGGCGATCATCGGGGTGTCGCTCCATCGCGGCCGGGCACCTCGGCGCCACTGGACACGGACGTGCGGCTGATGTCATCGCGCCGCTCAGCGAGCGAGCATTTCGCCGACTCGCGCACTAGCTGCTCGATGGCAATCTCGGCTCGGACGTCCGCGCCGCCGATCTCATCATCGGACTCCCTCGAATCGCCGAGCACAGCCGTCTTCGCGACAGCGACGTGGGACGAGCGGCACGACGCCGAGCGCATTCAGACCGCACCCAGAGTGACCTGCAACTCGCAGCGCAGACCGTCGCGTGCACCTGTCGCGCGAAGGGACCGCCGTCTCCCGCGCTCAACGGCTTCACGAAAGCTTGCGGCATCGACCCCCGGGACCCGTCCGGTCACATGAAGCGCGAGTTGGATCAATGCGCGGTCGGGACAGGGGCCCGCGTAGGTGCAGTCGGCTTCAACAACGATCTCGTTTGCTGGCGAGCCGGCAAGGCTGAGCTCCTCTGCGACAGCTGCAGCCATGAACGTCGCGTGCGCGACGGCCAGCAGCTCGCCCGGTGTTGCCTCGTGCGGTGCCGGGTCGCCCACCGGCAGCGTGACGGGCATTGCACCGAAGGCAAAGCTCGCACTCTCTACGCGGGCAGTCCCGGTGGCAGGATGGGCCAAGACGCGTCCATGACGAACGACGCTCTGGTCGGCCCGAGCAGCAGACGAACTCTGAGCACCAGACGGGGAGTTGACAGACCGAGTCATATGGGCGGCACCTCGTGAAAAACTGGCTTCGCGTACGACCGAAGCCTGGATGGCGGGACTTGAGACATCTAGACGGGGCGAGCGACGCCTCCATACCCTCCACTTACACGCCGTCTGGTAAGCGCTCACCGGTAACCGGGCGGTATGGCCTCGTCGTTCATCGTTCTCGGTATCGCGCGTCTGTCACTCCATTCTGCTGGCGTCCCTCAACATGAAAGGAACGCCGCACATGCTCACAAACACCACGGTCGAAGATGAGGTGCGTGACGCCTTGCAGCTCGATCCTCGCATCCCCGATGACGGGGAGATCGCACTGGCCGCCCAAGAGGGGACGGTTACGCTCCGTGGCACGGTCGGCAGCTTCAGCCAGCGCCGCGCGGCCGTCAAGGACGCTCGCGAGGCGGACGGCGTCGAGGACGTCATCGACGAGCTGCAGGTACGACTGCTCAACGATGATCGCCGCGAGGACGCAGACATCCGCGGCGCCGCGCTGCAGTTTCTCATGTGGGACGTCGAGGTTCCCGCTGAGTCCATCGACGTCAAGATCAGCGATGGTTGGGCCACGCTCAAGGGTGACGTCAGTTACCAATTCGAGAGCGACGCCGCGTTCAACGACGTGGCGTGCCTCTACGGCGTCGTCGGGATCACCAACGACATCGAGGTGGTCACGCCCTGACGTCCCCGGTCAGCGTGGGCGGATTGGCCGCCCACGCTGACCATGCCCGCCCAAGGCGGCCGTCAGCTGAGCCGCGGGGCCCCTTGCCTGCAGTGATGCTGTTGCCCGGGGTGCCCTAGCCTGCGGAGCGCTCGCCCGCCGCGCGGCGCATGGGGCCCAGATGACGGCGCAGCAATGCGTAGCCGATTGCGCCGCCGATGAGCGGCACGAGCAGGCCGACCGCTTGATAGAGCAGCACGGCGGCGACCGCCGCGTCGTGGCTTACGCCGTAGAGGATGAACATGCCCACCATGCCGCCGATCGTGCCGATTCCGGCCGGCAGGGGAATCGATCCGCCGAGTGCGCCGATGACGTACGCCATCACGACCACGCCGAAGCCGGGGATCGGGTGAGCGTGGATGGCGATGAATGCACTCCAGAGGACGAGCACGTCCAGCCACAGATAGACGAGTGCTCCGAGCACGCTTTTGGTACCGGCGCGATGAAACAGGAGCCGGTCGGTGTCGTCGACGGCATCGGCAACCGTGGCGATCGCCTTGGCGATCCTTGAATGATCGCGTTGTAGTCTGGCGGCCAAGGTCGGTGCGCGGCGGGCAATCAGCAAGGCGGCTGCGATCCCCAGTGCGGCAAGCGCCGCGGGCAGCAGCGTCAGCGTGAGATTGCGATCGCCGGAGAGCACGCCGGTCGCCAGCGCCAGACCAAAGACAATCAACGCGAGCGCATCGACGGCAGTGTTGAGGAAGCTCAGGTTGAACTCGCGCTCGGCGATCAACTCGTTCGACAGTCCGAAGCGATGCAGTATCCAGGCTCCGACGCCCACGCCCCCGAGCGAGCCCCCGGGAACGAACGTTCCTCCTCCCAACTGTGCCCATGCGGCGCGGATACCGGTTCGTCTACCACCGCCCCTCCGACTCAACAGGTCCTGCGGATCAACGATCGAGCGCCAGGAGAGAACGAAACCCATCTCAGACAAGGTCTCGAGCAGCGAAGCCCCCAGGACCCACTGCCAGCGAACCTGCTGCAGGCTGCTGAGCGCCTGGTTCAGACCTGGGACGAGCTTCAGCACGAGCGCAACAGCAGCGACATATCCGAGCAGCTTCAGAGCCGCCTTCTGCAGCTGACCCTTCGTTGCACCGAGTGCGCGCCGCGTATGGCGCACCTGGGCGTTCGTAGGCGACATCAGCGCCGCGTCCCGACCGTCGCCCATCACCGCTCGCCGCGGATCCACGCCTCTACCATGCCGGCGTTCGCCATCTGCGCCGCATGCGTCCCACCGGCGCCCGCCATACGTTCCCGTTCTCGCCGGCAAGGAGGGCTGGTCTGCGCCTGCGACGGACGCGCATAGCTTCCTTAGATGAGGAGCAACCTCGGCGTCGTGCGCGCGACCGCTAGCGCGGGCAACACGGTCACTACTTTGAGCGGGCCCGCAAGGTGTGCAAGTGCCTGCGGAAGGCGGCGCGCATCATGCACGAGCTTTGGGGTGATGTGGTAGCGGTCGTCGTAGTGTCGGAACGTCGTGTTCCTGCGGAGATCACGCGCGTATTGCGGTGCGTTGCGCGACAGCTGGTGCACCTGCTTGACCATGCCGGGTATCACGATGTCGCCGATGACCGCCACGGCGACCGCAAGCACGACGAAGATGGCAAGGATGATCACGGCACGGGGTACCCGCTTGGCGCCGCGGTCGAGCGCATCGACGATCGGCAGGAGCGCAAGCGCCAGGAACAGGCTGATCGCGACCAGGCGTATGACCTCGCGAACGCGCCACGCCAGGTATAGGGCGATCGCACACGCGATCGTTACGAGCAGAATCCGAACCACTCCCCGCAGCGACGGCGCCGCCAGTCGGACGGCAGGCGTCGCCCGGGGCCTCACCGGAGGGCGATGCTGGCTGCTGGCCGGCTGCTCTGCCACGACACATCGGTGGCCGTTACAGCCACCCGACCACGGTCTGTAGGAGCACCACCGCGGACAGCGCTCCAACAATCGCGACACAAACTGCTGCCAGCGCGCGGAAGCGCGGGCCGTTGGCGGCGTCGCCGAGCACAGAGCGGCGGTTGGCCAGGATCAGGATGTATGTCAACAGGACCGGCGTGATGAATCCGTTCAGCACCTGCGCGTTGACGACGAGCTCGACCGCGTTCCCGGGCAGTAGGGCGACGGCAGCGCCGATCGCAAGCTGAGCCGAAAACAGCCCATAAAAGAAGGGCGCCTCGCGCAGCTTGCGCGAGAGCGAGCGCTCGACGCCCGCCGTCTCCGCGATCGCGTAAGCCGTCGACAACGGGACGACCGACGCGGCAAGCAGGGACGCGCCGAGCAATCCGACGGCAAAGAGCTGTTCGGCGGCGGCCCCGGCGACGGGGCGCAGCGCGCTCGCCGCCTGAGCCGCGGAGCTGAGCGGTCCGGTGCCACCGATCGCGGCAGCGGTGGCGATGATGATGAAAACCGAGATGACGTCGCTGAGGATCGCGCCGTTGATCGTGTCGATTCGCTCACCGCCGTAGGACTTGGGCGTGACGCCCTTGTCCACGACCGCCGAGGTCAGGTAGAACTGCATGTATGGGGTGATCGTCGTGCCAATGAGAGCGACCGACAGCAGCAGGAACGCCTTCGAATGCAGGAAGTGCGGCCACAGCAGGTTGCTCAGGACCGCGCCGGTGTGCGGGTGGCCCAGAAATGCCGAGACCGGGTAGGCGAGGAACACGAGGCCCATCACGAGGAAGACGCGTTCGGCGCGCGAGTAGCTGCCCAGTACCGTCACAGCCCAGATTGCAATGAGCGCGAGCGGAACAGCGATGTAGCGCGATACCCCAAAGATTTCCATTGATGCGCCAACGCCCGCGAACTCGCTGACCGTCAGCCCCGCGTTCGCGACGAACAGCAGCACCATCGCGCTTGCGCCGCTTCGCAGCGGGAACTGCTCTCGGATCAGTGCGCCAAGACCCTCCCCCGTGTAGGCGCCAAGTCGCGAGCACATCTCCTGCACGACGATCAGCGCCACCGTGATGAGTACCATCAGAAACAGCGTCCGGCAGCCGAACTGCGCCCCGGCGCTGGCATACGTCAGGATGCCCCCGGCATCGTTGCCGGCATTCGCCGCGATCAGGCCGGGGCCGAGGATCGCGAGGAAGCCCAGCACCCGCTTCAGCCAGTGCGGAAGCCGCGCGGCGGGCGTTGACGCCGGTGCGTTCGGTGTGTCGAGCGCGCTCACGACGAACCGTCTCCCTCCTTCTCGTCGGCGGACCGAAGCGCCGCCTCGATGTCACTGGCCCCCAACTCGCGGAGCTCGGCTGCAGCGACATCGAGCTCGAGCACGGCGCCCGTTTGCCCGGCGAGCGCAGACGGGTGGCGGTGGGGACGGACTTCATCTGGACGTGCGGGAGAGAACGAGCGGATCGTCGCCCAGTCGATGACCCGCTCCGGTCGGACGTGCCGGCGCAGACGCCCCGGTCCTATGCGCCTGAGCAGCGCCCTCGGGCCTACCTCGATCCCGATCAGATCTATGCGTCCGTCGACGGCGGCCAGATAGACGTCGCTGGGACGCACCAGCTGCGTGCCGCCCTTGTCGACGACCTGGCGATCGAGCACGTCGTGCGCCAGGGCGACCTCCCCAGGACGGCGCTCGACGGTGCGGGCGTAGGCCGCTGCAGAGCGCAGGCGAACCGACGCCGGCGCAGAAGCCTCGATCCAGCTCGCACCGATCAGCACATCGCGCCTGCCGGAGCGTACGACGATCGCCGTCGCGGGTGGATACGCGGCGGCAGTGCTCCAATGAACCACCACGTCACGAAGCCGCCCGACGAGCTCGTCCGCAGAGTCCCTCACCTCCGTTCCGAGGACCGCCGCAAGCGAGATCAGCGACCCCTGGAGCGCATCTGCGGCTGCGCTCTCACGCCAGCGGCGCGCCCGCTCTTCGCGCAGCTGTGCTACAGCATCCAAGCGAGCGGCGGAAGCCGGATTGCGCTCCCTTCCGGGCCACCACGTGGGACGGATAAACCCCATCCCAAGTGCGTACCCCGGCGCAGTGGACCTGCCTAGACCGTTCGTGCATCGCGGTCATACCCATGGGTGCTTACGCGGGCGATGACGCTCGCGCACGGTTAGGGCATGAGTGCCGAACCCCTGAATCAGATGGCGAGGAAGGCGACATCGGGCAGTCGGGATCGATCGGCCGAGCATGACTGCAACTTGGCCCTTGGCCTGGGCCGGTCAGCCGCCGAGAGGAGAGCCGGGCGAGGTGCCATAGGCATCCCGGCGGCAGATCGGATCGCCGTACAACGTCCGTACGACGTGGGCCTCCACCGCCACCTCATCCCGCGTGAGCAGGCCTACCTGCTCGCGGGCACGCTGCCAGCCGGCGAACAAGACGCTGATCCTCAGTACAGAAGGTAACGCGAGCTCATCTTGCGCGGCGCGAAATGCCCGGTAGTCGGCCGCCCGAAGCTCACTCGGCTCGACCGACAGCCAACGCGCCGCGTGCTGCATCGCAGCAGCAGCCTCACGCTGTGCGCGGCCCCGGGCGAAGGTAGCACCGCCGGCTTCACGCGCAGCAAGCGGCGCCGCCTTGGCGGTCGCGACTCCGGATATGGCCATACGATCGCTGTTGGAGTGGCCGTACTTCTCGCGCCGCTCGGTGTGGGACATTCTGGCTCCGATGGGGTGCGCTCGTGCGTCGGTACGCGCCGACGTAGAGGGCTGCGGCGCGGTCATACGAAGACGTTGCCGTTCCCCTATTCGAACTCAACGAAGTCGACAGCCAAGTCGGGATCTGAGATCACCAGCACATCCGTCTGAGAGGCCGCGTTGTTGTCCGCGTCATGTCCGCAAGCCGGGCAGTGCTCGCCCTGGTCGCACAGACACGCCGAGAATGTCGAGCCGCCGGTGCAGTTGCATCCTTCAGGGGCCTCGCATTTCGAACACATGACGAACCTTCCTTTCCTCGTGGGTTGCGTAGATGCGTCAGAGCGAGTGTGGTGTCCGCGGCCGTGCTGACGGAAGACGAACCGCGATGGCGGACGACAGCCCGCGCTTATACCCGCGTGCCGGCGGCCAGCCAACACCGCCGCGTACTGCAACCCATCCTCCTGGTGCGCCAGCGTCCTGAACCGTCAAACGCCTGCCGGCGTCCTTGGGCGAGCGGGGGTCGACGCGACGACGGACGAGATCGCCGACGAGTTGCAGGACGCCGTCAGCGCTTAGGGGCGCTACCCAACCGCACGCGGGGCCAGGGCGGCCGGAGGCTCTCGTCCGGCCGCCCGCCCACGGCGGCACCGGATCTCCGGCCCCATATGGATGGTGTATGACGGGGAGCCCACGGGCGCCTTGGAAAGACGGGCCGCAGGGCCGAGCATCTATCCATGACAACTGCTTTTGTACTCTCCGGCGGCGCGAGTCTCGGTGCCTGCCAGGTCGGGATGTTGGAGGCGCTTTATGAGAGGGACATCCGCCCCGACCTGCTGGTCGGCACGTCGGTCGGGGCGATCAACGCCGCCTTCATCGCTTCGCGCCCACCGACCGTGCGGACGGCTCGCAAGTTGCAGGGAGTCTGGAGGGGACTCAGCCGGGGCCAGATCTTTCCCGCCAATCCGCTGACCGCAGGCCTGGGCCTGCTCGGCGTGCGCGATCACTCAGTCCCGGTGGGGTCGCTGCGAAAGCTACTCAGCGCGCACGTCGAGGTGCAGAGACTCGAGGACGCGTCCGTCGCACTCCACGTCGTCGCGGCCGACGCGCTGAGCGGGGAGGAGGTCTTATTGTCAAACGGACCTGCCATTGATGCGATTCTCGCCAGTGCTGCGATTCCGGGCGTGTACCCACCGGTCCCCTGGGCGGGCCAGATGCTCATGGACGGCGGCATCCTCAACAACACCCCGATCTCTCACGCGGTCGCCCTCGGAGCCGAGCGCATCATCGTGTTGCCCGCGATCGGGAGCCAGCGGCTGGTCCGCGTACCACGCGGCGCCATTGCCGCCGGCGTGATTGCCCTGTCACGAGGCATCAACCAGCGCTTTGCGAATGACCTCGTCCATTACGCCGACGCGGCCGAGCTGGTCGTGCTTCCATCGCCCGACGGTGGGATCCTGCCAGCGGATTTCGGTCACGCCGAGGAGCTGATCGCCGAGGGCCTGGAGCGTGCACGCGCGATGCTGGCGCATCGACTGCAACCTGCGCCACTACGGCTCGTGGCGTGACCGCTCGCAGCCTTAGAGCCCAGGGTTCGTGCTCATGCTGTACGGCCGGCCCCCGGACGAACGCCGGATACCATCTCCTCGATAACGGATCCGTATTGGTGACTCTCTGCTTCGGACGCAGACTCCAACAATGAGAGACACCGAGACAGGCCTAGGGTTGGTCGTTGTTGCCGGAATCATGATCATGATCGGTGGGATCCTGAACATGATCTGGGGATAGCCGCGATCAGCAGCTCCAGCTTCTTTGTCGAGCACGCCACTTACACAGTGAGCGACCTGAGCCTGTCTGTTCGCGATCGATATCCTCGTCATCTACGGACTCGCCGCCTACGGCGGACGCAGTCTGGCCAATTGAGGGCCGTGATCTCCTCGGGGTCAAGAGGGGGGCCGCGGAGGCTGCGTACCCAGCTCGCGCCAGCGCTCGGACTTCCCTGACCATCGCGCGCGAAGCGAGGGCTGCTGGTAGGCGCCCAGCAACAGCGCTGCAACGATCCCCGTCGCCAGCCGGTTGACCGCGAGTCGTCGAACGCGCGGGGTGGACACAGCCAGGCCGGGTGGACAATGATCGGTTACGGTGACATTGTGATTAGCGAACAGTCGCAGAGCGGACGTGATTGAGCGGCAAACCACGGAGACACGTTTCCGGGAGCTGCTCGAGTCGGCACCGGACGCGGTCGTGCTCGTCGACGCGCACGGGAAGATAAAGCTCGTTAACCGCCGGACCGCGGAGCTGTTCGGCTACGAGGCGGGCGAGCTAATCGACCAGGAGGTTGAGCTGCTTGTCCCGACGCGCTTCCGAGCCGGGCATCTCGCGCGCAGGGCCGGCTATGTTGCCAACCCTCGGACGCGCGAGATGGGGGCCGGTTTGGAGCTGCATGGTCGTCGTAGGGACGGCAGTGAGTTTCCGGTCGAGATCAGCCTCAGCCCGATGGGAGCCGGGGACGGTGAGATGGTGATCGCGATCGTGCGCGACGTGAGTGAGCGCAGGGCATCCGAGCTCGAACGTGTGGAGCTGGCACGGGAGCAGGCAGCGTTGCGGCGCGTGGCGACGCTGGTTGCGCGTGCCGTCCCGGCGGAGGAGCTATTCGTGGCGGTGACCGAGGAGGTCGTGCGCCTGCTCGATGTCGATCACGCGCACCTCGGTCGCTATGAGTCTGACAGCAAGGTGACGATCCTCGCGGACTCGAGCAGCGCAGGGGACCCCTTCCCGGTTGGCAGCCGGTGGAACCTCGGTGGCGAGAGCCTCAGCGCGCAGGTCGCACAGACGGGCCGTCCGGCCCGGATCGACAGCTATCCCGACGCCTCCGGCCCCCTCGCCGTCGCGTCCGCCGAGCGGGGCTTCCGCTCGGGAGTGGGAGCTCCGATCGCCGTCGAGGGCCACCTCTGGGGAGTGATGGTCGCCGGCTCGACGAGTGGGCAGCCGCTGCCCGCCGACACCGAGGCGCGCCTGGCAGCATTCACCGAGCTCATTGCGACGGCGATCGCGAACGCCGAGAGTCGCTCGCGCGTTACCCGCCTGGCCGAGGAGCAGGCGGCGCTGCGACGGGTGGCGACGCTGGTAGCGCGCGGGGCGCCCGCGCGTGAGGTCTTCGATGCAGTGGCGAGTGAGGCCAAGCGGATCCTCGAGTTCGACACCGCCACGCTGCTGCGCCTGGAGCCGGACGGCATGGTAACCGTGGTCGCCTCGGTCGCCACGCTACCGCTCCTCACCGCGGTCGGTGACCGTAGGACTCCCCTCGCCGGGGGCTCGGTCGACTCTGCGCTGCGTACCGGCCGTCCCGCGCGCATCGACGGCTTCGACGGGGAACCGGGCTCGCCAGGCGACGAGCTCGACGCGCTCGGCTATGGCGGCGCTGCTGCGGCGCCGATCATCGTGGAGGGCCGCCTGTGGGGCGTCATCCGCGCAGGCTGGTCGAAGAAGCGGTCGGTCCCGGCGGGCCGCGAGGAACGTTTGCTGCAGTTCAGCGAGCTGCTCGCGACCGCGCTGGCCAACGCCGAGGCGCGCGATGAGCTGCACCGAGTAGCCGACGAACAGGCGGCGCTGCGGCGCGTGGCGATGCTCGTGGCTCGTGGCGAACCGCCGAGCGTGTTGTTCGCGGCGGTCGCTGCGGAGGCCGGCGGCGTGATCCCGGTCGCTGGCGTCGCCTTGGTCGGTCGTTACGACCTCGGCGAACAGTCGATCGAGTTCGTCGGTGGTTGGAGCCCTGAGAGCGAGCCTGACTTCGTGGGGAGCCGTGTGGCTCTAGGGGGTTACAACGTGGCGACTCTCGTCTTCGAGCGAGGCGAGCCGGCACGCGTTGATCGAATTCCTCCGGATGACACGCCAGCCACTGCGTTAGCGCGTGACTGGGCGCGTTCCTCGGCTGGCGCGCCGATCCACGCGGAGGGTCGGCTGTGGGGAGTAATTACCGTTGGCGCCACACACGAGGACGAGCTGCCCCGCGGCACGGAGCACCGGCTGGCTAAGTTCGGCGAGCTTGTGGCAAGCGCGATTTCGAACGCCCAGGCGCGCGGAGAGCTCCGCAGAGTCGGGGACGAGCAGGCAGCATTGCGGCGAGTGGCGACGCTCGTGGCCGAGGCGGCGCCTCCATCAGCTGTTTTCGAATCTGTGGCGGAGGAGGTCGGTTGCCTTCTCGCCGTCGACGACGCTGCGGTGTGGCGGTATCTACCGGATGGCAGCGGCGAAATTCTCTCCGCTTGGAGTCAGACGGGCAAAGCAATACCAGTCGGGTTCCGGGCTGAGCCCGTCCCGGGCACACTAACCGGGACCGTCCGCGAAACCAGGCGCCCGGCTCGGGTGGACCGGTACACCGACGAGGCCGGCGAGGCTGCGCGCGAGATCGGGATCCGCTCCTCCGTGGGCGCGCCGATCATCGTCGAGGGCGAGCTCTGGGGTCTGATAGCCGTCGTATCGACAAGCCAGGAGCCACCAGCACCCGGGACCGAGGAACGTCTCGCGGGGTTCACCGAACTCGTTGCCACGGCCATCGCGAATACTCAGGCCCGTGAAGAGCTGAGCACGATCGCCGACGAGCAGGCGGCGCTGCGACGCGTGGCGACCCTCGTCGCGCAGGGCGAGGCGCCCGCGGTGGTGTTCGACTCGGTAGCCGAACAGGTCGGCAACCTGCTCAGCAGCGATGACGCCGCCGTGATCCGCTTCGAGGCCGATGAGAGTGTCACGGTCGTGGCCTCGTGGACCGCCACCGGCGAGCCGCTCCCGGTCGGCCATCGCCGGCACGTCGACCCCAGCCATGGTCTCACTCCCCGCGTCCGCGAGTCCGGCCGGCCGGAGCGCATCGACTCGCAGACGGGCTTCCGCTCGCAGCTGGGACTCGAATCCGCCGTCGCTGCGCCGATCACGGTCGAGGGCCGGATATGGGGTGTGGTTGCCGTGGCGTGGCGCAGCGACGAGCCGGCTCCGCCGGAGACCGAGGAGCGGCTGGTGGCATTCACCGGCCTCGTAGCGACCGCGGTCGCGAATGCGGAGAGTCGGGCACAGCTCGTAGCGTCACGAGCGCGGATCGTCACTGCAGCCGACGAGGAGCGTGGGCGGGTGGTGAGGGACCTGCATGACGGCGCTCAGCAACATCTGGTGCACGCGGTGGTGACGCTAAAGCTGGCGCGTGGTGCGTTGGCGAAGTCCGATGCCGACGCCGGCAAGCTGCTGGACGACGCGCTGCAACAGGCCGAGGATGCGAATCTCGAGTTGCGTGAACTTGCTCGTGGAATTGTTCCGGCAGCGCTTAGACGAGGCGGCCTGCGCGCCGGGGCTGAGGCGGTCGCCTCTCGTATGTCACTACCGGTGCTCCTGGACGTGACCGAGGAGCGCTTTGCGACGGGCATCGAGTCGACGGCATACTTCGTCGTGAGTGAGGCGCTTACGAATGTGACCAAGCATGCTCATGCGAATAGCGCTCAGGTCACAGTCAGGGTCGAGGGCGCGCTGCTGCGAGTCGAGATCGCCGACGATGGGGTCGGCGGGCTGCGTCGGACCGGGATCAGCGGACTGACCGGCCTCGAAGATCGCGTGTCCGCGCTCCACGGGAGCTTCCTCGTGGAGAGTCCGGTCGGTCAGGGGACGCGCGTGTGCGTTCTTCTGCCCCTGCCCGACGGGGACTAAGAGCTCGGCGATTCGCGGAGGTAGGCGAGCACCGCGAGCACCCGGCGGTGTTCACTCTGGGCAGGATCGAGCTCGAGCGTGTGGAAGATGCTCGTCACGTGCTTCTCCACGGCGGCCTGGCTGATAAGGAGCGCCTCGGCGATCCCCCGGTTGGACTTGCCTTCGGCCATCGCCTCGAGCACATCTCGCTCCCGCGGGCTGAGCCGTTCAATCGGCCGGTCGCGTCGGCGACGACCCAGCATCCGCGCAACGATCTCGGCGTCGAGGGCGGTGCCTCCAGCAGCGACGCGCGTGACCGCATCGACGAAGGTCTCCACGTCACCGACGCGCTCCTTCAGCAAGTAGCCGACCCCTTCGGCACGATCGCCGATGAGCTCAAGCGCATAGCTCTCCTCATAGAACTGAGAGAGCAACAGTACGCCAGTGCCGGGGCGCTGGCGTCGTATCTCAACGGCCGCCCGCAGACCGTCGTCGCCCTCGCCCGGGGGCATCTGGATGTCGGCGATGATGATCGCGGGCCTATGGGCAAGGCCCTTGCGCAGAAGCTCCGGGGCATCGCCGGCCTGAGCGGCGACCTCGAACCCGGACTCGACGAGCAGCCGGGCAATCCCCTCGCGCAGCAGCACGTCATCCTCACCGATCACGATCCGTAGCGGAGCGGACATCGACCAACGGTCCCGCGACGCTGATTTAGCTTCTCACTCCGCCCCGAGCAAGCGGGCGAGCGGAGAATTCGGGAGGTCGGCCTTGGGTATGAACGCGCGCGCGCCGCTGCGCTGAACCTCATCGGCGCTGCCGGCATCACCGTCGACCGAGGTCAGAACGACAAGGGGCTGCCAGGGGAGGGTCGTGAGCTGCCGCGCGAGCGCGAATCCGTCGCCGTCGGGCAGCCCGACGTCGACCAGCACCGCCGTGGGCTTGAGTCGGACGGCCGCGGACAGCGCCGCTGAGACGCTGTCCGCCTCGCCGACGACCGTCAGACCGCTGTCGGCAAGCACGCTTGCAGCCAGAACGCGGAATACCGGATCGTCATCAACGACGAGAATTGACGGGGCCATGTGGGGCGAATGATGGCTGTCTCGACGCTGCCCGGGGTAGGGAAATCCGGAAAATCACCAAGCAAGCGCTTGGCAGCGCGAGACGCCGCGCTCACCTCGGCCGCTCCCGCGTCGAAGCACCCGGCCGGCGCTAAGTAGGATTTCCGTACCCGTCTCTCCGGACGCCCGGAAAGAATGTGCGGCGCCCCGGACGAAGACTTCCGGCGCCTTGGTATGGACTGGAGCGCGGGGTGGTGGGAACTTGTCGGTCATCGCCCTTGCCTTGTCCCTCAATATGCATGCCTGCCAAAGCCAACACGGCCCGCCGGCGGCTGTCAAGCGACTCGGTCGCGTCTCAGGCATGTTCCGACCCAAGGAGATAGACCGATGAGATTCTTGATCCGTCCGGGAGTCCCCTTCTATGGCAGACAGCTTCACGCGCGTGCGCTGCGGGCGTGGCGCGTCGCGGCTGATCTCGTTTGGGCGCGTTGGGATTCGTTGACGGAGGCGACGCCCGAGGGCCGGGCCAGCGCCTTTGCCGAATACCTTGCTGCGCTCGACGCGGAGGCCACCGCTGCGGCCGCCCTCGCAGACCTCCGTCTCAGCCAGGCTGCGTGAGTGTGATGGAGCTCCGTCATCTCGACTACTTCGCGATCGCCGAGGAGCGCAGCTTTACCCGTGGCGCCGAACGCCTGTGGGTCGCCCAGCCGGGCCTGTCCACCCAGATCCGGCGACTGGAGGCAGAGCTCGGGATCAAGCTCTTCGAGCGTCACACCCGCGGTGTCGACCTCACCAGCGCCGGCGAGCTCTTTCTCGAGCGCGCCCGAGCCGCGTTAGCGGCGGCCGACGATGCTCGTTGCACGGGGCGCGACCTCGAGGCAGGAGTCGTCGGCACGGTGAGGCTCGGGCTGGCTACGACGGCCCACTGGCGAGCAACGCCCGAGCTGTTCGACGTGTTCACGCGAAATCGGCCCGCGGTCGAGGTCAGCGTCTTCGAGTCACACGGGGGTGCTCTTTCCCGTGATTTGCGCGACGGACGGCTCGACGCCGTCCTTGGCCCCTCGATCTTTTGTTCGGCCGACCTGCGTTGCCTTGAGGTGGGCAGCGAGCCATGGGTAGTCCTTGTGGGGCCAAGTCACAGACTGGCCGGCGACAGCCCGCTCGACGTCAACGAGCTGCATGGCGAGGACATCGTCGTGACCGGGCATCGGGACGGCGCCAGCTATGACCGAGCCGTCGCGAAGGTGCTCGCGGGGCTAGGCGTGAGCGCGTCGTTCCGGCGAGGCGGACCCAGACCGGCGTTGCTTGCAGCTGTAGTCGATGGTGAGGCTCTCGCGCTGACGACGGCCCCCGACGCTTCGGGCCCCGGGCTCATGGCTCGGGACCTCGATCCGGGCCGCACCCTCAGCTTTGAGCTGCTCTGGGGCCGCGATACGCCCTCGCCCGCGTTGACGGAGCTCATCCGAACCGCCGAAGACCACGCCAGACGCCCCAAACCGGAACTGCGACCCGCACTGCGCGCGGTCGCGTGAGACGGAGATGGGTGTGGCGCCGAGCGTCGAACAGGCAGCCGTCGCCCGAGTTGCGGCGCGGACGTGAGGACGGCCTCTGGGCCCGATACGGCAGCTCGGACGTCCTGGGTCTCTGAGTACCGCCGAGGAGAGCCGTTTGGCGAGGCGCATCGAGCACGGAGACTTGCGCGCCAAGCAGGAGATGATCGAACGCAACCTGCGACTTGTGTTCACCGTCGCGAAAGCTGTCGCGGGCGTGGCGTTCAGTTCGACACCTGATCCAAGAGGGGACCGTCGGCTTGGTCCGCGCGGTCGAAGGATTCGATCATCGGCGCGGCCTGAAGCTCTCCACCTACGCCGTCTTGTGGATCCGCCGTTCTCTTCTAGACGCGATCGAGGCCGGACGGACGATCAGGATCCCGCCGCGGCTGCACAGCAGGTCGCCGCCATTCGACGAGCCGAGGCCGAGGTTGAGCGGGACGGTATAACCAGCGCGTCGACCCCCGCGATCGCGGAGCGCACCGGACTCAGTCCGCTCAACGTACGGAACCTCCGCAGTGCCGCCCGAGTCACGGCGTCACTCGAGGAACCCCGTGTGCAGAGCCACAACGAAGTAGGTGACTGGCTCGGGGTCAAAGAGGAGCGCAACCGCCAGCTCGAGTGGGAGGCGCTGAAGCGCCTACGCGGGCTCGCCTCGCCCTCCCCACGAGCGGCCTAGCGGGGAGTCCGGACTCGCCCGCGCAATGTCGGCCAAGCTCGGCCGGCCGAGCACTGACTTCGACGTAGCGTTGGCCGTCGAGCGCACACCGTACACGGTGATGAAGGTGATGCCGGCAAGCCAAAGCGAGGCGATGCCCGCGGTCAGCCAGGCTTCGTTCGCCGTGCCCGCCCCGATCGAGCCCGGTCGCCCTATTCCGTTCGGTCGACACTCTCGTCATCAGCCCGCGGCGCCGCCGAACGCGGCTCCATAGCCCTGCGGCTGAACACGGCCGGCGCTGGTCAGCGCCGTGGCGACGATAACGCCGAAGAGGAAACCTCCCACGTGCGCGAAGAACGCCACCCCCCCGCCGGCGCCGGGGGCGACGAGGCTGAAGTTCGCTTCGATGAGCTGATACAGGAACCACAGGCCGAGGAACACCCAGGCTGATATGCGCACGGGGACGATCAGCACCAGGGTCAGAATCCGTGAACCCGGATAGAAGACGAAGTAAGCTCCGAGCACCGCGGCGATCGCGCCGCTCGCTCCCAGGAAAGGAACGTGGGCATCGGCAGCTGTGCCGGCGAGCAGCGTCATCAACGTCTGGGTCATCATCGCGACGAAGCCCCCGGCGAAGTAGAAGGCCAGGTAGCGCAGGTGACCGAGGGCGTCCTCGACGTTCTTGCCGAAGATCACCAGGAAGAGCATGTTGCCGAGGATGTGTTCCCAGCTCTCGTGCATGAACATGGCGGTGATCCAGCTGAGCCCCCAGGGCTCCGGGGCGTGACAGCTGCCGTTGACCAAGCAGGGGTAGAACGAGGAGTGGGAGATCGAGCCGCCGAGGTGGGGAAGCTCGTAAAACAGCCAGACGGCGAAGTTCGCAACGACCAGAAGGACGTTGACGATCGGGAAGCTTCGTGCCTTCAGGCCGTCCGAGAGAGGGAGCATTTGAACTCAACCTGTCCCGAGAGGCCTTGTGTCGTCATATCCGTTGGACATGACGACGCGGGCGGCGCGCAATCGGGGGGGTATGCGCGCCGCCCGCGCTCAAAATGCGATTACGCACTCGCGGCGGCGGCCTGCAACGCCTGCGCGATTTCGTCGGTGGTGACGTCGAAGGAGCGCTTGACCACTTTCGCGGCGCTCTGAACGGCCTCGTCGAAGGCCTTCTCGATCGTCGGTTCACCGACGACGATCAGCCCTGCCTCGTTGCCGTGGAGGGTTTCGGCCGCTTCCTTGAGCTCCTTGCGGGGCAGGGTGCCGCCGCCGAAGTCCTCCGGGATCACGCGAATGCGGGGACGATCCATGCGCTTGACGATGTGGGGCTTGCCTTCGTCGAGGTCCACGACAGCGGCGTCGTACTTGCCAACGATGTCGTCCTTGTGGAGCTCGTCGAGGTCTTCGAGGTCGGTCAGCGCCGTGGGGAGGTCGTCGTACACGGCCGTGTAGAGGGCGAGTTCGTTCTTGTCAGACATGTGTTCTCCTTGGTGTCGACTGGTTTCCGGACGATGCGGACGCGGCATCGCACCGCCGCGGTCCCGTGCACGGCCGGCGAGCTGCCCGACCGGCTTGTCGAGATCGACCCTGGCGAGGACGGCGGCCACCCCCAAGACGCTGCGGTCAGATCCGCAATAGCGCGCGCGTATGGGCCTCCTTCGCGAGCCTCCGGGTGGGTGCGGGTGTCCTAAGAGGTCAGCGTCTGCGCGATCGCACTGTCGTGCGTGGGCAGCTCGCGCAGGCGATGGAGCGCCTCGCGTTCGAGCTGGCGGCTGCGCTCCTCCCTGACGCCGAGCGATTCGCCGATCTCGCGGTGGCTTCGTGGCCGACCGCCGCCGATCCCGTAGCGGCGAATCAGGACCCGGCGGTGGCGGGTCGGGAGCATCTTCAGAAGCTCCCAGGCGTAACGGCGGCGCTCGTGGTCGGTGAGCCGTTGGTCCGGCTCGGCCAGGCCGGGGTCGCCGATCATTTCGCCCAGCGGTCCGGCGTCGTCCCCGACGGCTTCGTCGAGGGAGGAGGTCACACGCGCTACGTCTTGGAGGGTGCGGATGTTCGACTCGCTCAGGCCCGAGCGATCGGCCACCTGTTGCACGGAGGCCCGCCGAATGCCGCGGCGCTCGAGCTCCTGTTCGGCCCGTCGCATCGCCGCGCGCTGCTGTGCCGCCTGTGTCGGGATACGGATCGTCTGCTCGGCGCCGATCGCGTCGAGCAGCGAGCGGCGGATCCACCAGACCGCGTAGGTAGAGAATTTGATGCCGCGGCGGTGATCGAAGTGTTCGACAGCTCGCATCAGGCCGATCGTACCCTCCTGGACGAGGTCGTTGAACGGGACGGACGAGTTGCGATAGGTTCGGGCCAGTGCGAAGACCAAGCCGAGGTTGCGTTCTGTCATCTCGTGCTTGGCCGCCAGCTCTCCGAGCCTGACGCGTGCGGCCAGACGGGTCTCCGCGGCGGCGGTCAGCGGGCGAATCCGTGCCTCGGCGCCCTGAGCCCGGTCGCGTGTGGAGTGCTCGGCGCTCGCGCCGCGCCGTCCGAGGGCGCTCATCTCGCACCCACGAACGGGCAGCGGTCAAGCTCAATGCGATCCTCGTGTCGGGGACGTCCCGCCGCGAGATCGATCAGCGCAGCCTCGGCTACGCCTCGTGCGATCCGCCCCGATGCGCCCGACACGCCCACCGTAGCTCGCGTCCGTTGTGAGTCCGTGGTCCGCTCGTCGACTGCGCCGCGGAGGGCGAGGAGCGAGAGCGCCTCGCTCTGCGGTCGACTCAGCCCCGCGGCAGCGAGGTCCTTCGCCACCGCCCGACCGTCGTTGGCGTAATGAAGCCAGGCCACGGGCTTGCAGGGGTCAGGTAGGGCCTCGGCCACGCGTCGCAGATGCTCCAGCAGGTTGAGCTCGCCGTGGTGGATGCTCCTGGCGAGCGCCCGCGGCCAGTTGGGGTGTTCGGGCCGCGCTACGGAGCGCCGCCGGCGACGGCCCATCTCGGCGCGGACGAGCCGCTCCAATGGAGCGTTGACACCGGTCATGCCACCGCACGGAGTGCCGGGCGCGTTCCGAGGCGAGGGCCGGTCGCTCCCTCTTCGGCGAGGCGGATCAGCTCCGCCAGGGCCGGCTGCGGCGTCTCGACCTGCCAGAGCAGTCGGAAGCCGAGAGCGGGAACGGACTCCAGCGTTCTCGACATGAGCCCGGGGTCGGTCGTGCACGCGGCGGTGCCCAGCGCCACAGCGTTGCCGGCGATCACGTCGGCCATCAATGCCGGCCCCGGTCCGCCGGGGCGGAGCGCGGCGGTCAGCCCGAGACCGGTGAGCGTCTCGGAGACGGCGCGGTCATACCCGAGCCCGTCTCTGTGTCCGGTGACGATGACCTCCTGACCCTGGAGGTCCTCGGGCGCCAGGGAACCTTCGCCAGCGAGCTTGTGCCCCCGTCCGACGAGCACCGCTAGCGGTTCGGATCCGATCTCGATTCCACGGAAGTCACAGTCGGAGCACATTGACGGAGCGATCAACGCGTCGAGGTGCCCGTCACGGAGCTCCCGGGCGAGGGCCCCGCAGTAGGACTCCTGGACGCTCGTCTCGACGCCCGGCCGGGCGCGGGCGAAGCGATGCAACAGCGAGACCGCGCCGCCGAAGCGTGGCGCGCTGCAAACGCCCAGACGGACGATGCCGCGGACCCCGGTCTTGAGGTCGCCCCCAACCGCGCTCGCGACCTCGGCGGCGGCGAGCGCGGCGCGAGCCCGTTCCAAGAACAGCTCGCCCGCCTCGGTCAGCTCGACCCCGCGGGTGTGACGCTCGAACAGCTTGACGCCGAGCTCTCGCTCCAGGCGCCGGATCTGTGTCGAGAGGCCCGGCTGGGCGACCCACAGGCGTTCGGCGGCGCGTGTGAAGCTGGACTCCTCGGCGATCGCCACGAAATAACGCAGATGACGGAGCTCCATGGTTGTTCCTCCTCTATGCGGTCTGGCCAAGGCGTACTTCGGCGAGCGTTGTCGCCGCCGAGGCCTCGGCGTCGAGGGCTGCCAGGTATGCGGCGAAGGCCGCGGGGCGAAGCTCAGGCGCCACTTCGCAAAGGACCTCCCAACGCGCCCACACAACGTCGGCGGCAGCTCGCCACGCATCCATCGCGCAGGCGTGTAGCTGGCGACCGGAAAACGGGCCGCCGGGACGAATCGAGAACCTCATGGCGGTGCCTCCCTTGTCTGATGCGTATCGCTGAACTGCCATCTCGGCGAGCAGTCTCCACCCGAGGCGGCGGTCTCGCCATGGCCAGACGCCCTAATTCGGGGTAGGGAAAGCCATAGCGGCTGGGTCGAGCATCCGGAGGCTCATCGATGGTTGCCAGGTACCTGACCCGCCCGCACCGGGAGCGGGGCCGCACGACCCGCGGTAAGCGCCCGCTATCGCCGGGTGGTAGCGGCGGTCTGGGCGCTCGGCGCTCCGGGGCCCAGATTCTCCCCGTTTCCCGAACCCCCGAAAGGAGCACTCATGCCCACGAGTACCGCCGTCGAAGACGACATCCGCACGGCGCTGATCAACGACCCCCGCATCCCCGATCCTACCGACGTGGCGATCCTCGCCGATGACGGAACCGTGACGCTGCGCGGCACAGTTGGGAGCTTCCGACAGCGGCGCGCCGCTGTCGCGGACGCCCGCAACGCCGACCGGGAGTACAAGGTCCGCGACGAGCTTCAGGTGCGGCTGCTCGACGAATGGCAGCGCGAAGACGCTGAAATTCGCGGGATCGCGCTGCAAATCCTGATGTGGGACGTCGAGGTCCCGAAGGATTCCGTCGACGTGAAAGTCGAGGAAGGCTGGGTCACGCTGAAGGGCGACGTCGAGTACCAGTTCCAGAGCGACGCGGCCTACGAGGACGTCTCGAGCCTCTACGGCGTGTACGGCATCACGAACGAAATCAAGGTCAACCGCCTCTGAGCGCTGGAGCGTGCGTGGGCGGAGGACCCGCCCACGCACGCACGCTCGCCGAGGTCCGTGGATCCGACCGCCATAGCTCTACGGTCTCGCAACGGGTAGGCGGCCTTCTCGCATAGGCGGTGGCGGCGGGACATGGTGGACCATGGGCGGTGACAGCCATCCTGTGCCGCGGCACTCGTAAGCGGGGGACGGCAAGCACGTGCGCAGCCAGAGCCACTCGCCGCATTCGTCGGGGCCGACAGCCGGCGCGGACCCGGACAAGGGATGGGTCGCCAAGCACAAGCGGCTGCTGGTGTCCCTGCTATTCGGGCTGGTCGCAGGCGGCTTCGTCTACTACATGCTCCCGCAGATCGTGGGGCTCGGCCCGACGCTTGAGCGCCTACGCGGCGGGAACCCGCGCTGGTTTGCCCTTGGCGTACCGCTCGAGGCGCTGTCCTACGCGTCCTACGTGGTGTTGTTCCACGCGGTCTTCTCCCGCAGCGAGCGGCGCATCGGATGGAGGGCGAGCTACGAGATCGCGATGGCGGGCGGCGGCGCGACGAAGCTGCTGGCCGCGGCCGGGAGCGGGGGGGTGGCGGTCACCGTGTGGGCCCTGCGCGCATCCGGCATGCCGAGCGACGACACCGCCGAGGCGCTCTTTGCCCTGGACATCCTGAACTACGCCGTCTACATGTTGGCGCTCGTGATCGGCGGATTCGGACTCTGGTTCGGCGTCTTGCCCGGTCGAGCGCCGGCGTGGCTGACTCTGATCCCCGCCGTCGTCGCCCTGGTGGTGATCCTGGTGGTGGTCTCGATGCTGTGGTGCTCCGGGCCCGTCGAACGGTTCATGCTGCGCCGGGCCAAGCGCTCCCATGGCCGGCCCGCCGGATGGTGGCAGAAGGGCGCGAGCCTCCCCCGTGCGCTTGAGCGGGGAGTATCCGGCGCGCTTGAGATCGCTCGTGGCCGGGACGGCACGTGGCTCGCGGCGATCCCCGGGTGGGGCTTTGACATCGGGGTCCTATGGGCCTCGTTCCGGGCCTTCGGCCAGTCACCCCCTGTGGCCCCGCTGGTCATGGGCTACTACGTGGGTACGCTCGGGAACGTGCTGCCGACGCCGGCCGGCGTCGGCGGCGTCGAGGGCGGGATGGTGGGGGCGTTCCTCGGCTTCGGCGTCGACGGCAGCCTCGCGGTCCTGGCCGTGCTCGCCTACCGCACGATCTCCTACTGGCTGCCCGCCCTGCCCGAGGGAGCCGGGTACCTGCAGCTGCGCCGTACGGTTAGCCGGTGGCGCTCCAAACGGCACACCTCCGCCGGCTCCAAGGCCTCGGGCGCGGCTGAGAAGCACGACGCTTGATCGTGCCCCCGGACGGCGATGGCCACCATCGACCACCGCGGCCGGGCCAAACCGGGCGAATCAACGATCGAGCCGGCCGCTACGGCTGGCGGTCGGCGTAGCCCTGCAGGAACAGCGCCTCGGCGAGGGCGATGTGTTCGATCTCGCGCGGGTCCACGCTCTCGTTCGGCGCGTGGATCAGGCAGCGGGGCTCCTCGACTCCGAGCAGGATGATCTCGGCGTCCGGAAACGTCTCGGACAGAACGTTGCAGAGGGGGATCGAGCCACCGGCACCCTCCGTCGTGATCGGGCGGCCGAACGCCTCTTCGAGCGCCCGGTCCATTGTGGCGTAGGCCGGCCCGCCGGTGGCGGCGCTGAACGGCTGCCCTGGAGTTTCGGGTGCGATCTCGACCTTGACGTGCCAAGGCGCGACGGCTCGCAGGTGCTCGACCAGGGCATCCTGGGCGTCCTGGGCGTCGAGTCCGGGCGGGACGCGCAGGCTGACGAGCGCCCGCGCCTGCGCCGGGACCGCCGGCGCCGAACCGACGACCGGCGGGCAGTCGATGCCGAGGACGGTAACCGCCGGGCGCGACCACAGCAGATCGGCCACGCGCCCATCTCCCAGCAGATCCACTCCGTCGAGCACGTGGGCATCGGCGCGGAACTGGTCGGCCGGGTAGTCGATGCCCGACCAGCGGGCGTCCGCCGAAAGACCCCTGATAGTCGTGTTGCCGCGATCGTCGCGAAGGGTCGACAGGATCCGGATCAGCGCCAACAGCGCGTCCGGCGCCGGGCCGCCGAACATTCCGGAGTGCATGGGCGTCTCAAGCGTGCTGACGGTGATGACGGCTTCTGCGTAGCCACGCAGCGCGGTGGTGAGGGTGGGCACCCCGACCGCGAAGTTGCCCACGTCGGCGACGATGATCGCATCGGCCCGCAGCAGATCCGCGTGCGTCGGCACGAACCGCTCGAGGCCCGCCGTACCCTGCTCCTCCGAGCCCTCCGCGATCAGCTTCACGCCGACAGGGAGCGCGTTTCCGAGAGCCCGCAGTGCGGTCAGGTGGGCGACGATGTTCCCCTTGCAGTCGGCCGCGCCGCGCCCATACCAGCGGCCGTCTCGCTCGTGCAACTCGAACGGCGGCGTGCGCCAGGCCTTGCCGGTCGGATCGAGCGGTGGCTGGACGTCGTAGTGGCAGTACAGCAGTACCGTCGGCGCGCCTGCCGGCGCCGGCCGATGGCCGAAGACGGCAGGATGACCGTCCGGGGTTTCCTCGAGTCGCACCTCGCCGAGGCCCGCGTCCGTGAACTTGTCGATCACCAGCTGGGCGGCCTTAATGCACTCCTCGGCCGGAAACTGACGCGGGTCCGCGACCGACTTGCAGGCGACGAGCGCCGCGAGGTCCTCGTGCGCCCTGCCCATCAGGTCGCCGACGCGCTCGCGCAGGGTTGTGTTCTGGGTGGTGGTTGCCATGGATCCTCCAGGGTGGTGGGGTTGGATCTCCTAAGAAGCTCTATGCCCCTCCACAGTGGGAGGGGTGAGTCGCGTCGCCCGGGATGCCTGACGCCTACTGCGCCGGCATTCCCTGTGAGGGTTCGCGAACCTTGAAGTACACGCCCAGCACGAGCCCGACACCTCCCAGATCATCAGGACGAGGCCGGCTGCGGGCACCAGCACGCCCCCGACGCCGGCCGTGACGGCGAACCGGAGTATCGCCCCGAAGGCGATCACGGCGAGGCTCGAGATGATCGTTCCCACGGTGTCACCCCCTTTCCCGTCCGGTGAAGAGCTGCAGGAAGAACTGGAACACGTTGACGATGTCGAGGAAGATGCCGGCCGCGAGCGAGGTGGCCTCTTCATCGCCCGCGCTGCGCATGCGGTTGAAGTCGAGGACCGTGTAGCCGCCGAAGATGGCCAGACCGAGGACCGCGTAGATCACGTTCGACCCCGGCATCGAGGCGAACACTGAAACGAACCCGTACACGATCAGCCCCAGCAGGAGGAGGAACAGCAGACGGTATCCGCCCGAGAGATCGGAGCTGATCATGTAGCCGATGCTTCCGAGCCCCGCGATGAACAAGGCGGTCGCCGCGGCTGACTCCCACACGACGCTGGGATTCGCTTCCGCGAACGCGACGAGTCCGCCGCCGAGGCCGAGGCCCAGGAACAGACCCGTGGCGAGCAGGAGGCCAACCGAGACGCCGCCGGAGCCGCGTACGAAGTTCAGGCCCACGATGCACAGGAAACCGATGATGAAACAAACCAGCGATGGCCCTTCGCCGAGGTTGCGGCCGAGGTAGGCGCCGAGCGTGAGCGTTCCGAGCGTCATTGCGACGAGGCCCATCACCTGACCAAAGATGCTTCCCTGGCCGGCCCCACTGACCGAAGCAAGGGCCCCGTCTTGGCCGTATGTCTGGCGTGATGACATTTCTCTCACCTCCGCGATTCACGCGGACGCGCCTGCGGGAGGCGCTCCTTTTCGGCGATGGAGTCTGGCCTTCAGCGCTTCGATCTTCGCCTGCAGACTCGGCTTGATCGGGGCATCGCCGTGATCATGCGACTCGTGCCGACGCTTCTCGCTGGTGTCTCGCCCCGCCGCTTCGGCGGCGGCGATCTCGGCCTCGGTGGCGGTCACGCGCTCCCGCACGGCCGTGCCGCGGAGCGCGGGCACGGCGTTATCGACGGCGGCGTAGTCAGGCTCTAACAACTGTGCGAGCAACGTCGTGCGTTCCACACCCAGCGATCGTGAGATCTCGGTCAGGACCGAGCGGGTCCGGTCATCGTCCTCGGCTTCCGAGACGGTGCCCGCCAGCGCGCCGCTCGCGTCGGCGACGACCAATCCCAGCGGTCCGCCGGCGATCCAGGTGAGGAGTGCACGCGCGGGAGCATCAAGCTGCGCGCGGCCGCCGTGGTCGTGCGCGACAACGACGGCCACATCGCCGTCAAGAGCGAAGCCCGCGACGGCCATCCGGTCACGGGCGCCAGCGGCCTGACGGGACCTGAGGTCCTCGAGCACGGACAGTGCACGGTAGGCGTTGCTGTCGTCTCTGAAGCTCACCGCCATGACGTCCTCGTAGCCTTCGCTCACCGCGTGCTCCTTTCGTTCTCGTGACCGTCGCCAGGAAACCTGTCGCCTCCGCGCGGATTCCCTATAACAAGTCCACCCGAGCGCCACAGGTAGCGACTATGGGGCGCGATCAGGTGGAGGGAGAGCGTCGCCGGCTGGCCGCGGGCGACGGTCAGTCCGTCGGCTGGGCGCTGCTACCCGGACGGTGATCGGGCTCATGCTGGAGGCTCCTCGCAGCGCGGCGGGTCGACCACCAGTCGCTCAGGATGATCTGGATGGCGGCGGCCGTCGGGATCGCGATCAGCGCCCCGAGGACGCCCAGCAACGACGCACCGGCGAGCACCGCGACGATCGTGACGATCGGGTTGACGCGGAGCATGCGGTTGTAGACCAACGGCTGAATCACGTAATCCTCGAAGCGCTGCCAGAGGAAGATGGAGACGATCCACACAATCGTCGCTACGGGGAAGTCGACCGTCACCGTGGCGAGCGCCACGGCGATCGAACCGAGCGTCGCACCGACCAGCGGGATGAGGTCGAAGAAGCCCATCACGAAGCCGAGGGCGATCGCATAGGGGACGCCGAGGATCGAGAGCACGACCCAGGTCACGATCGTGGCGAGCGCGCTGATCAGGATGTTCCCGAGCATGTAGCCGGCGACGGCGCGGTTGACCTTGACGACCAGCTCGCGGTAGTGCGCTTCGTGCTCGCCGCTCAACGAAAGTGCGTACTCGACGTAGTCGCGGCCGTGCAGTGCCAGCAGGAAGGTGAGCACCAGCACTGTGACCAGCTGACCGAAGAAGCCCGCGGCCGACACGGTGACGTCCTTCAGCGGGCCGACGAGATGGGCGAGCCGTTCAGGCAGGTGTCGCGCGTCGTCGACCAGCTTCGCGGTGATGTGATAGCGGTTGTCGTAATGGCGAAACGTGGAGTCAGCACGGAGGTCGTGGGCGTAGCGGGGCGCGTCGCGGGCGAGTGTTGAGATCTCGGTGACCATCGACGGCACCACCACGTAGCCGATGACCGCGATCGCGGTGATCAGGAACAGGTAGATCGCGAGGATGACGAGCGCGCGGTGAGCGCGGGTCCTGCGGTCCACGGCGTCGACGACCGGATAGATCACGAGCGCGAGGAACACGCTGATGGCGACCAGTCGCACGACCGTGCGCACACGCCAGATCAGGTAAAGCGCGATCGCCGAGGCGATCACGATCAGCAGGATGCGAAGCACCCCCCGAAGCGACGGCGAGGCAATCCGGACCGTCGCGGCGGGCGTGGTCCGGGACGGGTCCTCGCTGCCGCGCGCCGCCGAGGGCGCGAGAGGAGAGCGGGCCGCGTTCGTGCTCATGGCGGCGCGCCCTGGCCCCGGCCGAGCCTCACAGGAGGCTCACTAGCAGGGCCGCCGCCGACGGGAATAGCTGGGTCAATCACCGAGCTCGCGGAGCTGGAAGGCCCGCACGATGTCGGTGATGCCCTTCATCAGCGCCCAGATTCCGGCGAAGACCAGCAGCGTGTAGGCACGCTGCAGGAAGAACTCTCCGGTCGTCCAGAACGCCAGCACGATCATCAGGATGCCGCTAACCAAGCTGAGCCACCAGAGATCGTTGAAGGCGCGTTCGGTGAAGGCCTGCACCATCCACATGATCCCGATGAGCAGGAACACGAACCCGAGGATTTCGGCGAATCCGACGAACGTGCTGACCGGGTGAACGAGAGCCACGACGCCAGACGCCGCGAGGATGACCCCGAAGATGCCCCACAGCCATTTCGTGGCGCTTTCGTCGAGTGCTGCGAGCGCGAACTCCTCTGCGGCGAATGCGAGGAACAGCACGCCTGTGAGGACGCCGACGGTCACGACCGAGGCGTGGTTGAACTTCAGGACCACTACCGCGAGCACGAGCCAGGCGGCGCCGAGTACCAGCTGCACCCACCAGTACTTCCTGAGCGGGGCGAGGATTGATTCGCCGAGGGCCCGGTCCACTGACCGGACGGCCGGGTCGCCAATGATGCCTTTGAGATCTTCAGCATGTTCGGACACGACTCACTCCTCTTGTGTCGGGGGTGGTTTCAGGGTCCCCGCAACGTGCCGGCGGGTGTGTTTATGGACCCAGCCTGCATGTCACCCTCGAGAGGCGACAGACGGATTCGTTCCGGCGCCATACGCGACATTGACATCGACTGCGCCGAGCGTCCCCGACGCCAGATTGGCGCCGATTCCTCAGGCTGCCGCCGCGTTGCTTCCGCCGTGGCCTCGGGCGGCGCGGGGAGAACCCGTCGGCTCGGCATCGGCCCGGGGAGGGAAATCGCCGGCGTCGAGCAGCACCGTGTCCGGGTTGGACACTTTCCAGCTCGGCTTCTTGATTCGCTCGACGATAAACGGGGGGAGCGACATCACGACTATAGCCGCCAGCATCGCACCGACGTAGACCGGCGTGGCCCAGTGCTTGACTTCGCTGGGCGGGACGAATCCAAGGACGAAGGAGAACACGCACCCAATGATTCCGATGCCCGCGACGATCCACATGCCTCTCATGCCGCCTGGAACCCTGTAGCCGCGCTCGACGTCGGGTTGGGAGCGGCGCAGCTTGATCGCGGCGGCGAACACGAGGATGTACATCAGCAGCACCATCTGCGTGGTGAGCGCAGTGAGCATCCAGAAGCTCGTGTTCACTCCTGGAGCGATCAGATACAGGAGAGCGAACACTGTGCTGAGGCTGGCCTGCAGGACCAGTAGCGCAACGGGCACGTGGTGGCGGTTCGCCCTGTGCAGGAAGGGCGGCAGGTCGGCCGAGGTCTCGGTGGCGTAGAGCCCCTTCGAGGGCGCGAGCACCCAGGTGCTCACCAGCGCGAAGGTTCCGACCGCCACGAGCGCCGACATCAGCTTACCCGCCCAGGGAGCGCCCACCTGGGTGAACATGGTGGTGAACGCCTGGGGGATGCCCGCGACTAGCGACAGCTTCGAGTGGGGGACGACGAGCGCGATCGCGAGCGTGGCGAAGATCGACGCGCCCACGATCAGGGCCGTCGCGGCGGCGATCGCCCGCGGATAGTCGCGTTTGGGTTCCTTCACTTCCTTGGCATAGAAGCCTCCCGCCTCCACGCCGACGTAACCGAGGATCACGCCGACGAAGAACACGAGCGCGCCGATGTTGCCGAGGTTGGGTGCCAGCTTGCCCGCGGAAAAGGGAATCTGGTTGTGGCGGCCCGAGGCGAGCCAGTAGATCGCGAGTCCGACCAGCACGGCGCACGGGATGAGCGTGCCGAGGACCACCCCCGGGTTGTTGAGGCGCAGGTTCCACTTCGTTCCCAGAAAGTTGGCGAGCGTGATCGCCCACAGCAGTCCGACGACCATCAGCACGACGTAGAGTTTGTTTTCGGCCAGCGAGGGGTCGAACACGTAGGCGATGGTGGCGGCGAGGAACGAGAGCACGACCGGGAACCACGTCAAGTTGGTGACCCACGAGATCCAGATCGCGAACAGCCCGTGGCGATCTCCGAAGGCTTCTCGGACCCAGGCATAGTTGCCCCCGGCCCTCGGCCAACCGGTGCCGAGCTCTCCGACGACCATCGACAGCGGGATCAGGAAGATGAGGGCGCCGAGGACGTAGAACGAGGCGCTGGCCCAGCCGTACTCTGCGACGGCCGGCATGTTGTGCAGCGTCAGTACCGCCGCGAGGATGATGAGGGCGAGTTGGCGGGCGCCGAGGATGCGCGTGGTGGTCGTACCCTTGGTCGCGCCCCCGCTGGGCGCTTGTGGGACGTTCGTGTTGCTGGGGTCCTGGACTGAGCTCACGCATGATCAATGGATGGCGTCGCCCCGGCAGTCCATACCGCCCCGGCGTTCGCGCGACACACGTGGGTTATGCTTGCTCAGAGATGCGCGCGGGCCGTATCCCCGGCCTCTTTGATGAGATTCAGCGCCCTGAGGCCAACGAGGATGCCGAGGGCGATGGCGACGACCGATACGAGCGCATTCGTGAACGTGGTGGCCCCGGCAGCCGTGCTGTCGCCGACCAGTTGTGTGACCCCGATCAGGCCGAGCGAGCCGGGCACCAGCATCCAGAAGGCCGGCAGGAAGCTCACCAGCGCCGGGGGAGCGGAGGGGAAACGCTCGATCAGCGTCGCCAGGGGCGCCACCACGAGGCCTCCGACGAAGCCGCTGAGCAGCGGCCCGAGCACGGCAGCCCCCAGCAGTTGCCCTGCCCAGGCCGTGTAGAGCACGAGCAGCAGCCACGGAAGCGAGCGCAACGGGGCGGACTCTTCAAGGCCGGTGCCGAGGCCGAACACGAGCACGCCGAGCCACGGGGCCCACCAGCCGAGCAGGTGCGCGGCCGTGGGCGAGTGTGAGCTGGGCACCACGCCCACGAGCCGTGCACCGAGGACGATGCCGACGGCCAAGAGGGCCAGCTGGAGCAGTCCCGCCACGAAGCGGGTGGAACCCGTGACGACCTCGTCGGAGGCGAGGTCCACGGTCGCCATCGTCAGCAGCCCTCCGGGGAGGAACACCACCAGGGCGGGGATCACGGCCTGAAGCGGCGCGGCCGGGTAGACCTTGAAGGCGATCGCCGACACGGCCGCCGCGGCGATGACCGGAAGAATCGAGCGCATGCCGACGACGCGCGCCGCGCCGGCGCGCAGCAGCGCCACCAGGCTGCCGAGTGCGAGATACAGCGGGAGCAGTTCGACGGATGGGCGGATCACGAGACCGACCCCTAGCGTGACGATCACATATCCGAGCGCCGCCACGAGGGGCGTGTGACGGTTGGGCATCGTGTGCACCTGCCCGAGACGCCGGCGGCCTTCGGCGGGCGACAGCTCGCCCTTTCCCGCCGCCGCGGCGAGGTTCAACACGGCGGTCACCTGATCGAGGCGCAGTTCGGTCGAGCTCATGCCGTCGTGCGTGGCGAGCGTGGCGGCTCCTCCGTCGCCGGCCACCAGCACGGCCGTCGGCAGCACCATCACCCGGGCGTCGGGTTGCCCGTAGGCCTTGGCGGCCTGTAGCAGCCGGTGCTCGATGTCGCTCACGGCATCTCCGGTCGCCAGCAGCGCGACACCGAGTTGCACGAGGAACGCGAAAACCTCCGGCGCGTGGGTTGCGTGCCTCGTCGTGGCGCTGGAGGGGGTTGCGGCTGGCTGGGCCGGCGGCGGGGTGGGCCGAGTCGTGGCCGGCCCGCCCTGTGCCGCGTCATGCCGAAGCTGTGACGGCTTCTTGGTGGTGGCCATGGGTGCGGCGGCTTTCACTCGAGCGCCGTCACCGAGGATGACCGGAGGATCGCGCAGCCTTCGAACTCACGCGTTCGCCCGCGATCGCCTCCGACCCGATTCGGAGCTCAACCGATCGCCGCCGCGAGACCCATGAAGGCGCAGATGACTACGAAGAAGATCGCCAGTAGCGGCCACAACCACTTCAGGTACTTGTCGTAGCCGACCTTCGCCAGCGCAATACCGCCCATCACGACCGCGGTCGTCGGGGTCCACAGGTTCATCCATCCCGAGGCCGCGTTCCAGGCGGTCACGGTCAGCGCGCGCGAGACGTGCGCGAAGTCCGACAGTGGAGCGAGGATCGGCATCGCGAGCGTTGCGTGGCCGGAAGTGGAGGGAATCAGGAAGGCGATCGGTAGGTTGATGATGAAGATCAGGATCGCGAATACGCCTTTGGAGGCGCCGGTGGCGGCGTGTTCCATCGCGTGCAGCACCGTGGCCGTGATCTTGGTGTTGTTCATAATCACCGACACGCCGCGTGCCAACACGATCACCAGAGCGGGGTAGAGGAATTCGGAGGCGCCTTTGGTGAACGACCCGCTGAGCTCTTTCTCGCGCAGGCCGGCGAGCGCGCCGATCACGATCGCCGCGACGACGAACAGCATCGCCAGCTGCGGGAACCACCAGTCGAGCTGCCAGGAGTACGGTTCCGCGCCCGAGCCGGAGAAGATTTCGGCCCACGGAACGACCGCGAAGATCATGAAGGCGAATGTCAGCCCAACGCCCCAGAGGACGAGCTTGTCCTTGCCTTTGAGGTTCGGGGGCGCAGTGGTGGCTTCGTGGACGGCCTGGTCGCGGTCGCCTGGGAGGAATCCAACGACGGAGGCCTCGGGTTTGGCCTTGACCTTCGCGGCGTAGCGAAGCACGTAGGCGACCGCTATAGCGGTCAGCACGATCCACATCACGAACCGCAGCGGTAGCCCGTCGCCGATCGAGACGTTCGCGAACTTCGAGGCGATGCCGTCGGAGAACGGATTCACGGTCGCTCCCATTACGCCGACGCCGGCGCCGACGATGATCGTCCCGACAGCCACCATGCGGTCATAACCGAGGGCCAGGAGCAACGGTACCAGCAGTCCGTAGAAAGCTAGCGTTTCTTCGGCGAAGCCCTCGACGGAGCCGAGCAGCGAGAACACGACCATGATCGAGGCGATTAGCAGCCAACCCTTGTTGCGGGTGCGATACGCCAGCTTGGCGATGCCCCGATCGAGGGCGCCGGTTGCGAGCATCACGGCGATGAAGGCGCCGACGGCGAGCACGAAGAAGAACACTTCCGCGGCCCCGTAGAGTGAACCTTCGGCCGCACCACCCGGCGCCACGTGACCCTTGGCTTCCTTGATCCCGTAAAGGCCGTTGACCGGGGAGAGAGCGAGTTCGCGGACTCGACCCCCGAAGGTCAGACCCGAGGGGACGTGGTGGTAGGTCCCCGGGATCGGAGCTTCCTTGGAATTCAGGCGGTATTCGCCGGAGGGGATGAACAGTGCGACGGCCCATACCCCCACCGCGACGATCAGCAGCACGGTGAGCGCACTCGGGAACGACCGCGGCTTCTTCTTGGCAGGTGGCTCCTGTTTGTCTGCCGGGCCCGGAGGAGGCGATCCTTGGGCGGGCGCCTCAGGTTGGACCACGGGCGATTTGGGAGGCACGACGGCCCCGCTGGGGGCCGCGGCTTGGGCGAAGCTTGGGGTGTTTTCGGTGCTCATCTCAGGCGACTCCTTCCGAGCGCGTACTCCAAGTGGCTCATCGCCCGCCATCGTGGGCCGTCCGTGTCGTGTTCGTCATCACTCCTGGCGACTTCGCCATTGCACGTTTTGTATGTCGCGGTTCGATCGCCACCTACCGAGCCCCGATGCCTGGGGGCGCCGGCCGGGAGGCATCCGCGAAAACCACATCGCGGTCTCGGCATAGACGACGTGTCTGACCCGCTCGCGAGTCGCGTATAGCGGTGCGTGCCACCGGGTGTCATCACGGTCTAACCCTGTCCTCTCAGCGAAAGGCGTCCCAGTGTCAGAAGTCAACGTGCTCACAGTGACGTTCGAGAAGAACGCACAGGCCCATGAAGCGATCACAAAGCTCAACGAGCTCGACTCGCAGGATCAGATCAAGCTCCGCGCCGCGGCCGTGGTGACACGCGACCCATCGGGCCGGGTCCAGATACAGGACAAGGTCGGTGGTCCCGAATATGTTGGGACTGCGACCGGTGGCATGCTGGGGCTGCTGATCGGGATCATCGGAGGTCCGCTCGGGATGCTCCTCGGCGGGGCGACGGGGGTGTTGATCGGGGGTGCCTTTGACCTCGAAGAAGAGGAGGGCGAGGGTTCCGTGCTGGGCGAGATCTCGACACGAGTGCGCCCCGGTAGCGAGGTCTTGATGGCGGAGCTTGAGGAGCAGAGCCCAGAGGTAGTCGACGACGCGATGAAGCGTCTCTCCGGAAACGTGCTGCGCCGTTCGCGTGGGAGCGTGGAAGGCGAGATGGCCTACGCGCAGGCGGTGCACCGAGAAATCCGGAGCAGCGCTCGGCACAAGTTGCACGAAGAACGCAAGAAGACCGACGAACAGCAGGTCAAGGAGAAAATGGCCGAGCTCAAGGCGAAATTCGCCCACAACGGCTCGCACGGGAACACAGATCAGGGTTCCGAGTCGACGGCGCCGGCGACCAGCCAGCAGGACCACGCCGGGGTCGGCGCGGCCGCGTGAGCTCACAGTGAGCTTGGGGCCAGATGCGGGAGACCGGCCGCGCGACCGCGGCCTCCCGCATCGGTCTGGATCCGCTGATCGCGAAACCGGAGCAGCGACCCGGACCGGTGGAGCTACGCTTCTTCCCACCCCTCCACGAGTGCTCCGGACCTGAGCTCGGATAGCGACCGCGTATCGAGGTCGATGCGAGAGCGCCTTGGGCCACTGCTCAGGCCGCGCGATATTCGATCCATGAAGGTCGCATTCGTAATGTCCGGAGGTGACAGCCTCGGTGCCGCACAGGCGGGAACGGTGCAAGCGCTCTAGGAGCGTGACATCCGCCCGGATCTGCTCGTCGGGACGATAAGAACAGCCCCATCGTCGGCGCGCAGCCTCCGTCTCGGATATCTACCCCTCTGCAGGCAGCGTGTAGCGATTTTCGCAAACCAGCGCGTCCCGCGCTGCGGCGGTCGTGCCGCCGGCGCGCGCGTTCCGGTCGAGCTGCCGCCTGCGTAAAGTGCGGCCCGGCCGGGGGCGGGGAGGGACCCCGGCCGGGCGCTGCTGGGTTCTCGGCGTAAGCGGGCGGGAAGAGGGTTTGGCCCTGGCTCTGGCGCGAGAACCTCCGTGCGTCATAGGGGCAGTTTGCCCCGCGGGAGCGTGCGCGGCCATACCCGTGAGCCCGACACTTGCGTGGGGACACCCCCAGCGCGGCCTCTGGAAAGCCGTAATCCGCATGCGCAGATGCGCATGCGGACCCCCGGGCGGGCGGAGGTCAGCTGCCGCTTTGGAGGTAGGCGAGCACCGCCTGCACGCGCCTGTGCTCCGTCGGTGCCGCTGTGAGCCCGAGCTTTTCGAAGATCGTCGTGATGTGCTTCTCAACTGCGGCCTGGCTGATGAAGAGCGTCTGCGCTATCCCACGGTTCGACTTGCCTTCGGCCATTGCCGCGAGCACCGCGCGCTCGCGCTCACTGAGCCGCTCGATCGGCTCATCGGGGCGATGGCGGCCGAGCATTCGCCTTACCACCTCCGGGTCGAGCGCACTGCCGCCGGCGGCGACCCGCTTGACCGCGTCGATGAACGCCTCGACGTCGCCCACACGCTCCTTGAGCAGATATCCGACTCCCTCGGGGCGATCCCCGATCAGCTCCAGCGCGTAGTGCTCCTGGTAGAACGCCGACAGGACGACCACTCCGGTCTCGGGACGCTGTCGCCTGAGCTCGAGTGCCGCACGCAGCCCGTCGTCGTCCTGGCCAGGAGGCATCCGCACGTCGACGAGCGTCACGTCGGGACGGTGGGCGAGCGCCCGCCGTAGGAAGGACTCCGCGTCCCCCACCTGCGCGACCACCTCGAAGCCAGCCTCGGCGAGCAGACGGACGATTCCCTCGCGAAGGAGCACATCGTCCTCGCCGACCACCACACGGATGGGCTCAGACATGGAACAACTCTAACCCCCTGTGTAGCTGTGGCTCATTCGCCACCGAGCAGGCGTTTTAGCGGGCTGACCGGCAACTCCAGCTTGGGCACGAACCCGACCACGCCATCGGCGGGCATCTCGTCGTGGCGGACGGCCTCCGGCGACCCGACGCAGGCAGCACACGCGGCTTCCACGGCAGCGCTGCCAGCTTGCGGTCAAGTGCGACGCCATCGCTGTCGCCCAACATCACGTCGACGAGCATCACGTCCGGTCGAAGTTCGGCGACAGCAGCGCGGCCGGACTCGAAGCCGTCGGCTTGGCCGACGACCGAAAGCCCCGCTTCTCCGAGCATTCGTGCCGCCAGGGCGCGGAACCCAGGATCGGTGTCGATCGCCAGAACCGAGGTCATTTTCCACATCATCCCCTTGGTCGCGGTGTCAGGCAGTAGGGATAAGCATATGGATTGGTGGGCCAGCACCCTCCCACGCGCCGCGGTCAGGCCGTGGCGACTGCGCCGCGGGCGGTTAGATGACGGTCTGGATGCCGTGGAAGTTCTCGTAGAAGTCGAGCGGGATCTCCGCTCGCTGAGGAGGATCGAAATCCTGATTGACCCAGGTCGCGATCCGCCTCGCGTGCTCCTCGGTACCGACCCATCGTACTCGCGCGATCTGCGAGCGCGTCCCCGTCGGGACCTCGTACACACGCGATTCACTTCCCCGCAGTACGGCAAGTGTCACGGCATCGCGGTTTGCGATCGCCCACTTCAGGACGTCCAGGTCGAAGGGATGCCCGTCGAGTTGGGTGATCACGTCACCGGGCGCGATACCGCTGTGCCCGGCAGGGCTCGTGTCCAGCACGTCGCGGATAGCAGGGCCGACGTCGCCGTCCAAGACGAGTCCGAGGTATCCGACGGACTCGACCTCGACCGCGAACCCCAGCTCTGCGAGCCGCTCGCACAGGGCGAGGCCACCGGGGGCGGTCGCCTCGCGGTAGACCCTCGCGCCGAGTCCCGGCCGGAGATCTTCGAAGAAATCGCGTATATCAGCTGGCGTGTAGCCGAGGCCGCGACCCACGAAACTGTCATAGAAGGAGGCGAACGCGCGATCGAGCGAGCCGCCGGGACTCTCGATGCGCAACCCTGCGTCGAGGCAGAAGGCGATCACCATCCCCTTGTCGTAGTAGTCGATGGTGTTGTTCACGTGTCCGGAGAAGCCCTGATCGTGGTTCAGAAACGTCGCCAGGGAGGCATCCACTGCGCTCACCCGTTCGTAGGCCGGCAGCGCGACGAGGTGGCGGTAATAGTTGACGACCGCGCTCAGGAACTGCTGCGGCGAGTAGACGCCCGTCTGGGTGCAGCTCAGGAACTCGTAGTAACGCGTGAACCCCTCTGCGACCCAAAGTCCTTCGCTGAAACTCCCCCCGGCAAAGTCGAGGCGCTCGAGAGGCGCGGGTCGCAGGCGTCGGACGTTCCAGGCATGGAAGAGCTCGTGTGCGCAGACGCGGACCGCAGTTTTGTGGACGTCGGGGTCGGTGAACATTCCCGGTTCCAACCCCACCATCGTGCTCGTCAGGTGCTCTAGACCCCAGTCGACATTCGAATTCGACGCGCACACGAACGTGTAGCTGTCGAACGGGAACGAGCCGAACATGTCGTGGAAGTGGGAGGCGACGGCATCGACCTCGTCGACGAAGTGCTCGATCCCCGAGTCGAAGCCGAGGGCTCGATCGAGATGCAGATGATAAAACGGGGTGCCGCGCACGACGCGCGTGATCAGCGTGAAGTCGCCGATCGCGACGGGCGTGTCGAGCAGGATCTCGTAGCTCGGGTACTCCCACGTGTCTTTCCCGAGCTCTCTGGCCCCAGAGGGGTGGTGCAGGCGCCAGCCGTCGGGGAGCTCATATGAGACGGTGACAGGCCCGTCCTCGTCCGGGACTTGGAGATAGCGGGCGCCGGTCAGAACGCCGACGCAGTCGCACAGGATGCCGCATGCCTCGCTCGACTCCCATGACGCGCAGTACGCGGTGTACTCGACATGCACGGCTCCGGTCACTCCTTCCACGACAAAGCCCTGCCAGCCATCTCGACGGACGGCGAGTTCTTCGCCGTGGTCGGTGCGGGCCCGCACCCCGAAGATGTCTCGTGCATAGGCGGCAAATATGTAGTCGCCGGGGACCCATGTCGGGCTCTGCAGCCGGACCTGGCCGCGTGCGACCGAGCCTGGGATCGTGATCGCGACCTCGATCTCGTGCCGCTCGGGCAGGACCCTGACGTGATAGGCGACAGCCGACTCCGGCACGCTGTCGCGGCTCACGGGCCGTTCGCTCAGGCTCACTGGTTCCACTTGTCCGCCGTCTTCTTGCCCTTGCCCGAGCCCTTGTCACGTGGCGAGAACACGTCAGGTGGCCTTCCGGGCTGCAGCAGCGCAGCCTGGCTCGGGAGGACATGCTTCGAAGCCTCGTGCGCCTCGCTGACCGTGTGGTGCCGGTAGTCCTTCGCGCCCTCGGAGCCTCGGCTTGGTGGGCGCCGAGCTCCCTTGTGTGGGTTAAGCCCGTTGCTCATGTCACGTCCACCGACTTGGCGAGGTCGGGTGGTCATCCGCGAGCACACGCCCGCCGCTGTTGGAGTTGTCGGTCACGACCAGACACTGGTCCCACGCCTCGTGCGCCGTCATATGAGATCGAGATGAGAGGATCGCCGGGAGTGATACCCGGTGCTCGCGAGCCGTTTCGCGCCTCGAGCACGGCTCACTCGGCGCACCGATAAGCCAACGCTTTGGCACACACGGGCTGTGGTTATTGGAGTGGCCAGAGGTTCCGTCCACGCTCCCGTAGCAAACGAGTGACGCACCCGAAAGGAGCTGAAATGGATGGTCTCGAGAGCGTCCTGGTCGTGAACTTCGGGCAGGACGCCGATGCCTACGAGGGACTCACCGACCTCAAGCAGCTCGACGCACAGCAGCAGATCGACCTCCGCGCGGCGGTCGTCGTGGTCCGCGGCGAGGATGGAAAGATCCTCGTGAAGGACGAAGTCGCCGACAACCCCATCGAAGGAACAGCGACCGGCGGGATCGTCGGACTTTTGCTCGGCGTCATCGGCGGGCCGTTCGGGATCCTGATCGGCGGATCGATCGGTCTGCTCGGAGGCGTGCTGTACGACGTCGATCAAGAAGAACACACCGAGTCGGTTCTCAGCCACGTCTCGCGCTCGGTGCGCGTCGGCCATCCCGCGCTGCTGGCAGAGGCGATCGAGGAGAGTCCGGAGGTCGTCGACACCGCGATGGCTGGTCTAGGCGGCACCGTGGGGCGTTACCCCGCCGCGGAGGTCGAAGCCGAGATCAGCGCTGCCGAGAAGGCACAGCGCGCAGCGAAGAAGAAGGCCCGCAAGGAGCTGCGGGAGCAACGCGGGGCGAAGCAAAAAGCTGAGGTCCACGCAAGGGTGGAAGAGCTGAAGGCCAGGCTCCGTCACCAAAACGCAGCCGCGCCGGCGAGCACGGCGGCCTGAACGCCAAGGCGGCGCGCTCGAGCGGACTTCGCAGGCGGTGCAGTTCGGCACACACCGTCGATTACGAGCAATCGCTAAACGAAGGAGAGGAACTAGGACATGAACGAGTCACTGCTCACCGAATACAATGTCGTCGCGGTCAGCTTCGAGAAGGACGACATGGCCTACGCCGGTCTCGCGAGGCTCAAGCAGCTGGATGCTGACGCGCTGATCGAACTCCGCAGCGCGGCGGTCGTCGAGCGCGAGCCCGACGGGCACGTGACTGTGAAGGACACCACCGGAAAGGAAGAATGGGAAGCAACCGCGGGAGGCGGCATCATCGGGCTCCTAGTCGGGATACTCGGCGGGCCGCTGGGTGTTCTCATCGGCGGGGCCACAGGTGTCCTGGTCGGCTCGCTCTTCGATCTCGAAGACGAAGACGACACGGAGTCGGTCCTTTCCGCATTCGCGGCCAAGGTCCGACCGCGCCACAATGTGCTGCTCGCCGAGATGCGTGAGCCGAGCGACCACGAGGTCGTGGACGGCGTGATGGCGAGCCGGTCCGGAAGCGTGCTCAGATCCCACGTGGCGGACGTCGAAGCGGAGATCGCCGCGACCGAGAAGGCGCAGCGCGAGGCCCGCAAGAAGGCGCGCAAGGAGCTCCGTCACGAGCGCGAGGCGAAGCAGAAGGCAGACGTCGAAGCGAAGGTCGCGGAGCTCAAGGCAAAGCTCCCCAACCACCGCGGGAATGTGCCCGCCGGCACGACGAGCTGACGCTCTTCCGGCCAGTGGTGTCTGCGCGCCGCCGGCCGGGACCTCGCGGCAGCAGGCGGGCGCGGACTGGGACGGGATGGCGGAACGGACCACGGACTCTGCGAGCTCGCAGAAGGGGGAGCTCGTGCGGCTGGGCGACGGCTCGGAGATACTGATCCGCCCGATCCAGCCGAGCGACAAAGCAAGGCTCTTGGCCGGGTTCGAAGAGTTATCCCCGCGGTCCCGCTACCGGCGCTTTCTCTCACCTATGACCCGACTCCAGCCGAGATGGCTCGACTATCTAACAGCCGTCGATCATCAAGGCCACGAGGCGCTGATCGCCACCAGTGCGGGCGCCCCGGTGGGGGTGCCCGCTACATCCGGCTGCCCGAGGACCGGTTCGCAGCCGAAGTGGCGATCACGATCGTGGACCCCTGGCAGGGAAGAGGGGTCGGCTCGACACTGCTCGCCCGACTGGCGATGCGAGCCCGTGCAGAGGGGATCGCGACGTTACGCGCGACCTGCCTCGCCGAGAACCGTGCGATCGTTCAGCTTCTAGGGGAGCTCGGTCCGACGGCAGAGAAGATGATCGGCCAAGGTGTGGAGGAGATCACAGTCGCCCTCTGACAGACACCACGCAGGGTGACTCGCGATAACCGGGCGATCTCGCCCGCCGCTGCCAGCCGAATCGCACGGTTGCTGATGACTCGCCATTGAGTTATGTCCAGATCGAGAGAAAAGGAGTCCACTGTGGACGCCATCAACATGCGGAAGCCCGAGGACGAGGCGATTACCGACAGAATCCGCGCGGCGCTGGAGGAGGATCCGAACATCCTCTACCCCGCGGAGATCGCGGTGTCTTACCGTCCTGGGACCGTCACCTTGCGCGGAACCGTTTCCAGCCTGCAGCAGCGTCACGCGGCGGTTGAGACGGCCAAGCGGTCAGCTACGCACGCAGTAGTCGAGGATGAGCTCTGGGTCGACTTCCAGGACCGCTGGGAAGACGACGAAACACGCGGCCGCGTCTTGCAGGCGCTGATGTCCAACCCCGCCGTGCCAGCAGACAGAATCGATGTCCACGTCGCGGACGGATGGCTGACGCTGAAGGGAGAGGTCAAGCACCAGCGCGACAGCGATGCTGCCTTCGCGGCGGCGTCCGGCGTGCCGGAAGTGGGCGGGGTCACCAACGAGATCAAGGTCGTGACCGCTGGCCTCGATGGCTGAGTGACATGGAACCGCTCTAGCGTGACACGCGCTACAACTCGCGGCAAACCGTTTGGGCACTGATGGAAGCCAGTGCCTAAACCCAGCGAATTGTAGGAAATCGGGTCAAATCCGAGAGCGCGACTCTAGGCCCAAAATGGTTGGTTTTGCGGGCATGAAAGCGCGATCTGCTTCGTCGGCGCGCGTGATTCGGGTCGGTGAGGTCCCGAGTTCAAATCTCGGCGCCCCGATTCAAAAGACCCAGCGCATGCTGGGTTTTTTGTTGGGTTCAGACGGTTCCAGCAGCGGCGCGGACCGCGCTCACGTGGGCCGAGCCAGCCCCGAGGCGATGCTGCTGGACCTCGCGGGTGGTTATTGACCGCGCAGGCTGATCTCCAGGCGCCAGCGGGTCGCCAACGATGTCCCAACGGACATGCGGAAGGATCTCCGCATGAACGACACGACCACACCGACGGGCCTCCAACACCTTGTGGCGATCCGTGATGGCAGGGCGCCCGCCGCTCCGATCCAGGCCGTCCTCGACTTCCGGCTTGTACGCGTCAGCGAAGGTAGCGCCGCCTTCCTGTACCGACCGGTGGCTGCGCACCGCAACCCACTCGGGACGGTTCACGGGGGCGTCGCGATGACGCTGCCCGACTCGGCGTCGGGAGCAGCTGTCCACTCAACCTTACCTGCGGGCCGCGGCTATACGACAGTCGAGACCAAAGTCAACCTCGTGAGGGCGGTGCGCCCGACGACCGGACCTCTGAGGCGGTCAAGGAGAAACGCTACCGGCCGTGCGCGGGAGCATCGCCGGCGGCTTGGGCTCGCCAGCCCGTGATCTCCTCGAGCTCTTGCTCCGGGCGGTCCTCGACGATCTCCGGTGCTCCGGCGAAGACGCGGCCGCTGTCGGCGTCGACGCATATCAGCTCACCCTCCCCCAGTCGCTGCCCGCCGATCCGCACCGCCCGCTCGTCGAGGTCGAACTTGAGCTCCTGGCATCCCACCAGGCAGGGCTTGTCGAGCTCGCGCGCGACGACCGCGGCGTGCGAGGTACGTGACCCGACACGTGTCAGCAGCCCCGCGGCCGGTGCCAGTGCCGCGAGGTCGGCCGTCGTCGTCTCGGGTCGCACGAGCACGGGTGCGGAGCCTTCCGTCGCGATCCGCTCTACCGCCTCGCCGTCGAGCGCGACGGGGCCGACGGCGACGCCCCCGCTCGCAGGCACTCCCCGGCCAAGGACGTGCAGCTCACCGGGATCCTTGACGCGGCGACGTTTGAGGGTCTCGAGCTCGAGCCCGTCCAACCGCGCGAGCGCAGCCTCAGGGGTTATCACTCCCTCGTGTACCTGGTCGACGGCCATACGCAGGGCCGCCCAGGAGGTTCTCTTGGCGGTCCTCGTCTGGAGCAGGAAAAGCTCCCCGTCCTGGACCGTGAGCTCGAACTCCTGCGCATCGCCGAACTCGAGCTCGAGTTTGGCGGCGATCGCGTCGATCTCCTTCAGTAGCTCGGGCGCCGCAGCCGCGAGCCTCCCAGCGCCCTCCACTGTCTCGTGTCCGGCCACGATGTCCTCGCCCTGCGCGTCGAGCAGGAAGTCGAGATACAGCTCGTGCACGCCGAGCGAGGGATCGCGCGTGAAGCCGACTCCCGAGCCCGAGATGCCGCCGGCGTTCCCGAACACCATTCGCTGCAGGATCACGGCAGTCCCGGGCTCGTTGGGAATTCCGCGCAGCTCGCGGTAGCGGCGAGCCTTGGGGGCGTCCGACGAGCGGAGCACCGCGGCGACGGCCGACAGCACCTGCGCTCGCGGGTCCTGTGGCAGCGCTTGCCCGGTGATCCGCTCGAACAGCCCCATGTGCCCGCGCGTGACCCGCTCGAGCTCGTGCGCGCTGAGCTCGCGCGGAGAGCTCGCGCCCGCCGCCGCAAGTCGTTCGCCCAGTTCGGCGGCAAATGGGGCTCGCGGACAGCCGTGGACGACACACGCGAAGGACTCGACGAAGCGTCTGTAGGTATCCCACCCGAGACGGGGATTGCCCGTTGTCTGCACCAGGCCGCGAAGCGCGCTGTCACACATGCCCACATTGAGCACCGTCTCGAGCATCCCCGGCATCGAAACGGGCGCGCCGGAGCGCACGGACAGCAGGAGCGGGTTGCGGCGGCTGCCGAGAGTCAGGCCGGCGAGCCCCTCCAGCGCCCCCACGGCGTTTGTCACCGCGCGCTTGACGCGATCCTGCGCGAACGCCTCGCCGGCTGCGGCGGCGATCGTCGTCTTCAGCACGACGGCCTCCGGCACCGGCATCCCCGCACGGGCGAGCCGCGCGAGTCCGTGTGCCTTCGCGCCGATCACGCTCGCTTCCGGGATCGGCTCACCCATATCGCCCACCACATAGACGTCGGAGTCCGGTCTGATCGGGGACGTGCCCGTGGGCCTGTCGCGTGCCCGCGTCGTCTCAGCAGCGAGTGGCTCCGATCCGACGACGCGCTCGAGCGCGTGCTCCCGCAGCAGATGTGCGCTGTGCATCAGCGCGTCGGCGGCCTGCTCGAATGAGTCCGTCAGCTGGACCGTTGCAAACAGCTCGCTGGCCGGCAGTGAGACGTCGGCGACCAGCGCCTTGTGTATGACACGCTGGAGCTCATCTGTCGCGTGCTCGAGCGCGATCGACTCGTGCGCGGCCGCGAGCAGTGCGTCCGTCTCCTCGCCCAAGGGGTCGGCGTGCTCCAGCTCTGTGGTGAGCGCGGCACCGCGCAAGTAGGCGCGCACACTCTCGAGCACGAGCCGCGTCAGCTCACGCATATGCCCGCGCAGGTCGCCCTTCGGGCTTCCAGGCGACAGCAGTGTCGCGTGGAAGGTGGCCTCCTCCAGGCAGTCGGCGATGTCGTCGGCGGCGGCGATCAGCTGTAGAAGGTGACGCAACTCGGTCGAGCGTGACGCCGCGGTGCGTACCTCCTCGACCAGCAGGTCAGCTTCGCGCTCGAGCTGCGCTGCCGCTTCGGCGTCCCTCGCAGAATCCTCGTCGAGAATCGTGTGGTCGAGAGCGTCGCGGGCGAGTTCCGCGATCTCGACGCTGATCTCCGCGTGGCGCAGCACAAGTGCAAGCGCTTCCTGACGCGCAGACCGCAGGTGCCCGGCGAGCTCGGCCCGCACCTCGTCCTGGAGGAGTGAGATGGGGTGCCCGGCGAGCAGCTCGGTCGTACAGATCCGCAGCACCGACTGCATGAGCGCGAAGGCGTCGTCGGCTCCGAGCAGGCCGCTGAGAGACCCTCCGGAGCGTCCAAATCTCGCCCCCGCGAACTGCATCGCGTCGTAGACGAGGCGATCCCCCCCGGCACGCAGGAAGGGGATCTGGCCGTACTCGTGCTCCGCGGCCCAGGTCAGCAGCTGGATGGCGGCACCGCCTCCGAGAAGCCGGCGCAGTCGCTTGCGGGCCCGGTTCCAGTCGATAAGGAAGACCATGCGCGAGCCCAGGTGTTCGAGGAACTCCCCGAGCTCTGCCTCGTTCGCCGCGTCGAAGCGGCCGCTCGCGAGGTGGTAGAGGCCGCCACCGAGTGCGTGGTCGCTGCGCGTATGGGTATCGGCCCACGTGACCCCCCAGGCGAGCAGGAGACTCTGCAGGAACACGAGGCGCTGCAGGTGGACGTCGGTGTAGGTGATCGTGACCCGTAGGCCCTCGATCCTGATAACGACGATGTGTGCCGCAGTCTCGCCGAGGTCGTTCTCGATCAGCAGCGTGGACCCGCTGCGGGTCGACGTGGTGCCCAGTCCGGGGTGATCGAGTCGAAGGCGCTCGGTCCGCTGCAGCCCACGCATGAAGTCGCGCAGCAGGCGGCGGTCGCCGTCTTGGAGGCCGTAGGCGTGCGCACCGTCTATCGATTCAGTCGCGATCTGCGTCTCGAGCGCGTTCAGCGCGCGGTGGGCATCCATCACAACCGTGTGCGCGCTGTCGCCGCACTCGGATGGGGGGGCCGTCAACAGCTCGACGTCCTCACGGCGGAGCCGATCGCCGTCGGTCCGTAGCGCGTCGGCGATCCGATGCTTGCGCTCCTTCAGCGCCGCCGCGCGGCCGTTGCCGACCTCGCTCAGGGGTGCGAGCATCGTGTCCAGCTCGCGCAGGACCTGGCCCACGATCGCCTCTGCAGCCGGGATTTCATAGATCCCGTCGACGGATGTGCGACTGCCGGAGACCACGCCGTCGAGCGTGTCATCTTGCACGCCGCAGGCTACGCGCTCCTGGTGCATGTCGCCGAGACCCTGGGCGCCGTCAGCGCTCGCACGGGCGCTCTGAAGCAGTGTCAGGAGATACTTGACACGCTCGTTGGCCGCGAGCGCCTCGGTGAGCAGCGTTGGGAGTTGCAACCGCCCCGCGCCGACCGCCTGCAGTATCGGGTCCTTGTGCACGTGAGCTCCGCTCGTGTCGTGGGAGAGACGTGAGTCGATGCTGAACGGCGGTGCGCGGCCGTGCATCCGGGTGGACCGCTGCAGACACCCGTAGGAATCCGCAACCACCTCGGGCCACCGGAACAGCGATCACGCTGATCCTGGAGACCGTGCCGCTGTACCTGCTCTTCGAGTCCAGCCTCCTGCTGGCGCGCCTGATCGAGCGGCGGGAGCGGCGTAGGGCCGCCCGTCGCGCGCCGTTAGGATCAGCCCGGCCATGACTCCCACGCTCGTCCTGCACGCCGTGCCTCCGTCACATCCCTGCATGACGGCCGAAGCCGCCATCCGCCTCAAGGGACTTCCCTTCGAGCGGGTCGACTGGGCGATGAACGGTGAACACACCGCGCGGATGCAGGAGATCTACGGAGAGGGCAACTCGACCGTGCCGGGAATGGTCGTCGACGGTGAGCCCGTCCACGGCTCGCGAGCGATCCTCCAGCGCTTGGAGCAGATCGAACCCGACCCCGCCCTGTATCCCTCCGAGGAGGTTCGGGAGGCCGAGCGCTGGGGTGACGAGGAGCTGCAGGATCTGGGCCGTCGGCTGCCGTGGGGCGCGCTGCACTTCCGACCTGAGCAGCTGGCTGCGATCGGCGGCGGCGAGCCACTCGACGGGCCGGGCACCGACGTCGCGATCCGTTTCATATATGGCACGTGGCGTTACCACAAGATCACCGCCGCGCGCCTCGCGGACGACCTCGCGGGGCTGCCGGCAAAGCTCGATCACATCGAGTCGCTTGCGCGGGCCGGCGTGATCGGAGGCGAGGCGACCAATGCGGCCGATCTGCAGATCGGAGCGACGATCCGCGTGCTGCTGCCGATCGGCGACCTGGGGCCGCTGCTGGCCGGCACCGCTGCGGAGCGGATCGCAATGCGCCACTTCCCCGAGTACGGCGGCGCTCTCGCACCGGGGGCCTATCCGGCGGGCTGGGTTCCGCAGCGCGCGTAACGATAATCCCGCGCGCCGGCCTGCGCGGCTATCGTGCTCGCGTGCCGAGGTATGAGCTTTCGGGCAAGGTGGTCCTCCTCACGGGTGGAGACCGGGGCATCGGTTTGGCGACGGCACGGACGTTGTGCGCGCGTGGTGCTCGGGTCGCGGTGATCGGCCACGATCCAGAGGCGGTAGAGGCGGCCCGTGTCCAGCTGAACTCCGAGCGCGTGCTCGGCATCGTGGCGGACGTAACCGACGCCTCAGCGATGCAGGCAGCAGCAGCCGAAACGGTCGAACGCTACGGAGCGATCGACGTGGTGGTGGCGAATGCGGGCATAGCCTCGCGAGTGACGACCTTCCAGGCGATGTCCAGTGAGAACCTCGAACGGGTTCTCGACGTCGACCTGATGGGAGTGTGCCGCACGGTTGAGGCCGCGTTGCCCGAGATCCTCCGCAGCCGGGGGCATGTCACGATCGTGTCCTCGATCTACGCATTCGTCAACGGTGTGGGCAACATCCCCTACGCAATGGCGAAGGCCGCCATCGAGCAGTTCGGCCGTGCCCTCAGAGTGGAGCTGGCTCCATCTGGCGTGAGCGCGGGTGTTGTGTACCTAGGGTTCATCGACACCGACATGCTGCACCGG
>Ga0335083_10000689_pt1 | contig 49405 bp, 34 predicted proteins | sample Lox_Sample_42_FD_206716 | JGI IMG/M metagenome (GOLD analysis project Ga0335083, IMG submission 206716) | Soil microbial communities from Loxahatchee National Wildlife Refuge, Florida, United States - Lox_Sample_4.2 | ecosystem: Environmental > Terrestrial > Soil > Wetlands | place: USA...
CGCCGCACGCAAACAGGGCGATCAAGCCCGCGATGGCCCACGCATGGGGACGGAAGTACTTACGGGTGCCGAAGAAACCCGGGATCTTGGTGCCCTCCCAAAGATGGAACGCGCTTAGATGGTTTGTTGAGCCGTTGCCGCGACGCGACTGAACATTGCGCGCCGCCTTACTCTACGCATTGACCGTAATTCAGCGAATGTTCATCGTATCACTGGCGCTCTGCGGGTGTCGTTAATCCGCCTCCGTACCGGTCTGGGTTCTCAGCATGGCAAAAAGAAGATCACCATCCGCCCGCTCCTGGCCGTGAAGTTCTCTTTTACTTGTTCAAACCGGAGGTCCAATTCGTCACCAACGTCAAGAGCGGAGGGGAGGCGGTACCCAGAGCTTGGTCGATCAGAAATCGGCCGTCCGTGGCGACGTCGTATTGGAACAACGGCCAAGCGCCAGTCGGTGACCAACCCGGAAAACACCATCTACTCCATCAAGCGCTTCATGGGCCGGCGCTACAACGAAGTCAGCGAGGAAATGAAGCTGGTCCGTTCGCCCGCGGCGTTCTTGGACGACTCGATCTTCTCCCCTCCCTTGCTGCCCAGGATGCTGACGAAGCCGCGCACTGTGTGCGCCTGCCAGCCCGTGGTCTTCATGATTTCGGCCAACGTCGCGCCCTGGCGTCGCTTCATCATGGTGATCACTTCGGCCTTCTTGTTGGCGCGGTCTTCTTTCGGCTTGCCTCCCGCCTTCTTGGCCGGGCTCGCCCTCTTCGTGGGCTTGTTCTTCTTCGTGGCCCTGGGCTTGCCCTTCGGCTTGGCCAGCTCGGGCTGCGCTGCCACGCTGCTCTCGATTGAATCGTTGATCATCTGTGTTTCTCCTGACCGGGTTGCGGTCGTCACATCGATCGGTTCGGAGAAATTGCAAGGCAATTGTGCCGCGATTATGCCTGAGGGAACAATTGGCGGAAAGGGAGCCTTTTTATGGTGCCGTCAAAACGAGGCTTGGCCTCGTGGGAGCACGTACAAGAGTTTGCCCTGACGGAACGTACTGGGATGGTTTTCAGGAGCGCATTGTTTTGATGGGCCCTTGCGTGTACCGTTGAATCATGGCCGCGGGTACTCAACAAAGAATTCCTGCCGATCGCTCCACCATGGATGGAGGGAGGCAAACGAATCGGACTTTCATCTGCCTCATACTTTTGATGGCCGGCAGCGGCTGTGCAGCACTGATCTATGAGATTCTCTGGCTGCAATTGCTGCAACTGGTCATAGGCTCATCGGCGGTATCTCTGGGCCTTCTGCTCGCTGCGTACATGGGCGGTTTGTGCGCGGGGAGCGCACTGGTTTCAAGATTCGTCCGCCTGGATCTTCAAGCCTTGCGAATCTATGCGGCGCTGGAAGCGGCAATCGGTGTTCTTGGAGTATTGTCATTGATCGGTGTCCCTTTTGTGACACGGCTCTACGCGGCGATGCCCGCGAACCTGATGACGCGGGCGATGATTGCCGGAGTTTGTCTGATCCCGCCAACCTTATTAATGGGAGCCACGCTTCCTGTGATTGCCCGCTGGGCTGGTACATCGCCGTCGGGCGTCTCGCGGACAGGCTTTCTCTACAGCGCCAACATCGCAGGCGCCATCGTGGGATGCCTGACAACCGGATTTTACCTGCTCCGGGTTTACGACATGGCGGTCGCAACGTACGCTGCAGTTGCGATAAATGGCCTGGTCGCGGCAGGGGCCCTGATTCTCGCAAGAATCGCCCCACATTCATTACCGGCCGGGAACGACAGCCCCGCATTTCATCGCCTGAGCACGAAAGCAATCCTCGTTTACACCGCGATCGGTTTGTCTGGTCTCACAGCGCTAGGCGCAGAAGTGCTATGGACGCGTCTGCTTTCGTTGTTACTTGGCCCCACAGTTTACACGTTTTCGATAATCCTCGCCGTCTTTCTGGCTGGGCTATGGGCCGGGAGTAGCGCCGGATCATCGCTGGTGCGCCGCTCGTCAAACCCACGCGCGCAGCTCGCCGGATGTCAACTTATGCTGGCCCTTACACTTGCCTGGACCGCATACGCCATCTCCAGTTCGCTGCCTTACTGGCCGGTGGATCCGTGGTTATCGCTCAATCCGGTGTTTAATTTTCAGCTGGACGTGGTAAGGACCGTATGGGCTATTCTGCCAGCGACACTATTCTGGGGCGCAAGTTTTCCGCTGGCGCTGGCTTCCATCAGCACCCCGGCGGCAGACGCCGCGCGGACCGCCGGCCGCATCTATGCAATCAACACTGCCGGATCGATAATCGGGTCTCTTGCTTTCAGTCTTTGGCTAATTCCTGCGATTGGCTCACGAAATTCGCAAAGGATTCTGATAGCTTTCGCTGCGATCTCAACCGTAATTGCTGGAGCGGCCACGGTCAAGTTTGCTTCCCGCAGCGTAATCTCGATCGCGGCTGCCGCAGGCGTTCTGCTGGCCGGATGGGGCCTTGCAGCTACAGTCGAGGACGTGCCGTGGCAAGCCATCGCATACGGCAGAAGAATCGCCCCCGTTATTCGCGCATTCGATCTTTATGACCGCGCGAACCCGACGACCGTATTGTTTCGAGGTGAGGGAATCAACTCGTCGGTGGTGATTGCCGAGCGGGCCGGCCAACGGCACTTTTACGTCAGCGGCAAGGCGGAGGCATCAACTGCTATTCTCGACATGCGCCTCGAACGCATGATGGGTCACCTGCCGGCGCTTGTACATCCATCGCCGAGATCAGTTCTGGTGGTCGGGTTCGGGGCAGGCATAACCGCGGGGTCTCTTACGCGATATCCGGACGTTCGCAAACTAGTGATCTGCGAGCTCGAGCCGTTTGTACCACCGGCTTCAACAAAATACTTCGCAAAAGAAAACTACAATGTGCTGCACGACAGGCGCACAGAAATGGTCTACGACGACGCGCGGCATTTCCTGTTCAAGACCCGCGGGATGTTCGACCTCATTACCACGGACCCGATCCACCCCTGGGTCAAAGGCACGTCCGTTCTGTACTCGAAGGAGTACTACGAGCTGGTAAAACGTCATCTGAATCCGGGCGGGGTCGTTGCGCAGTGGCTGCCGATCTACGACAGCGATCCGGAAACGATCCGCACCGAACTGGCCACGTTCTTCGCTGTATTTCCCGAAGGCACGATCTGGAGCAATAACTTCAAAGGAGATGGCTATGACCTGGTGTTGCTCGGGCAAGCGCCGCCGTTTCCGGTCAACGTAGATTCCGTGCAGGCCCGACTGGACCGGCCTGACTATGCCGCGGTACTGGCTTCAATATCCGATGTGGGATTCCACTCAGCAGTTGAATTTTTGGCTACCTACACTGGCCGTGCGACAGACCTCAAAGCCATGTTGACAGATGTCAGGGTTAATGACGACATGAACATGAGGCTGCAATACATCGCCGGCTTGGGACTGAACTCAATGTCGTACCAGGAAACGTACAAGAAGATTCGGCGGTACCGGCGCTTCCCGGACGGATTACTCATTGGTGCGCCCGGTGGGCGGATGGATGCTTTGCGAACCCTAATCAGCATCCGCAATTGATTCGTCGCGAAAAGTAAACGCAACAGCGGCATCACCTGCCGACAGGAAACCGCGTCACATAATCGCCCAAAGACTTCGTGCATTTCTCAGCCCGTGCCCCGCATGAACGTATCTCTCGGCCAATGAGTTGAAAGCAGAAGCGAGGTCCAACAGGTCAGGCTCTCTCGCTACGCATTAGGCGACGGTCTGGTCAGAAGATGAATTTTGCGGCCAGTTGCACAACGCGATAATCGCCCGATTGCAGGCCGTTATTGCCGCTAATATCATTCGTGATCTGACCGAAGTTGGAGGCGTTGAAGTTCTGTGAAGCGCTCGCCCCGCCGATCGGTCCATTGCCAGGCGCGTAGGGGTTCAGGTGGTTCGGCAGGTTGAACGCCTCGGCGCGGATCTGAAACGTCAGGTTTTCGTGAATCTTGAAATTCCGCGATAGCGCCAGATTCAGCTGGAACACCCCCGGCCCTTTCAAGTTGTTCAGCCCGAGATTACCGTAGGTGCCCAGCGCTGGAAGAGCGAAAGCAGAGGTGTTCAGCCAGTGATCAACCGTCTGATTTGCGTTGTACGGGTTACCGCCCAGATACTGCGCCGGTTGCCCCGCAACACTGGTCAGAGCGCGATCCGGGCCGGCCAGCACGGAGAACTCCTGCGCCGATCGGATGCTCAAGATCGGAGCCAGTTGCCAGTTGGTCGCCAGCAGTCGAGCCGCCTTATTGCTGAAACTCGGCGTGTTATACACGGCGCTGAGGTTGAAGTTCTGCCGGACGTCGATGCCCACGCAGTTGGCGCGCCACTGTCGCCGATTGCCGGGCGGCGCTACGCCCCCGTTTGTCGGATTGTTGTTCCAGGGATCGCTGATGCAGTGAGACCACGTGTAATTCGCCAGAACGTTTAGGCCACTGCCCACGCGCTTCTGCGCCGTGAGGTTCAGGCCTTCATATTCAGCATTACCGCCCGGATCCACGAAGCCGATCCCCGCATAGTAAACACCGGTCGCCGGATTTTGTAGGTAAAGCGGTCTGCGTTGGTTGTAGTTAGTCGTCGAGTTGCAACCAACGGTAACTTTCGGCGGGCAGGTGCCGAGCGGAGTTCCGGCTGTGTTCGGAACCAGCACCGGTGCGTTGATGTTTTCACCGCTGATCAGGTGGATGGTGCTTGTGCCGAGATAGTTCACGCTCGCCAGCCAGCCCGCCCCGAACTGTCGCTGAATGCTGAGATTCCACTCGTTCACATACTGCGCTTTCCAGGCGGTCAGAGGCGTCGTTACGTAGCTGCCGCCTGTCGGAAACGGGATGGTCGTCGCCTGGTGCCCGAAAGAGTTCGCCGCCGCCAGTTGTGCCATCGGATTCTCTCCCGCCGGCGAGAAGCCTGGCAGTCCTGCAAACGTCGTCCACGGATTGGTGAGGTTCGATCCCGACACGGATATCAAGTTCCCAAAGGGGGGGCTGAACTGCTCCTGACTTAGCGCCAGCATGTTCGGACGGTCGCCGAACATTCCGTACGCCGCCCGGATCGTCATCTTGCCGCTACCCGTCGGGTCAATTGCCACTCCGACGCGCGGGAAGAATTTCGCCCACTGCGGGCAGTAGAAGTAATTGCCACAGCTATACTGCGGATCGCCGGACACCACCAGGCCGACGGGAGCGTTCGTGTAATAGCTGCTCTTGATCCCCTGATTAAACAAATTCTGATCGAAATGCTCGTCCTGCGCCACAGTCTTCTGGTACACAGGCGTAGAGGGCTCCCAACGGAGGCCGTAGTTCAGGGTTACGCGCGAGTTCATCTTCCAGGAATCCTGGATGTACAGCGATATGTAATACTGCCGGCTGTAGAAACCGTAGAGTGTGCCCTGCGAGAAGCTCGCCGGACGGCCCAGCATGAAATCAGCCAGCACACTGGCGCCCCCACCCGCACCAGCAATCGAACCGTCGAACACGGGCGTACCGATTGCGTTTGGTCCGGAGTAGTAGTCCAGCATCTGCCGGTAAATGCTGCCGCCGAACATAATCTGATGGCTTCCCTTAATCCAGCTCACGTCGTCATACAACGACAGCAGTGGGCCATTATGGGAGGCTCCGGGTGCGGCTGATACGCCCCCGATGGAGAACTCCGGCGTGGCCGTGATTGCGATCACGTTTCCGGCAAGCGGAGAAATATTCGCGCCAAGCGATGTCCAAGATGCATAGTTATCCGGGATCTTGGCGACATTTGTGCGCGAGCCGCCAATCCGGAACGCATTGACCCAGTTTGACGACGGAACCCACGTGTGTCCCAACGTGATCGAGTAATCGAGATCGTGCACTCCGAAGGTGTTAAGTGACAAGGGATCCTTGCCATCAAAAGTGGAGCCTACGTTCAGTTGCCCCACCGTGTAGCGGCCGAAGATCGACTGCTTCGAGCTGATCTGATAATCGACCTTTGCCACCCCCAGATTTTCGTCCTGGATCGCCGCGAGGCCGTAGAGCACACGTCCGCAGGGATCGCTCGTCACCGGCATGGTCTTGAGAATATTGAGCGCAACAGGGTTCAGCAGTGATGGGCTGATCGTATTGTTGTTGAAGCCGAGCGACGCCGGCAGGTTAATTTGCTTGCCACCGTTGCAGGCGGGAAGTGTGACTGCCGTGAAATCACCGTTAACCATCGCCTGTGTCGGAATGAACGCCGTGTTCTGCGCCGAATCGGACCTCAGATCGGTCCGTTGGAACCCGCCAAAGAAGAACAGCTTGTCTTTTTTGATCGGACCGCCCACCGTGCCCCCGTACTGGTTACGTTTCAGGGTGTCGCGCTTCTTTGCGAAAAAATCACGGGCGTTCAGGTCGCCATTGCGCAGAAACTCGAACGCATCGCCGTGGAACTGATTGGTACCGGACTTGGTCACCGCGTTGACAGTCCCTGTAGAGTGGTACCCATACTGCGGCTGCACCCCGCTGGTTTCGACCTTGAATTCCTGGAGTGCGTCCGGGAATGGCAGCGGAAGGCTGAGGTTGTTATACGGGTCCTGATATATCGAACCGTCCAATAAGTATGCGACCGCGTCCGGCGCGCCGCCCGCAATGGAAACCACAACGGTCGGGTAATTCCGCACGCTCTGCAGACTCGTTTGCCCCGGATAATTGGCCATGCCGGCGAGGAAAATCAACTCGTGAGGTTCACGCCCATTCAGCGGCATCTCAAGCACCCGCTGCGTGTCCACCACCTGGCCGACCCCGCTGTCGCGTGTCTCTACCTGCAGCGCGTTCGCCTGGACGACCACCTGCTCGTTAACCGCGCCGACGCTGATCGTGACATTGATTGACGACGAAGTGCCGACTTCGAGAACAATGCCCGTTTGTACGAATTTCGTGAAGCCCTCTTTGGTCACTTCGAGCATATAAGGGCCGATCGGAAGGTTGGGCAGCACGAAGCCGCCATCAGCGCCACTGGTCACCGTGCGGACGACGCCGGTTGCGGTTTGTGTAGCTTTCACTTCGGCGCCGGGAACCACTGATCCAGTTGAATCTTTTACGGTTCCTCCAATTTGAGAGGTTTGTCCCCAAACGGCAGCGGATACCAGGAAGCATAGCGTCAAAGCGCGAACGAAGTGCATGTTCAAGTCCCCTATATGGGTTTCCAACCTGCTGCCCCGGGGAACACCCCACCCCCGGGCACGCAGACTACGCTCGGCTAAAGATATCACAGTTTCGCGCAATCGAATGATCAAAACGGCGTCATTTCTTGTCACGGCCAAGTCAAAAGTAGAAGGTTGGGAATCGCGGTGGCGCGTGCGTTTGCTCTTCTTGCGGGGCGGCGAATCGCCCCGCAAGGAACGTGCCCGTATTGGATGGGCTACTCGGCTCGGCTGTGATCATCGCGCATGCGCGGTTCCTGCCGAAGTCGATTCAATTGAACACTCTGCTGCGGCCCATGAACGCAGTGCTGCTGCTCGGCATCGGACTCGGCGGTGGTTGGATCGCGAGCGTCCTGTCCACGCGCCCCCTCGACAGCGTTTTTGTCGGCGTATAAAAAGATCGAGTCGTCACCCTTTCGCCGACTTCATCGCTCACGAGGCCGCGAATATTCTTTCATAACTGCAAGCGTGCTAGCGTCGCCTACGCGAGACTCGAAGGAAGGAGTGGCTCCTCGATATTGAGTATCGGAAGTGGGAAACCTTTGTGTACTCGTGCGAAGGGTACGCGTGCGTGCTCGAACGCGGCAAGAACCCTGCTGAGCGACGCGCGCTCGCGGAGGAATACGGTCGCGCCCTACGTATCTTCGAGGAACGCGTGGACGCCGCTGAGGTCGCAAGCATCGTCAGGGCAGCGACCGAGGTTCGGAATGGCTGGAAAATCATCCTCAAGCGGTGCGCACCGAACCGTGTTTAGAAAGATACGATTCCCGGACCTGACCTGGCGTGGCAGATGCGTGCCTCCCGATTCCCTCCGTGCGCGGAGAGCGCCCGGCAAGGTGATCTAATACAGGTAGAGGCTTGGACACCACGGCGGTGTCGGCCCAACTCCAGCATCATTCCTTTTTCTTCAGAGCCTGGTCATTCTCTCGGATGAACTTTCGGATTTCATCCGCCATTCCCAGAAGCTTCTCCCACTGTTCTCGATAGAGTGTGACCGGAAAACGTCCGAGCCCATAGACCGAGAGCGCGCCCTTTTCGCTCACCTTCAGTGACATCTGGCCACGTGCGGGCTTCTTGAGTGCTTCATTCTCCGCGCGAAGCCGCTCAATCTCCGCCTTCAGCTCTTCTTCCGATGCCATGAATATCACTGATAGCACAGTTGAGGAGCCACGGCCGGCGAGTGAAGCGCGTCGCACTGATCGCCAACTGTCGGCGCCAACGCCTGAGCCTTGCGGTCATCGGGTTCACCCCTCGGCAGGTGTATCAAAAAGCATTTCCGCAACCCGAGCGCTGCGACGCTGAAAACAGAGCGTTTAGCCAGCAAGTATTTCTGTATCAAAGCGTGCACTTAATGATACGATCATGGCTGCCATGAAACGCATCGCCCAGATCGAAAGAGTCGCTCTCTATGCCCGCGTCAGCACAAAGGATGGGCGCCAGGACACCGAGAACCAACTGATTGCGCTACGGGAATACTGCGCAAAGCAGGGTTGGGAGATCATCGGTGAATACGTGGATCACGAGACAGGCGGCCACTCGCGCCGGCCGCACTTTCAGCGCATGTTTGCCGATGGGAGAGCCCGGAAGTTCGACCTAGTGCTGTTCTGGTCACTCGATCGGTTCAGCAGAGAAGGCGTCTCGGCCACACTAGCGCACCTGGAACGGCTGACGGCAGCGGGCGTGAACTGGCGCAGCTATACGGAAGAATACCTGGACTCAACCGGGCTCTTCAAGGACGCCGTGATCGCAATCCTCGCGGTTATCGCTAAACAGGAGCGTGTGCGCCGATCAGAGCGGGCCATCGCGGCGATCGCCCGTCTGAAGCGCCAAGGCAAGACGGAGCACCTTGGACGCCCCCGGAAGCTAATCGGGGCGAAGTTGGAGAAGGCTCGCCGGCTTCGCCGCGAAGGTCTGAGTGTACGCAGGATCGCGGCCGAATTGAGCGTATCTCCCATGACAGTGCAGCGCATTGTTGCCGCTCGATAAGGGACCGCGGTTTGGTAAGGGTATTTCTCGATCTGACCTACTCTCTCAAAATCTCCTTCAGCTTCGACTTCGCGACTTGCTCGTTGGGGCTCTTGGCTCCTCCATCGTCGAGCCAGCTCTATAGCTTCCCCACGCTAACGGTATGCTCGGTTTCGGGCTGCTTGACGCGGATGGTCAGTTGGATCGCCGGTCCAAAAGCGACCTCCGCAAGTCCGCATCGTCGGAACTCGGCGAGCGCGGCGACCTCGACCGCGTGGTCGCGGCCTCCGGAATCGGTGAATGAGACCCGGCAGGTCGCGACTCAGCGTCTTCAGAGTCGCCAGGATATTTATCCGCGGGGCGGTCTCTTCGGTGGGTGGCCTCAATGAGTCGCTCACGATCAGGATCGTCTATCCGGCGCGGCGCGGATAACTGGTGGAGCGGTGGATTTCGCTTACGCCGGTTCATCCAGCGGGACGTTGTTTACTGCTCTGACACAGCTGCAGCATGAGCTACCGCCTCAGCCAGGTTGAGCACCCCGGTAGTTCGATTCACCGGAGGTGGGGGCCCATCCTCGGCCCGGCTTGCAGAGTTCGAAGGCGGGCTTTGTGCTTCGGAACTTCTCCGCGGAGCAGGTACCCCACGGCGTTCCTGCTGATAGGGACCCGCGATTTGAACGGCGAGCCGGTCACCGGCGGTGGCCATGCTGGCGCGGAACTTGGGCTTTCCGTTCACTCGTACGCTCATCTGGCGATGCAGCGGGCAGTCCAGGTCCAGCACGTCACCTACGTTCATAGTTAGCAGCGTGCCGGCTGAAATTGTCGACGCCTCCAGACGGGTCTCCAGGACTACCGTGCAATCTTCGATCAATTGCGCCATGTGCGCCTGGTCGTGCAGCGTCGATTCGGAGCGGCGAACCTGCCGCAATTGTTGCTCGAACCGGTGCCGCAGCCGCTTAAAGAAGATGGAAGGAATCGCCAGATTGAGCATTCCCGCGCTGGCGCCCAGACGGCCTTCAATGGCGATCGCCACTACAGCCTCGCTCGGCGCAAGGACGTGCAGGAGTTGCGGTTCACTGGCCAGGGACTGCACCTCAAAGTTGATCTCGGATATGCTCTTCCAGGCTTCGTTTAGGTCCTGCATGATCACGCGCAGGAGATTCTGCAAAAGGCCTTTTTCGATCTCCGTGATCTTGCGCTTGATGTTGCTGAGGCTTTGTCCGTTGCCGCCCAACAGAACCTCCACCAGCGCGAAGGCGAGCGACGGGCTCAGTTCCAGCACCGCAGCTTCGTCGTAGGGCAATAGTCCGATGTAGGCGATGCAGGTGGGCGATGCGACGCCGTCCAGAAACTCCGCATACGAAATCTGCTCCAGGCTGACGAGGTTCAGCGTGATATAGGAGCGCAGATAAGCCGACAGGCTCGATACCAGAGTGCGAACGAAGTTTTCATGCAGCTGGTGAATGGCGCGAAGCTGCGACTTCGGGATCTTGTCCAGCCTGCCAAAGTCGAACGGAACCGCCGCCGTGTCCGCTTCCTTGGCGGACTCGTTCGTACCTTGGAAGACCGCATCAATCTCCTGCTGCGATAACTCCCGCTTCATTGGTTTCTCCGTCCTGCTGCCACGCTGCCTGGGTTGGGCTTGATGAGCAGCCCCATTAGCGCGCCGGCGTCAGCGCGCCTTCAAACCCAGCCGAGGCCTGCAAAGCAATCCGGTCTTTGCGGCTGATAACTTCCTTGACGCGAACTCCGTAATTCCCCTTCACCGCCACCACTTCCCCGCGCGCGACCACGACGTTATGCACCACCACTTCCACCGGGTCGCCAACACGACGGTCCAAATCCACCAGCGATCCCGCGGACAGCTTCAACACGTCGCGGATGGGAAGCACTGCGCGTCCCAAGACAATGGAAATCGGCAGTTCCAGTTCGATCAGCCGCTCGAGCAAAGCTCTGGATTCCTTGCTAGTCTCAGCGGCGTTCACGGGCGAGCTTTCCATATTCTCTTCGTCTTCGGAGGATGCGACCCAGTTGGCAAACGCTGGCTCCAGACCGGCCGCCAGGGGCGCTAATGCGCGCCCGTTAATTGTAATCGTCAAAGCGCCCCAGGACCGCGTGCCGCTGGGCCGGTTCTTCTCTTCGGATCCATCCTTGCAGACCACCGGCGTTGGCGAGCCTCCGCTAAGAACGTGAGCCACTCCCTGGAGGGACGGCCCTAGCATTTCCAAAAAGAGATTGCGCCGGTCCTCCGGATTGCTTCCGAGTCCCGCCGTCAATTCGAGCCAGGTTTGTTCCGGCACGCCGATCCAGAGCGTATGGGTGCCGCCGGAATCGAACTGCTGCCGCCACCACAGCACGGGGTCCGCGGCACCAAGCAGAGAATCCGGACGATCGCCCTTCAGCAAAGCCCAGGATGCGGCGGCCTGGTCGCCCCGGAACATCTCCACCGAGCGGCTCAATTCCGCCGCCCACGCTTTCAAGAACGTCTCCACTCCACGGTCATGCGTGCTCATCATGCGGCTCCTCTCATGTGGTTCGTACGATGCGAGTCTCCGCTCCCTCAGGGCCTGAGGCATCTCTCAGATCCGCCACACGCACCGCCACGTTTCCGTCGATCAGCAGTATCTCGCCCCAACCGATCAACATTTCGCCCGCGTAAATATCGATGTTTTCGCCCGTGGGACGCGACAACCGGATAACGCTGCCGGCGTTCAACTCGAGGAGTTCGCCAAAAGTCATCAACCTCTGATCCAGTTCCGCCCGCAATCCCAGAGGTACGTCCAGCAAGGACTGCATCCGGTCGAGCGACGGCCCCGCGTTGGCTTTATCCATTGTCTTCTCCGTCAGGCGTTAGACCACATACTGGTCGGCGCCGGAATTCTTCAGGCTAATCACGCCGTCCTTCTCCAGCTCCCGCGCAACCGTAATCACGGCCTGTTGAGCGGCGTCTACCTCTTTTAATTTCACCGGCCCGAGCGATGCCAGGTCTTCATCCAGCATCTCGGCGCCGCGCTGCGACAGAGAGGCGAAGAAGTGCTGCCGCAGCTCTTCGCTGGTGCCTTTGAGCGCGGTGACCAGTAGCTTGCGGTCGGTTTTGGAAAGGATCTCGCGCATCCCGGCCGCGTCCACCGCCAACAGATCCTCGAAAACGAACATGTACCGGCGGATCTTTTCGAAAAGCGCAGGTTCGTTCCTTTCGATGGCGTCCATCAATTGCGCGCAGCTATTCGGCTCCAGCCGGTTGAACATGTCCGCCACCGCTCGAACCCCTCCACGCGCTTCGCGGCTCAGATCTCCCAGGTTTTTAAGTTTCTGTCCGATCACGGAGGCAATCACCCGGACGCTTTCCGGCGAAATCCGGTCCAGATCGGCCATACGAATTGAGACATCCGCCCGAACCTCCAGCGGCAGCGAGTTCAGCAACGCCGCTGCTTGCGACGGATCCAGGTGAGAGAGCACCAGCGCGATGGTCTGCGGATGTTCGTCCTGGATGAACTTCGCAAGCTGCAGCGGGTCCACCTTGCGAAGACTTCCGAAGTCGACCGATTCCTGATCCATGGACTTAACCAGCCGGTCCAGCACGCGCATCGCGGTCTCTGGTCCAAATGCTTCCGCCAGCATTTTGCGAACGTAGTCTAATCCGCCGCGCGTGAAAGGAGCTTTGCTGGAACGGTTCGCCTCCTCCAGCACGGCTTCCACTTGCTGGCTGGTGACCGCATCCAGCTTGGCAATCGCACCGGTGATAGCGTCCACTTCCTGCTCGGTCATCCGCTTGAGCACGGGTCCACTGACACCCGAGCCGAGCGTGACCATCAGGATCGCGGCCTTCTGCACTCCGGTTAATGCCGTCGCCGAGGCTGTCGCGGCAGCCATCTATGCCTCGTCCGCCAGCGTCCCCGCGGACCGATTTTGCTGAGTGGAGTACTTCATGCTCACTATCTATCGTCTCCACCGCATCGCCCCTTAGACGCTGCGAAATCAAAATCGATAAAGTTTTCGTAAAGTTCGCGAAAAAGGATCTAGGCGAGCAGACGTTCTTGCTGCCGGTCGGCCAGAGCCGGACGGACTCCCCGTTTGATGCTGCGTGCGCGCATGCCGGCCCAGGTCTCAAGCGGAATCCGCTCGAACACGCGAACGACATCCGGGTCGAACTGCGATCCGCTACATCGTAAGATTTCCTCAGCAGCCGCCTCAAACGGCATGGCGAGCCGGTAGGGGCGGTCTGATGTCATCGCGTCGAAAGAATCGACCACGGAGAAAATCCGCGATCCGAACGGAATCTGCGCTCCCCGGAGCTTGTGCGGATAACCGGTGCCGTCGCATCGCTCGTGATGCGTGAGCACAATTTCCGACTCGCGCTCCAGCGAAGGCAGCGTCTGAAGAATCCGCTGTCCGATCTCGGGATGGGCCTTCATCAGCGCCCACTCGCTCTTGGATAAAGGACCCTTCTTGAGAAGAATCCGGTCGGACACGCCAATCTTGCCGATGTCGTGCAGCATTCCGGCGCGCCGCACCACATCGATCTGTGCCGGCGGCATGCCCATCGCGGAAGCAAGGTAGGCGGCGTATTCGCTGACTCGCTTGGAATGATTCTGCGTCTCGCATTCCCGCGCATCTAGCGCCGCCACCAGAGCCTCCAGCGCTGCTTCGGAGTTCCGCGCAAGCTCCGCCTCCGCGCTGGCCAACTGCTCGAATTGGTAGGACACCAGCGATTCCAGCTTGCGTCGGCTGTCTTCGGTGCGCTGGGCCACCTGCGCTCGCGCCTTATGCACGGCGGAGATGATCTCGTCGGGCGTAAACGGTTTGCGTACGTAATCCAGAGCGCCCAGCCGCATCGCCTCCACGGCCGTGCTGATCTCGCCGCAGCCGGTGAGCACGATAAAGCCCGTGTCTCGCCAATCCCCTTTGCCGGACCGCAAGAGCTCCAGCCCGGTCACCACGGGCATGTTGAGATCTAACAACACCAGGTCGTAGGCGTTACTCTTCAGTTGGTGCAGGGCCTCCAGGCCGGTTGCCGCGACCTCCGTTTCGCAGTTCTGCCCATTCAGAATCTCGACCAACAACTCGCGAATCCCCTGCTCATCCTCGACGACCAGGATTCGCGGCCTTTGACTGGCCGCTTGGGAAGAGCACGGTTCGCCGGCGAATGGCAGAGTCTGCTGCGTCACAGCCGCCCTCCCGGAGCTAGCGGCGCGAAGTGTGAGACGTACTCGAAGCTGATCGCGGATTCCACCGATTGCGCGGATAGAACCCGGAGCGCGGTGTCGTACATCCCGCCTTCAACCGGCCGGCACTGGCGAACCTCGCCCGTAAGCAACAGTGAGCCGAGCGCAAAGCGTACCACGCTCCCGGCAGGGAACGCCGCCCCGCAGCGAATTTGTACTCCGGATCTCGAAATGTCGGCGCTCACGCAATCACTGCTGATTTCGCGATCCAAGGAGTGGACGCGAGTTCCAGAAGTCACCTCACCGCAGCTCATGTCAGCGCGCGACATTGTTGGATTCACTTGCGTTGCACGTATGCCGCCAAAGAAGCGCTGTCCCAACCGCCACTCTTCGCGTGCGAATTCTGCTCCGCCGCGCCCGAATCGGCTTCGCTAGCGGCGCGAACTGAGACAAGCGTTTCAAATCAAGGCAGATTCCGTGCGCGCTTGCCCTATACACGAACTTTAAGGCAATCTTCCTCAACACCCACCCGCGCGTCGACGATTAAGGGCTAAAGCCAGTAGCTGCAGGCGCTGGGCGACGAGAGCTGTTGCCGCTTCGCGGTCGTAGAGCCTCGGACCTGCCGCACGAAGGCTTAGGAAGGACTTTCTTTGCCCCTGGACATCTTGATCGTTGATGATTCCGCAGCCATCCGCAAGATTCTGCTTCGTGTTCTTGCCCAGACGGACCTGCCGATTGGAAAAGTGCTGGAAGCCGGCGATGGTGTGGAGGCCTTAAAGGCCTTGGAGTCCAACAAGGTCGGATTGATTCTCTCCGACATCAATATGCCGAATATGGACGGCTTGCAACTGCTGACGCACCTGCGGACGAATCCGGACTGGAGCCAACTGCCCGTGATCATGATCACGACTGAGGGCAGCCAGGCCAAGGTTCTGGAGGCCGTTCAGCTTGGCGCTCGCGGATACGTGCGCAAGCCGTTCACCGCCGAGCAGATCAAAGAGAAGGTGCTGGGTTGTCTTCACGAAGAACTAAGTCACGGAACTTTATGACAAACACGATTACACCCGCGGATATCTCGTCCCTGTTGATTGAAAACACGGAGAAGGTTTTTTCAGTGATGCTGGGCATGGCCGTTTCCGCCGGAGACGCGGTCCAGCACCCGAATATCGAGAGCGCCGATGGGAACGTGGTGTCGTTGATCGGCTTTGTCGGCGAATGGATCGGCACCGGCAGCGTTTGCTGCAACTCGGAGATGGCTTGCCGAATCAGCTCCCGTATGCTGATGGCGGAATACGCTGCAGTCAACGAAGAGGTTCTGGACGCGGTCGGCGAGATCACCAACATGATCATCGGTAACTTCAAAGACGCAGCCGAACAACTCTTGGGCCCGTTAGGTCTCAGCACCCCCACCGTCATTTATGGACGAAACGTGCGGGCCCGCAATTTGAACGGTCAACTCTGGACCACGGTGCCGTTCGACTGTGAAGGGGGGCTGGTGGAAGTAAAAATCTCCCTGGGCCCCCGCCACAGCGCGAATGGATCCGCCAAGACCGGGATATTGGTCGCCGAGTCGTAAGCATCCGGCTCCAAACTCGGGCTGTGGACTAGCGATGGATGATCTCGATATAGCCGGCAACGCATCCAGCATCACAAGTCTAGATGCCAACCAGCGGCGCAGCCTCGCGTTGAAGAGCGCCCGCCTGGGTGTGTGGGCCTGGGATGCAGTAGAACACGAGTCGTTCTGGGACCAACGCACGTGCGAAATCTATGGACGTCCTTACCGGGGTGGCCTGGGCGCATCCATTGATGAAGTGGTTGCCCTGGTTCATCCTGAGGATCGCGCGGATTTTCAAAAGAGGTACGCGGCCGCCATCCAACAGATGTGGCCGGAGATCGCTACCGAGTATCGCGTGGTGTGGCCAGACGGCAGCGTGCATCATGTGGCCACCTTTGGCTTGGCGTTTTATAACGACCAGGGGCAAATCACTCGCACCGTCGGCGTCGCGCAAGACGTGACGCTGCAACGCCAACAAGAAGAGGAAGCCTGTCAGTCCTTGAAGCTGGAAAGCGTCGGGCGGCTGGCGGGCGGAATCGCCCACGACTTCAACAACCTGCTCACGGTCATCAATGGATACGCCGAGCTCCTGCTCAAAGAATCCCGGGAAGGCACTTCGATCTGGGCGAAAGCAGCACAAATCAAGCGCGCCGGGGAGAAAGCAGCTGGTTTGACACGGCAATTGTTGGCCTTCAGCCGGAAGCAGGTGATGGACGTCCAGCCAGCGAATCTGAACTCGCTCGTCCAGGATCTCACTCCGGTGCTCCGGCAAGTCCTGGAGGAGACGGTGGAACTAAAGTTCATTCTGGAGCCGTCGCTTGGGCTGACGCTGGCGGACCCGAAACAAATCAGCCAGGCGATCCTGAGCCTGGCGATGAACGCCCGGGATGCCATGCCGAAAGGGGGGATCTTCACGATCAAGACGGAGAACATCAAGCTGACCGGGCGTCCGGCGGCAGCGGGTCCGGATCTTCCACTTGGCGACTGCGTTCTCCTGACGCTGAGCGACACTGGCGCCGGCATGGACCGCGAAACCCAGAAGCACATCTTCGAACCGTTCTTTACCACCAAGGCTTCCGGAAGCGGCGCGGGTCTTGGCCTCGCAACGGTGCACGGGATCGTCTCTCAAAGCGGCGGCGCGATCCAGTGTACCAGCGAGCTGGGTGAGGGAACCGTCTTCCGGATTTATCTCCCGCAGACGGGCAATCCGTGCCAAGCGCACGTTTCCGGGGACGCACAGACCATCCTGATTGTGGACGACGAGCCGGCATTCCGAGAACTGCTTCGGGAAGTCCTGGAAGCAGCCGGATATCGGGTAATGGAAGCCGCCCAAGGCAACCAAGCCCTCGCAATCCAGCAACGCCAGCGCATCGACATCCTGATTACGGACCTGGCAATGCCAGACATGGACGGCATCGAATTAATCCGGGCGTTCGTGCACACCGATCGGGCCGCCGCTGTCGTCGCGATTTCTGGCGCGTTCGACGAAAGCGTCCTCAGGGCCGCCCGGCTGTTGGGCGCAAGCGCCACTCTAACCAAGCCCATCGACATGGATCACCTGGTCGCCGAAGTCGACCGCATCGCCGGCAAACGAGCGGAAGGTCAGACCAGCTAAGCCGGTGTGGACTCGATCAAGCGATAGCCCACTCCGGGGACCGTTTCGATGTACCTGGGCAGATTCGGCATCGGCTCGATCTTCTGGCGCAGGTTGGCCACATGCACCCGCACGGTCTGAATGTAGTGCACGTACTGATGTCCCCAGGCCTTCGTCAGAATCGTCTCCGGGCTCAAAGTCGCTCCGCCGGCCTCCGCCAGGCAGGTCAGAATCTGGAATTCCTTCTTCGTGAGCCGGATCTCCAGGCCGCCGCGCGACACGCGGTGCCGGGCCGTGTCGATCTCCAGGTCTTGGACTCGTAGGATTGACGCCAGTTCCGGCGCGGGCTTCTCGAACAACGCGAGCTTGACGACGACGGCGAGTTGCTCCAGCGAGAACGGCTTCAGTAGATAACCGGAAGGTGCGGCCCTGGCTACGCGCGTGATCGTGTCGTGATCGGACAGTCCAGTAAGAAACACCACCGGGGCGTTGGTGAATTCCCGGATGAGCCCCAGCGTGGAGATTCCATCCTGCTCGCCGCCAAGCTCGATGTCCATCAAAATTAAGTCCGGCGGAAGCTCTCTCACCTTGTCCAGGGCCTGCAGCCCGCCCGGAGCGACGCTGGTCTTGTATCCCAAGCTCTGGAGCCAGTCCTGGACGGACTCCGCGACAATCTGTTCGTCCTCCACAACCAGGATTTTCGGCTCCTTACTCGCCGTCAATTGGCTTGAAAGCGCTATCACGATGCTCCTTTCCCCTGTTCCTCCGCGAGAATCACTCTACGCTCATGCCGGACGCCATCTCCGGTGCTTGGAACGGGCGCGCGTCGAACCGGACAGAGTCGGCTTCCGCTCTTAGACCGTAGCTTGCCGTTCCGCCCTGCGTGAGTCCGACGCTCAACGCGACTTGCGTCAAGCCGGCCACGTTCCCGACGCCCAGCTTCTTCATCATAGTTTTCCTGTACGTGCGAATGGTCTCCAGGCTGAGAGACAGCAATTGCGCGATCTCCTTACTGGTGTTGCCTTCGGCGATCAGCCGCAGCACCTGCAGTTCGCGCGGCGAGAGCGCTTTGGTTCGCGACGCTGCGGGCCGGTCGTCCACTGCTCCGTTTTGCATGCGCTCAACCAGGCGGTGGGAAACTTCGGGGCTTAGGTAGAAGCCGCCCTTGATCACCGTTCTCAAGGCCTCGCGCAATCCTTCGCCGGACACTTTCTTCAAGACGAAGCCACGCACGCCGCATCGGATTGAGTTGAGCATCGTAAGCTCGTCCTCGAGCATGGTCAGAATCATGACCCGGGTTTCCGGCGAGTGGCGCAAGATCTCGGCCGTGGCTTCAATGCCGTTCAGGTCGGGCAGCCCGATCTCCATAATGACGATGTCCGGGCGCTCGGCCTTGCAGATCTGGACCGCTTCCAGTCCGCTTTCCGTCTCCCCGGTGACCTGGAACTCCGGATCACGGCTCAAGATTGCCTTCAGGCCGTCCCGCAGCACTTTGTGGCCATCCACTAAAAGGATCTTGAATGCCATTCTTGCTACCTCGCCACCAGCGCCGAGCGCAGCAGATCTCGAAGCCTTCGCCTCAAATCCCGGATCTGCGCGAGTTGCGTTCTGCACTCGGCGCATTGTTCCAGGTGCTGGGCCACTTTCTTCTTCCTTCGCGGCCCCATATCGTTGGTGGCGTACAGTTCCAATACCTCCACGAAAGGATGGTCCGGCGCTGCGGCACTTTGCACTGGCGTGTCTTGGTCTGAGCTAAGGACTGATGGGTGTGTTGGGTTCATTTTGTTCCCAACAGCAAATGCAACCATACCGCCAACGTGTGGTCCCCCGATCAGGATCAGGCAAGGATGGCTCAGCTTTCGTAAACCGTAGAAATTGAACAAGCGAATTAGTGAGGAGGACCACAGATGCGGATTGGAGTGCGCCGCCCATGGTTCCGCGGCCCGCTTAGCGCCTGTCTCAATCTGAGACGGACGCCCGGTTAGCGAGACAGTGAGAGCTTTTGCTAGCCTTGTGCGGCGTGATCGGTGATCTCGCGGTTGAGAATCCGATAGAGCGTCGCTCTGCCGATGCCGAGGATCGCCGCGGCCTGTTGCTTATTGCCGCCAACCTCCTCCAGAACGTGTTCGACATAACTGCGCTCGGCCTCGGCCAGCGTCGTAAGGCCGGGAGCCCAGCCGCTGTTTTCTTCGCGCTTCTCGCAACGCATGTACTCTGGCAGGTCGCGCACATCGATCATGTCGCTCTGCGTCATCATGCACGCCCGCCCGATTACGTTCTCCAGTTCCCGCACGTTACCGGGCCAGGAGTGCCGCGAGAGAACCGACTGCGCCCGACGTGTCAGCCCTTTCACTGGCTTGTTGTACTGCCGCGCGAACTTCTTCACGAAGTGACGCTCCAACAGGGGCAAGTCTTCCTGGCGTTCGGCCAAAGTGGGGAGCGTGACATCCACCATCGCCAGGCGATAGTAAAGGTCCTCGCGAAACTGCTTCTCGCGAACCATCGCGCGCAAGTCCCGATTGGTGGCGGCGATCACTCGAACGTCGATCTTGTAGGTTCTTGGCGAACCCACGCGTTGGATTTCCTGGTTCTGCAGCGCACGGAGAAGTTTGGCCTGGACAGACACAGGAATCTCGCCGACCTCGTCCAGGAACAAGGTGCCGTTGTTGGCTGCTTCAAACACGCCGATACGGTCCTGCACCGCGCCGGTGAAGGATCCTCGCAGATGCCCGAACAGCTCACTCTCAAACAGCGTCTCAACGATCGTCGCGCAGTTGCACGTTATGAAAGGCCCTTTGCGAGCCGGGCTGAGACTTTGTAAGACCTCGGCCGCGAGTTGCTTGCCCGTGCCGGTTTGCCCCGTAATCAGAACCGTCCGGAAGTGCGGCGCAATTCGCTGCAGCATCGCGAACACCTCGACAACTGCGGGACTGGAACCGACCATTCCAGCCAATTGCGAAGCTTCCGACAGCTCGCCTTGCAACTCCGAGGCGCGCCCGCGAGTTTTTGCGGCTCGTATCAAAGAGCCGATCCGCTCGCAAAAAACGTCTATGTCGAAAGGCTTGGTCAGATAATCGCAGGCGCCCCGCCGAAGCGCTTCCACCGCGCTCTCGGTGGAGTAGTGGCCCGTCAACAGAACCACATCGATTCCAGGATTCCATTCCACAATCTGGTCCAACAGCTCCAAACCGTTCAGATTGGGCATGACCAGATCCAGAATCACGATATCCGGATTAGTGCGCCGGACGATTTCCAGCCCCCGCGCCGGATCGGATTCCTTTTGAATGTGCAGGCCGGGCTGTGTCAGCGCCGTTTCGACGAGGTCCAGGATGAGCGGGTCATCGTCGATGGCCAGGAGCCTTACGTCTTCATCCATGAAACAAAAAACCGCCCTCTAACTGTGACAAACATGATAACGTCCAAAGCCGTACGATTCAATGAGACAGATGATAATTTCGTTTGCGCGTTGTCTTGGCGCAATTCGTGGGTTCAGGGCCGTCGACAGCCCCGCTCCCTGGGATTTTATTAATAGAATGAGTAAGATATGAGAATCGTGGCGTGAGCTGCGCCGTTCTGGAGCCAGGATTGCTCGGTTGAACCACCACGGACGCGCGATAATAGGTAACGCTTTGCCCACATCGAGCATTTGGCGAAACGAACCCAATGCAGCCTCCCATTCCCGCGAGGCTCTGACCGGCTCGCTGCTCCGCGCTGTTCTCGGATGGCAGTTTGTGTGGGTCTTGTTTATCGCCGTCGTGGAAGTGCCGTTCCTTGCTGCCAACAAGTTAGGCGCCGCCTGGATTGGCCTTGCGTTCGCCTTATTTACGCTGCTTCTCCCCGCGGTGCTCCTGCGCCGGGGAAAACCGATTGCGGCAGCCTGGTCTTTCGTAATTTCTGAAGCCGGGATCACAATCGTGCTGGCGGTTTTGGGCCGCGGCGTCGATGGGTCGGCTCCTATCCTGCAACTCGCGGTTGCCGTCGTGGCGGCCGTGCTGTTGGGAAGGAATGCCGCGTTATCGACCTCGGTGGTGTGCCTCGCGGTGGATCTTGGAACCACTATTTTCGCTGCCAGGGGCGGACATCTCATCGTCTTGTTCCCAGGCTCAACCCTCAGTAACTGGTCGGTGGATGCCATTGCGTTCGCACTGGCCGCGCCGTCTATGTACTTAGCCGTGAGCCGGCTACGCGTCGCTCTGGATCAATCTCAGGAACAGCTCGCCGCGCTGCGGCAAGCCGAAGAGCGCATTGCTTATCAGGCGCAGCTCATCGGACAGGCTGCCGATCCCGTCATCGCGGCCGACAACAACCGCGTCGTCACCTTTTGGAATGCGGCTGCGGAACGCCTGCTCGGGCGGCCGGAAAAGGATGCGCTTGGAAAGCGCCTCGACGAGGCGGTCCCCTTTGCTCAGGGCACCATTCCACGAGACCGTTTCCGCGCAGAATTGGCACGGACCGGCCGTTGGGAGGGCGAGTTAGTCTGGCTCAATTCTGCCGGAGAGGCCCGTAATGTCGACGCCGCCATCACGACGTTGCGTAATGCCTCCGGCGAGCCGATCGGAACCGTTGGCGGGTTCCGCGACATTACCGAGAAGCGCGCTGCCGAAGAAGAACTGAGACGGTCGGAAGAACGTTTGCACCGGCTTACGGAAACTGTGCCGGTGGGCATCACCATGTTCGACCGGTCGGGCCGAATCGTCTTCGCCAATTCGTTCGCGGCAAGCCTTTTGGAAACATCGCCCTCGGAGCTGCTGAAGCGCGGCATGACTTCACCGGATTGGGAGGTCACAGACTTTTCCGGGAATCCTTTCCCCCTCGAGGAGCGCCCCTTTTACCGCGTGCTCAATACCGGCCAGCCGGTCAGTAATGTAAATTACGTGGTGCAGACTCCATCGGGCAAGCGAAAATACCTGTCTGTCAGCGCCGCACCGATTCTGGGGCCCAGTGGGGAAGTAGAGAACGTCGTCGCCGCGCTGGAGGACATTACCGAACGCTGGGAGTTGGAAGAACGTTACCGGCACGCCCAACGCATGGAAAGTTTGGGCCGCATGGCCGGTGGCGTCGCCCACGACTTCAACAATCTGCTGACCGTTATCAATGGCTACAGCCAGCTGCTCCTGCGGCGTCTGGAATCGGAAGGGGGCTCGCAAAACGGGCTGCAAGAACCGCTGCAGCAGATCCGCAAGGCGGGCCAGAGGGCAGCTGATCTTTCGCGCGAATTGCTCGCATTCAGCCGTAAACAGGTGGTTTCATCCTCACCCCTGGTCCTGAACGAACTCATCCAGGAATCGGAACCGATGCTCCGCCGCTTGCTGGGACCTGACGTGCACATGATCGTTCGGCTGGACCCGTCCGAGGGCGCCGTTCTGGCGGACTCCGGCCAGATGCAGCAGGTGCTCCTGAATCTGGTGATCAATGCTCGGGATGCCATGCCGGATGGAGGGACGGTCACCATCGCAACCGTGAGTGGGGAGTGCCGCGGGGATGATCCCGAGCGCGATCCGGAGCTGCCGCCCGGCCGCTATGTGCTGTTGGCCGTGGAGGATACCGGGACCGGCATGGATGCCGAGACGCTGCAGCACGTATTTGAGCCCTTCTTCACCACCAAGGAGGTGGGCCAGGGCACTGGACTCGGGCTGGCCACCGTTTACGGCATCGTGAAGCAAACCCACGGTTCGATACGCGTGCAGAGCGAACCGGGAAAAGGCGCGCGTTTCTCCATCTATTTCCCAAGTATCGACGCGGTCTCTGACACCAGCATTCCGCCGCTGGAGCAGCCTGTCAGGGGTGGAACGGAAACTGTCCTTTTGGTGGACGATCAGCCAGAGGTTCGCGGGTTCCTGGCCGAGTGCTTGCGCTCCTACGGATACAGCGTCAACGAGGCCGGCTCGTGTGAAGAAGCCCTGGCTGTTTCGCGCCAGCATCAGGGTGGCCTGGATTTGCTGATCACGGATATGATGATGCCGGGCATGTCCGGCCGGGAATTGGCCGAGGCGCTCGAGGCCGAGCGTCCAGGCCTTCGTGTCTTGCTGGTTTCCGGCTACTCGGCCGAGCAGGTAAGGCCGCTGGGGCTGCCTGCGTCACGGTTCGCGTTTGTGCAGAAGCCTGTTTCGCCCGAGGATCTGGCAACCAAAGTGCGGCGCCTGTTGGAGTCGAGCGATGAGCTGTCGGCGCGCTCTACGCCCGGCTGAGCGCGCGAAGAATCGTACCAGCGATTTGCGGAAGCGGCACAACTTCGTTGACTGACCCGTTGCGAATCGCTTCGCGCGGCATTCCAAACACCACGCAGCTGGCCTCGTCCTGCGCAATGGTGTGCGCGCCGGCGCCTTTCATTTTGAGGAGGCCTTCGGCGCCGTCGGAGCCCATGCCGGTCAGAATCACACCTATGGCGTCGGGCGCGGCGACCTCGGCGACGGAAGTGAACAGGACGTCGACCGAAGGCCGCTGGTAACAAACTCTTGGGCCGTTCTTTACGGCCACCGAGTACCCGTAACCGGACTTCCGTAAGAACATGTGGAAGTTTCCGGGTGCGATCAATGCAAGTCCGGGCCTTACTTCATCCCCGTCCACGGCCTCCTTGACCTCGATCTCACAAAGCTGGTTGAGCCGGTTTGCAAATGCCAGCGAGAACCCGGCGGGAATATGCTGCGTCACGACGATGCCGGGCGCACTGGGCGGGATCTCCCGGAGCACGGCCGCGATTGCCTCGGTTCCGCCCGTGGAAGCTCCAATGGCGACAACCGTCGATTGCCGGAGGCCGTGGTGTTCGCGGGACGGAGGTGAGGCCGCCGCTGCCCCGGGTAGGCTGGCGGCGCTCAATCTTTTGATTCTGGCGGACGCCGCGGCGCGAACTTTATCTGCCAGGATTCGCGAGAGCTCGCCCACCGAGTAGGGACCTCCGGGCTTGCACAAGACGTCCACTGCCCCGTTCGCGAGAGCTTCGATGGCGGCGCGGCTGGAAGCCTGGCCGAGCGAGCTGATCACAATGACCGGCAGCGGATGATGCCGCATGATCTTCTTGAGAAACGTCAGACCATCCATGCGCGGCATCTCGATGTCCAGCGTCACGACATCGGGAGCGAGGGCCAGAATCTTGTCCCGTGCGATGAAGGGGTCCGGCGCGGTTCCCACGACTTCGATGTCCGCGTGGTTGGCCAGCGATTCAGAGAGCACTTTGCGAACGATGGCCGAGTCGTCCACCACCAGCACGCGAATTTTGCGTGCGGCGCTCATGCACGTGCGTCCAACCGGAATTGGAGCCGGAGGAAGCCGGCGCCCACGCCAAAGGTCTGTTCGGCAAACAGGGTTTCCGGCGCGGAGGGCTCTCCGAGTTCTGGCGATTCCGCCAGTTCGGGCGAAAGAAGCTCGAAGACTTCAGTGCTCTTCAACCGGCTGAGAACCGCGCCGCAGATCATGTTGGCCAGTTCTTTGGCTACCGCCTCTTGCTCCTGCGTGACGGCCTCTTCCGGCCTATCGAGGCCGAGGAAGTTGGCGGTCATTTCCGCGCTGGCCTCCGGCGACGAGCACAGCGACAGCGCGCCGGTCCAGTGCCCCCGAAACTCGATCTTGACGCGCGTGCAACCGGCGTCTCCGGCGGACTCCGGAGGCGCGTCCAGCATCGTGAAAAACATAGTGGACAACACTTCGTCGGTAGCGTCGATCAGCGCTTGATGCAGTTCAGACATTGGCTTCTCCCAGCACGCGCTCCAGCTCTTCGCGGAGCGACTCGGGAGCGAAGGGCTTCTTGACATAGCCTCTCGCTCCCAGCGCTAGCATCTGCTGCACGCGCGCCTCGGTGGCATCGGTAGAGATCACAACCACCGGGACCGTCAGATTGCGGGATTCCATCGAGCGGACCAGTTCCTCGCCGTTCATCTTCGGCATGTTGATGTCCGTTAACACAACGTCGACCCATTCGCGGGCGAGCAGTTCCAGCGCCTCCTCACCGTTGGAGGCTTGGAAACACTCGCTCATGTCGAAACCGGATGTATGCATGACCCGCCGGATGAAGGTCCGCATCACCGGCGAATCGTCCACGATCAGTACGCGGAACGCCATCACTTGACTCCTTTTTGAGCAGGCGTCATTTCCTTTTCGGGTTCGCCCGGCCCGCGCCAGAAGACTTTGCCGGTCCCGTTCTCCAACCGGACGGTGCGGGCCATGTTGCCACCCACCGTTTCGCCGTGCACCATAACGCCCGCCTTCCAGAGGATCTTGCGGGCCGCCAGGTGATTGCGCTTGCCGATGTTGAAGTCCTCGCTGGTGTTCACTACCTGCGCGCCGCCCAGTAGATATACCGATAGCCGGCGTTTATCGGCGCCACGCTGGTAGGCTTGTTGAAACAGCCGCGGGATTCCGGTGTCGGCGAACACATAAGGATTGTTCTCGGCCTTGGAACGGTTCATGGACGAATCCGGCAGCATGAAGTGGAGTAGTCCGGCAACGTTGGCGATGCGATCGTGAATGGCGATGGCGATGCACGAACCGAGCGCGTAGGTGATGAGCGACCCGTCCGGATCATTGGTCACCGCACAATCGGAGATGCCGACAACGTGGGCCATCATCTCACCCGACCTTCGGGTTGAGCAGTGGCTGAAGCAGGCTTCCGGTAGACGGCCGGCGCGACGTATTGGAGCGAGTGCCGCACCCCGTTGAGGCTCTCCGCATGGCCGACGAAAAGATAACCGCCGGGCTCCAGCCATTCGGAAAGCTGCCGGACGACTTTTTCCTGAGTGGGCTTGTCGAAATAGATCATGACGTTGCGGCAAAAGATGGTTTGGAACTGGCGGGAGTGCGAAATCGGCTCGATCAGATTGATGCGGCGAAGTTCCAGCAACTGGCGAACTTCCGGCTTCACGCGATACAACACCTCGCCGTTCTTCACGCCACGCAGAAAGTACTTCGAGCGCATGGCTAGTGGGATCTCCGACATCCGCTCCTCCTGATAGATCCCGGATTGCGCGGTGGCCAGAGCCTGTGTCGAGATATCGCTGGCCAAGAGCCGGATGGAGGCGCTGGAACCCAGTTCCTCCAAGAGGCTCAAGAGAATGCTGTACGGCTCCTCTCCGGTGGCCGCGGCGGCGCACCAAAGATCGGCGCGTTTCTGGCGGTTCCAGAGCGGCGCGACTTGCTTGCGGAGTATCTCGAAATGCTTCGGTTCGCGGAAAAAGTGGGTGAAGTTCGTGGAGAGCGCGTTGATGAGCTGGATGAGAGACTCGCCGGTCCGGTCGTTCTCTACTTCCTGTATGTAGCCGTCAAAAGACGAGAGATTCCGTTTGCGCAGCTCTTTGCCCAGCCGCGCCTTGACCAGCTCTTCTTTGCCGTTCTTCAGATCGATGCCGCACTTCTCGTATACCAGCGTCTGAATCTTGTAGAACTGCTTGGTGGTTAGAACCGGCTGAGACGATGTCCAATCAGGCATGCGTCTTTTCCCCAGCTAAGGCGTCCATGTCCAGGATCAGGCCCACTCGCCCATCGCCCAGGATGGCGCCGCCCGCGACGCCGGAGACATCCTTGAAGCGGTCGCCCAGGGCCTTGATAACCACTTCCTGCTTGCCGATAAACTCATCCACGAGCAAGCAGAACGCCCTGCCGCTGGTCTCGGCGATTATCAGCAGGCCTTGGCAGACATCCGTGGACTTGGGCTCGATATCAAATCGCTCATGCAAACGGACGATTGGCAACAAACTTCCGCGGACCAGAACCATCTCCGCCCGGCCATGCACCGTCTTGATGTTTTCGGCGGCGGCCCGGAACATTTCCCGCACCGCGAAGATGGGAACGACGTAGCGCTCTGTGCCCACGCCCACCACGAAACCGTCGATGATGGCGAGCGTGAGCGGAAGCTTGATAAAGAAGGTAGTGCCGAGGCCGATTTGGGACTGGATATCGATGCGGCCCCGCATCTTCTGAACCTGCTTGCGGACCACGTCCATGCCAACTCCCCGGCCGGAGATATCGGTCACCTGCTCGGCCGTTGAAAAACCCGGCTCGAAGATCAGATTGAAGACTTCGCGGTCGGTGGGATCCTCGGCGACGACGAGGCCGTTCTTGCGGGCCTTGTTGAGAATCTTTTCGCGGTCCAGGCCGCGGCCATCGTCGGACACTTCGATGGTGATGAAACCAGCCTGATGATAGGCTTTCAGGCTGATGCGGCCGGTGGGGTTCTTGCCGGCTTTGAGACGATCTTCGACCGGCTCGATGCCGTGATCAGCGGAGTTTCGGACCATGTGCATCAGAGGATCGGCCAGATCCTCGACGATGGTCCGGTCGAGTTCGGTGTCCTCGCCCTGGACGATCAGCTCGGCCTGTTTGCCTTCCTTGCGGCTCAGGTCCCGAACCAGGCGGGCCATGCGGCTGAACAGCTGTCCGATGGGGACCATGCGCATGGACATGGCGGTCTTCTGAACTTCGCCGGTGATGCGGCTGAGTTGCACCAGATTGCGCTGCACGCGCGGGTTTATCAGCGTGGTGTCGTGGCGCAGCAGGCTCTGAGCAATGACCATTTCGCCGACCATGTCGACCAGGAAGTCGAGCTTCGCAGTGTCCACCTTCACCGCGCGCGATTCCGAGCCGGTTTGCTTCTTGCCTTCCGCGGGGGCCGCGGAGGGGGCAGGCGCTGGCGAAGGAACTGCGGCTGGCGATGGGGCTTCCATTGAGCGGGCAGGTTCTGGCACCGGCACCGGCGCCATCGCTGCTGAGTCGTCCGATACCAACGCCTGAATGCGCCGCAGAAGATCCGCACAGCTGGCGGATTGAAGTGCCGAGCCGCTGCGCACCGCGGTTTCCGAATTCTGCAGTTCGGTTTTCAGATAGTCGGTCGCAGCCAGTACAACGTCGATCACCGATGGCGTGATGGCCAGCTTGTCGTTTCTTGCCAGGTCCAACGCGGTCTCTACCTCGTGCGCCACGCCTTGGATGGCGGCGAACTCGAGGAATCCGGCCAGGCCCTTAATGGTGTGAAACCCGCGGAAGATGGTGTGCACCGCGTCGTGGTTGTTGGGGTCCTGCTCCAAGGCCAGCAACTGGGTCTCAATGTTCGATAGGTGTTCGCGGGACTCCATCAGAAAGTCCCCGAACAATTCCAGATCGAAGTTCGGCGGAAGGGCCACGGATTGACTTGAGGGTTCACCGACGCTCGCGCGGTCCGGGGCCGGTTCGGTCAACTCCAGGGCATCTTGCAGTTGGGTGATGGCGGTCTGCATGGATGCCCGCAGATGCTCCCGACCGGCCGGCCGGCTGCCTTTGCCGCGCAGTTCGACCTTGATTTGAGAAGCAATGCGGGCAACGCTTTCGACGCCGGCGGCTTCGGCCTGATCGCAAATCCCGGAGAGCGTGGTAATCAATGATTCTTCGGATTGAGACGCGCCGGAATCGTTGTCCTGAAACATGAGAGCCATTGCCAAAGCGTCGATCTGCTGACGCAAAGCAAAGGTGGGGTCGGAATTGTCGTGTTGCGGCAAATTCATCGTCCTTTCCGCCACAGGCGCTCTACCGCCGCGGCCGGTTTGGTGGCAGGCCGCGCTTACAGCGACTTGGCCAGGCCTTCCAGCCCGCGCAGGTCGTGTGCACTTAAAGCCGAATCGATGTCCAGCAGGATTCGCACCCGGCCCTTACTCTTCGCCATGCCGAGGATATAGGGAGTGTCGACGGTGCTGCCGAAGTCCGGCGTGTTCTCGATGTCGGCGGCGGACAGTGTCACCACTTCGGAGACGCCGTCCACGACCGCGCCGAGAATAACCGGGCCGGCTTCGCTCGCGATCTGAACAACAATGATGCAGGTGCGCTGCGTGTACTCCACTTCCGGCATCCCGAACTTCTGGCGCAGGCAGATCACCGGCGTGACTTTTCCGCGCAGGTTGATGACCCCCTTCACATAGCCCGGCGTTTGCGGTACGCGGGTGATGTCCTGAATGCCGATGATTTCCCGCACCTGCATGACGCGGATGCCGAATTCCTCGGTGCCCAGATGAAACGTCAGATACTTTCCGGCGCGCTCGTCTGCCTTCGTAACAGCCATCTCAGCGCTGCTCGTCGTTAGGGTCGTGCTCATGTTCATTGCTCCTTTTGCGAACTTCCTTCTGATGTCAACCCGGCCGTCAGAACTCTTTGAACTCTTCGTCCATGGGGAAGGCATCTTTATGCATTTCAGGTCCTGGCTTGGCAAGAGCCGGCTTAGTGGCCGGCACGGGGGTCTTGACCGCGGTAGCCGGATGACTGGCCCTTTGCCGTTTCGCACCTGCATGGCGACTGGTCCGCGCACGTTTGATGTGGCTGCCGACCATTGCGCCGAGTTGCTCGACGATCTCGAGCAAAGCGCCGGACTGAGCGGTCAGCTCCTCAGCGGCCGCGGCGCTTTCTTCCGCGTTAGCAGCAGTAGACTGCGTCACTTGCTCCATCTGAGCAATGGCCTTGCCCACCTGCTCGATGCCGCGCGCCTGTTCCTGACTGCCCAGGTTCACCTCATCCACCAGGGTCTTGACCTTGGCCGACTCTTCCGCAATGACCAGGATGGCGGCGGATACGTGATCCACCTTGTTCTTGCCCTCGGTGGATTTGCTGATGGACTCCTCGATCAAGCCAGCAGTGTCCTTGGCCGCTTGGGCGCAACGCTGCGCCAGGTTGCGGACTTCGTCGGCGACGACGGCGAATCCCATGCCGGCCTCGCCGGCGCGAGCGGCTTCGACCGCGGCGTTCAGCGCGAGAATGTTGGTCTGGAATGCGATTTCGTCAATAACCTTGATGATCTTGGAAATCTTGTCGCTTTGGGCGTTAATTTCGGTCATGGCAGTGACCATCTGATCGAGCGACTGCCGAGCTTGCGCGAAATTCTGCTGGGATTGTTCCACCAGGCCGGCGGCTCCGCGAGAGTTCTCGCTGTTCTTGCGAGCCATGGAGTTGATCTCTTCGCTGGAGGCGGAGGTCTCTTCGAGCGACGCCGCCTGCTCGGAGGACCCCTGCGCCAGCGACTGGCTGGAGGAGGAGACCTGTGAAGCGGCGCTGGCCACCTGCTCCGCGCTCTCGCTGAGTGACGTGACGGTCCTGTGGAGGCTGCGGTTAATTTGGCGCACGATGAACACAACCACCAGCCCGACCAGGAACGAAAGCCCGATCATCACGGCCGTCAGCCAACGGGTTTCGGAAACCGACGCCTCAGCTTCTTTCTGCTTGCTCTTCATTTGCTCGGCTTGATATTCGACCAGCTTCTCGGCGCTGGCGTTGGTGGATTCCAACTGCGGAGCCAGCTTATCCCGAAGAAACGCAGAAGCCCCTCGTGAGTCGCCGCTTTGAGCCGATCGCAGGAACTCTTCGTGGGCGGAAAGAACGGACTGCACACCAGCCTGAACCTGATCGAGCGCGCGCTGTCCTTCCTCGGTGTAGACGAGCGGCTTGAACTCATCCAGCCGCTTTTTCATCCGGTCCGCGCTGTCCTGGAAGTCCTTAATGTATTTCGCAAGGCTCGGCTTGTCGTGCGTTTCAGCGGCGCGGATGATGCCGCGCTCCTCGGCCAAGAAGTCGGAGAGCACCACGTCCGCTTCGCCGGCTAAGAACTGCTTTCTGGCATCGAGAGCGATCACGGACTGCATGGTGCTCCCGAGCTTGCCAATGCTATGCAGTGCAAGAAAGCTGATGATGAGGGTCAACGCCAGGGCCGCCCCAAAACTCAAGTACAGTTTCTTGCCGATTGTCATTTGCGTAATCATCGAGTCTCCTCGCTAGGTTGTTCTTCTCAGTAGTTGATCGGTGGATGGTTCGCTCTGGGTGAGCGAACCGCCGATAAAGAAACAGTAAAGATCGTGTCGCAGCCAGCCTCATGCTACAGGCGTTTTTGAACGCCGCGCCGGAGTAGACGGACGGCGCGCCCGGCCGTTTCCACCGTGGTCGCCACCGACCAATGTGCCGAGCTGCTCCACGATGTCGAGCAGAGTTTCCGACTGTGCATTCAACTCCTCAGCCGCCGCGGCGCTCTCTTCGGCATTAGCCGCGGCCGACTGCGTGACCTGTTCCATCTGGGTCACAGCTTTAGCAACCTGCTCCATGCCCCGCGCTTGCTCCTGGCTGCCGATGTTGACTTCGTCGACCAGCGTCCTGACCTGGGCGGACTGCGAGGTAATATCGCGGATGCCGGCCGCTACGTGATCTACTTTGACTCTGCCGTCGTTGGACCTGGAGATGGACTCCTCGATCAGCGCGGTGGTGTCCTTGGCGGCCTGTGAGCAGCGCTGGGCCAGATTGCGAACTTCGTCGGCCACAACCGCAAAACCCATACCCGCTTCGCCGGCTCGAGCGGCTTCCACAGCGGCATTCAAAGCGAGAATATTGGTTTGGAACGCGATCTCGTCGATGACCTTGATGATTTTGGAGATTTTTTCGCTCGACGTGTTGATCTCACTCATCGCCAGCACCATTTGCTCCAAAGCCATGTTGGTTTCGCTGAACTTCTGCTGGGATTGAGCCACCAGGTCCGCGGCCACGCGGGAGTTTTCGGCGTTCTTGAGAGCCATCGAATTGATTTCTTCAGCGGCGGCGGAAGTTTCTTCCAACGAAGCTGCTTGCTCGGAGGAGCCTTGCGCCAGCGAGGAACTGCTGGAGGATACCTGGCCGGCGGCGCTGGCCACCTGCTCGGCACCCGAGGAAAGATCAGAGGCGGCGCGCGTGAGGACGGCGTTCAGACTTCGAACAATGAAATAGACCAGAGCTGCGCCGGAGACCATGGCTGTGATCAATAGAACGACAATCAGCCAGCGGCCGTGCGCAGCGGAGCTCTGCGCATCCGCGGCGTCGACTTCGCTGTTCTTCCGGTTGAAATCAACCTCTGCTGCCAGTGCCTGTGCCAGAGCCTGTTGGACCGGCTGAGCGTCCTGGACATACTTTGCCTCGGCCTGTTTCGACCGGCCCGACCGGATCAGCGGCAACACTTCTTGCTCCACCAGTTCGGTGTAGCGCTGGTATTGCGGACGAACTTTTGCGAATAGAGCACGGTCTTCCTCGGTCGAGATGGTAGCCTCGTAGTCCTTGAGAAACTGTTCGATCTGGGCTTTGATTTTCGGCCGGCTGTTATCTGCGTCCCGCTTCACGTCGGCGCGCGACGTGCCCATGTACTTCCAGGCGTCGCCGCGATACTGCCACACCAGTGAATCCACCCGCGAGATCCGGTAAACGCCCGGCAGCGGGTCGTTCACAATCGTGTCAACAGACTTGCTCAGCGTGCGGATCGAAAGGAACGCGCCCACGCCAAGAACAGTGGCCAGGGCCAGCAACAGCCCGGCGGTCAATATGAATCTCTTGCCAATCGTCATTTGCGACTTCATCCAAGTTCTCCAAGGTGTTTTTCAGCGATCGTCTAGGTAGTTCATCGGTGGGCAATGCTGCTCGGGTAAGCGCAAAGCCGATAAAGAAACAGTAAAGATCCGCGACGCGTTCGGCCCACTTTCAAAATTGCTCGGTCACGTTCAGGAAGATCAGGTTGTACGGAAAACCGTCCGTCGTTCGGTGGAGGAACTCCCCGGGGAAGAGGTGTCCGTAACCGGCCGTGAGTTGCGTCGAGCGCGATATCCTCCATCGGGCCTCGACATCAGGCTCCGACCCGACATTCGCGCCTGCGGCACCGTTCAGGCTTTGTGCGACGATTACGCCCTGAACGTACAGTCCATCGTGGCTGGTGGCCAACCAGTAGCGGTTATAGGCTGCTGAAAGCGTCAGACCCGGCCGCAGCCGGTACTGAAAGCCGGAGCACAAGTGAGCGAGGTTGCTGGAGGCGAACAGATCCGTCAGGCCGTATTCGCCGTGAGGATTCTCAAAGAGTGGATCGAAGGTGGCCTGGACGCCGTCGTGGGGATTCGCGTCGCCGGAGGCACGGTTGTACTCGACGAACAATCGCAGCACATGGGGTGCGTTAAGCAGAGTCTCCCCGGCTTCCCAGTGGCCCATCCAAGCAGCGATGCGATCGCCGGCGGCGGAACCAGTCTGGCCCGCGATCTCGGAAGTGTAGTCGAGGCCTAAAGGCAACTTCCCGGTCCAGCGGAGGCCGATGGTCTTTTCGTCGAGTTTGCCGGAATTACGGGCCGCGTTCCACCAGTTGTGCTCCAGATGCCAGAACAGGTAGGGCTCGATGGACGCATTCGGGACGAGTCCGCCTAGAGACCCGTACGCCCCGTCGAAGTGTTCGCCCGGAGTCGGCAGGTCGAACCCCAGTGGATTCACCTTAACTGAAACGCCGCTGAATAGATCCAGCTTCAGCGATGCGCGGCGCAAAGTAAGCCGCGCGGCGTCGAACGACAAGCCGACGTTGGACCATTCCTGATCGGATACCAGGCGGCCGTCGCCGAAATCCAGGTTCTGCCGTCCCGCAGTCAGAGTGACCGGCAGTTCGTCGCCGCCGAGTTGGATGTAACCGACGCTCAGGTTGATGGCATCCTTTTGCGACGTCGGGGCCGGCCGTGTGTTCTGGCCGAACACGCGAGCATCCTGCGCCTGGAACGCGAAGCTGAGCCAGGATACCGGTTGTAGCTTCATGTTCAACTGCAAGAGGTTGAGCAGATAGCGGTCGGTTATCGACTGAAAACCCTCGCCGGCGATGTACTCACCACGGATGCGCTCGGTGATGTGGAAGTGCATCCACGCAGACAATTGATCGTCGATGAAGTGTGACGCCGGGGCCGGACCCGGGCCTTGGTCCTGGGCGCACACGATGCAAGGGATCGCGCAAACAAGGACAGCAGCCAACTTCTTCCACGCACGATACAAGGGGCGTCTCCTCCGGTCGGCTCTATCAGGGAGCCGACGAGTACGTATCGGCGCGTTCCTCCAGGAAGTTGGTTAAGAATGAATTAAGAACAGCGCTGCCGTGCCCTGGACCGGCTAATTCGACGCGCTGAGGACGGCTCGCACGGTCTCGAACAAGGCTTCCGGAGTGATTGGCTTCGACAAAGTGGCATCAGCGCCCAGCAACTGCGCGTGTTTTAAGAAACGCCCGCCGAAGGCCCCGGACATGGCAATGATCCTGACGTTCGAGCGCAGGCCGCGGATGGCCTGAATGGTCTCCAGTCCTTCCGCGTTGGGCATGACGACATCGGTGATCACCAGGTCCACTGGTTCGCGATTGAGGATCGCCAGGGCCTCCTTGCCGTCATTCGCCAGAATCACTTTGTAGGTTTTGCCGAGGACGCCCTGAAACAGCTCCCGAATACTTTCCTGATCGTCGACCACCAGGACGCTACGCGCGGCGGCGGACTCCGAGGCAAGCACCTCCTGGATCTTGTCCGCGAGCGCTTCCAGAGTGAATGGCTTTTGAATATGGCCCATGCCCGGCTCGAGCGCCGCGAGATTGCCGATCACGTCGCCGGCATAGCCGGACATGAAGAGCACCTTCATCGTCGGCCGAAGCGGCTTCATGCGTTGCGCCAGATCTTTACCGTTCATTCCGGGCATCACCACGTCGGTCAGCAGCAGGTGAATCGGCCCAGGGTGCCGTTGCTCCAGCAGGATCGCCTCGGAGCCGCTGCCCGCGCGCAGCACCGAATAACCAAATCCGGCCAAGGCCTGCGCGAGGAAATCCCGGACCTCTTCTTGGTCTTCGACTACCAGTACGGTCTCAGATCCGCCCGCGTGGTGCGAGGAACGCGTCTCGGGCTCCAACTCCGCATCCACGTCCGTGCGAGGCAGGAAGAGCTTGAATGAGCTGCCCCGGCCGGGTTCGCTGTTCACGTGAATGAATCCGTTGCACTGCTGGACGATGCCGTAAACCGTGGAGAGACCCAAACCGGTGCCTTTGCCCTTTTCCTTGGTGGTGAAGAACGGCTCAAAGATATGGCGGCGGGTTTCCCGATCCATCCCGGTGCCGTTGTCGGTGACCGTAAGGAGCACGTAGGAACCGGAAGGAACGCTGGACTCTGCTTCGAGCTCGCCCGTGGGCACGTCGACGTTGGCGGTCTCGATGAGAACCTTGCCGCCTTCCGGCATGGCGTCGCGTGCGTTCACCACAAGGTTCATCACGCACTGATGAATCTGGTTGCGATCCACCAGGACCTTATCCGGTCTGGCGTGGAGCGCTGTGACCACTTCGACATCCTCGCCCACCAGACGCCCTAGCATCTTCTTGGATTCATCGACGACGGCGTTGAGACCAGTGGGCTTGGGTTCGGCGAAGTGCAAGCGGCTGAAGGTGAGGAGCTGCTGGGTGAGGCTGGCCGCCGATAAGCCAGCCTTCCGGATCTGTTCCACCATGTTCCTGAGCGGATTCTGTTTCTCGAGCCGGCTGATCAACAGGTCGCTGTAGCCGTTGATGACCGTCAGGAGGTTATTGAAGTCGTGGGCGACGCCGCCCGCCAGCCTGCCAACGCTTTCCAGCTTCTGCGCCTGCAGGAATTGATCTTCCAGTTTCTTCCGCGCCGTGACGTCGGTATTCGCGCCGACAATTCGCACGGGCTGGCCGTCTTCGCCCCGCGCCGCCACCTTTCCACGGCACAGGCACCAAAGGTAGTTCCCTGCCTTGGCGCGCACCCGAACTTCAAAAGCGAACGTATCCTGCTTGCGGAGCGATTCTCTCGCGGCGGTAACAATGTGCAGATCATCCGGGTGGACCAGCGATGGGAACGTTGCATAGGTAGCGGGGGCTTGGCCGGGATCGTAGCCCAACATAGTGTTATGGCGAGGGCTCAGGTGGCCTTCGCCAGTGATGAGGTCCCAGTCCCAATAACCCTCGTCAGCGGCGTCCAGAACCAGTTCCAGGCGCTCGCGGCTGGTGTGCAAGTCGGCCTCGGCCTGGCGCCGCAGACGGTCTCGCTCCTGCGCGTCCAGGGCGAAGGAGACGCTGTCGGCGATTTCGCCCGCGAGCGCGAGTTCCTCCTTGCTGAAAAACTGCGGTTCCGCGGAATAGAGCGATATTTGAGCCACTACCTTGCCGCCCCGCCGCAACGGTAGAGAGATGGTGGAGCGCAAACCAAATTTTTCCGCCGCGTCTTTCCATGGAGCCATGCTGGGATCCTGGCGGATGTCGTTGCACACCTGTACAGAATCCTGGCGTACGCTTCTGCCGGCTGGCCCCATTCCCAACGGCTCCTCGCGAACCGTAACGGCGAGGCGATCCAGATATTCCGTGCTTTCGCCCGCGCGGGCAACCGGGCGAATTTGCTGCGTAGCCGGATCGATTAGACCCACATAGGCCAACCGGAAGCCGCCCTGCTCCGTCGCGATGCGGCAGACACGATCAAACAGATCGCTCTCCGATTGTGCGTGAATGATCGCCTCTCCGCAGTGGCTCAGGACATGATAAAGACGATTCAACCGCCGGATCTGTTCTTCGGCCTGCTTCCGGTCGGTAATGTCGCGGACGATAGCCTGAACAAAGTCTTTCCCCTCCACCTGGATCAAACGGGCGCTGATTTCGGCTGGAAAGCGGGTGCCGTCTTTACGGAGGCTCTCCGTTTCATAGACCAAACTTTTCTGGGCGCGCAGCACGGCCCAGACTTTGTCGCCCGTGCCGCGCGTTTCGGGGACCCGCAATTGATCCGTTTTCATTCTGAGAAGCTCTTCACGCGAGTAGCCGTAGTAGTCGGTAGCCCGGTCGTTCACTTCCACGACGCGGTGGTTCTCATCGATTAAGACGATTGCGTCGTTCGCGTAGCGGGTCATGTAATCGTAATGGCCCAGGAGAGCCTTCTTTTCGATCTCGGCCTGATACTGCTGGCGGTAGAAGTTGGAGAGCTGGCGCCGGCGGATCACTTCAATGCCCGCCGCCGAGAGCAAAAGGAGCAGCGCTCCCACGATCCCGAGCCCGGTGCTGATTTGACCCAGCCGCTCATAGGCTTCGTCGGCGTGCATGGTCGCGAGAACGAACCAGTTGGATCCCGGAACTTGCCGGGCTGCGCCTTCCACCTTTTCCCCGGTCCCGATCCGGCCATCCACCGCCGTCTCGCCCAAAACCGCTCGCACCGATATGGACGACTTGTTTGCGAGGTCACGGTGGAGTTTCATGGCGGCGCCAGGGACGCCCTCCAGTTCGCTAAGGAAAATCGCGCCTGTTTGGTCCCGCTGCAGGAGAACGACTTGGCCGGTCCGAGTGGGAGAGGGCCAGTGCAGAACGACGGGGTAGAGATAAGCGGCAGGATCGATACCCATCAGCAGCGCGCCAATATGCCGCCCCTGCTGATCCGTCAGCCCTGCGGCCAAAACGAAATGCGGCTTGTCCGGGGCGGCAACCCGAGGGAATTCGCGAATCTCGATTCCTCCGGATTCGGCCGTTTTCCGGGCAAACTCCGCATAAGCCTCCGAAGGTCCCAGAAGCTGACCGCTCACCAGGTAGAACTTGCCGCCTAAACTCGTTAAAGCGACACTTGCGTAATCGTAGCTTCGCCGCAACGAGTCAAGCCACACCGAGAGTTCTTTGCTAATTGCCGGATTGCTTTTACTTAGTAGCAGCTGTTGAGCGGCGGGGTACTGCCGGACGATAGTCTGCGCCAGTTGGGCGTCTCCCAACCGCTCCGCCCGCCAAGCGGCGATTTCCGAGACCTTGAGTTCGGTGACTTCCCGCAGGTGTTCGTGGACGTTCAGCTCAATGGCGCGCTTTTGCCCGACGTAGAACCAATACCCGAAAGCGACTTCGCAAGCTGCCAGTAGCAGGAGAACGAGAATCTCGAAACCGATACGAGGCGCCGGGGCGGCAAATCTGCCAGTTCGGGTCATGCCAAGGAGCTTTTAAGCCAAATTTGTAGATACTTAGTGCAACACTAGCACATCTGTTTGTGATTCTGCTTACACCCCTCGCGCGCCGATTCAGTATCCGATTAGTGTCAAATTGCCGCCGGACTGTTGAGTCCCGCGGCAGTGCGATCGTCCACCAGAGCGCGAAGCTGAGATACCAGGTTGCGGAGGCTTTCGGCCTGAGCGGTTAGTTCTTCGCCGGCGGCGGCGCTTTCTTCGGAGCTGGCAGCGGCTTTCTGCGTCACCTGTTCCATCTGCGCAACCGCGGTGGCGATCTGTTGGATGCCGCGGCTCTGCTCGGACCCGCCCAGGCTGACTTCTTCGATCAGGTTCTTGGCCTTGGCAGTGCTCTCGGTGATGGCGCCAATCGCTTCGGAAACGCGATCTAACTTCTTGCTTCCATCCTGGGACCGCTGGATCGACTCCTCGATCAAATCCGCGGTGTCCTTCGCGGCCTGCGCGCTGCGCTGCGCCAGATTGCGAACTTCATCGGCCACAACGGCGAATCCCATTCCCGCCTCTCCGGCCCGGGCCGCTTCCACCGCTGCGTTCAGAGCCAGGATATTGGTCTGGAAGGCAATTTCGTCGATGACCTTGATAATTTTGGAAATTTTGTCGCTGGAGGCATTGATTTCTCCCATCGACGCGACCATCTCGGTGAGTGTCACATTGGCTTTGGCGACTCCGGAGTCCACCGCGGCCATGAGATCGGAGGCAACCCGGGCGTTGTCCGCGTTCTTGCGGGTGATGGAAGTAATCTCTTCGGTCGATGCGGAGGTCTGCTGCAAAGAGGCAGCCTGCTCGGAAGTACCTTGCGCCAGTACCTGGCTCACCGCTGACACCTGAGCCGCCGCGCTGGCGACCTGCTCAGTGCCCTCACCGATCTCCACTACCGTGGCCTGTACCAAACTGTTCAAGCGCCGAACCATGAAGATCGACAAGGTCATGACAGTCCCGAAACCCAGTGCGACGCCAAGGCCGAACAGCCATAAACTATTGCTGATGGCGGCACGTTGGGACACCGTGCGTTTGCCCAGTTGCTCCACTACTTTGTCAATCAGGTCCGTCGGAGGCCGATCTTTGCCTTTTACCATCTGGTCGACTTCGTGCTGATTCTTTCCCCGGGATTTGACGAATTTCTCTAGACCCGCAGCGTAGGCTTTGCCAAGCTCCTGGTGGGATGTGCTGAAGTCGATCAAAGTGGCTCGCGCGTCCAGATCGGGGACCTGGCTCGCTAATTTGTTGGCCAGATCACGCACAGTCGTCTCATCCTGGTGGAATTGCTCAGTGTATTTCTTCAACGCAGCCGGATCCCCGCCGCGGATCAGAATATCCTTCCATTCCTGGACCTGCTTCTTGAACACAACCTGCATCTGACGGCTCATGTCCTGTTGTTGCGTTTCCCTGGTAAAGAGCTGCTCGTAAGCGGCAACAATGTGTTCTAAACGATAGAACAAGAACGCGGCCGCGCCTCCCCCGACCAGCCAGCTTAAAGCCACGATGGTCCAGATCTGAGTTGCCAGTTTTCGGTGCTTCATCAACGCTTCTCCTTGCCTGTGTTCCTGAGTACTTTCCCTTAATGCTTAGCCATCGGCATAGGTTTGAAAATTGAACTTAAAGAATCCATAAAGTTTTTTGAAACGACTCGTGAGTGGCCGCTGACGGGACCTATACTCGAAGAAAGAGTAGTCCAAACGGGGACCGGAGGAGTTTACTGAATCTTAACCCCGGTATTTCTCCCTAGATCTAATGCACGCTATCCTCCGAGGACGATAAAAGAGAAAAGCTCTGACGGGGCCCTCTCGCGAGGGACTCAATCGCAAAGCAATGCAAGAAAATCGCGCGATATTGTTGTCCGGATCCGTGCCCAGGAATGCGAGCACCAGCAAAGCAGGCGCTACTATGGCCGACGGCTGGCGGGCACCCCTGCCGATTCCATGCAAGCTACTCGTGTGGGGCGCGATCCCGGTGGCGGTCCAGATCGGCCTGGCGATCGGATTCGGGCCTACGGCGCATGGCGCTCTACTGTCGGAAGCACTGCAGGCCGTGGTCAGCGCGCTGAGCGCCGCGTTATGCTGGCGCGCCGCTGGCCGCGCGAGCGGCGTGAGCCGACTTTTCTGGCAGCTGGTGGGGCTCGCGATCGCAAGCCAAGCCGCCGGCGATCTGTGGTGGGGCTACCTGGAAGGCTGGCGCCACGAGTGGCCGATGGCGATGACGATGGGGCAATATCTTCCGTTTGTCAGAACACTGTTCCTCACACTGGCTTTGTTTCTTGACCTGGAAGAGAATTCGTCGAGTCCTGATTTCGGAACCGCGGTGGATCTGGTTCAAGTCGCCATCGTGTTCTTCCTGGTATACCTGTTGATCGGCTATATTCCCCAGCATTCTCCGGATCATCCGGCCACGCTGTTAGGCGTCCTTTGGGCTGTACTACCTCCGCGGGTGGTGTTGATCGCATTAGCTGTAGTGCAGACATACCGTGCCCGGCAACCCAGAGTTCGCGCCTTATATCGGGGCTTGACGGTTTATCTGCTCTGGTTCTTGATCGGTGAGGGCTCGGCGGCCTACTATCTGCTGACGCGGAGGATTTCGTCGGGATCCTTTTTCGATCTGGCGTGGATTGTGCCGGCGGTGGCAATCGGGCTGTGGGCTGGCTGTTTCCAGCGTGGGGGCGCAGACGCGGCTAGCGCCGAAGTCGGGCCCAAAACACTCAGTAACAGGCTGTTGACCAACGCCACGTTTGCGTTGGCTCCTCTGATCGTGCTTCTGCAGGTGGCGCAACTTCACGAAGAATTTCGCTTGTTACGCTATGCGCTCCTGGCTGCTTCCATCCTCTGCTTTGCCGCGCGTCTCGGGTTAAGTGAATACCGGCAGTTCCGGAGCCTGGAATCGCTCCGGCAACACAAGTTGAGCATCGAATCCGCCAAGGAAGACCTCCTCGTTCAAAAGGCGTTTCTGGAACAACTGATCGAAAGCGCGCCGGAAGCCATCGCGATCGTTGATCCGAACATGGTGGTGCAGCGCATCAATCGGGAGTTCACGCGCCTGTTCGGCTATGCACCCGAGGAAATCTACGGAAAGCCGCTCGACGCGTTTATCGTTCCCGAGGGCAAGGAAACGGAGAGCGTCGCGCTCAACCAGGAAGCCGGCCGGGGTAAAGTGGCGTCGATCGACACCAATCGAAAAAGCAAAGACGGCTGTCTGGTCGACGTCTCCGTCCTGGTGTCCCCTGTGATTCTCCGCGAAGATCGCCGGGCGATGTTCTGCATCTATCGCGACATCAGCGAAAAGAAACGCGTGGAGATTCAGTTACTGCAGTCACAGAAGCTGGAAGCGGTGGGCCGGCTGGCGGGCGGCGTGGCGCATGACTTCAATAACCTGCTGACTGTCATCAACGGCTACGGCGACCTTCTCTTGCGCCGCCTGACCTCCGGCGATCCGATCCGTCATCAAGTGGAACAGGTACGCAGGGCCGGCGAAAAAGCCGCGCAGCTGACTCAACAGCTGCTGGCCTTCAGCCGCAAGCAGATTATTCAACCCAAGCCCGTGGATCTGAACAGCCTGGTACGGGACTGCTGGGAAATGCTCAGCCGGCTGATTGGCGAAGACATCAAGTTGAATGTTGCTCTGGCGCCTTCGCTGGGGCAGATCATGGCCGATTCCGGTCAGATTCACCAAGTGCTCATGAATCTGCTGGTAAACGCCCGCGACGCGATGCCGGACGGGGGCAGAGTGACGATCGAGACCGCGAACGTGGAGATCAAAGGCACGGAGCGCCGCGAGGTCCCGGCCGGCTCCTACGTCCTTCTCGCGGTAACCGACTCCGGCGTCGGCATGGACGACGAGATGCGCCAGCACATTTTCGAACCGTTCTACACCACCAAGCCGCTCGGTGAAGGCACCGGTCTGGGCCTATCGATGGTTTACGGGATCGTCAAGCAAGGCGGCGGTTGGATTTGGGTCTACAGCGAACCCGGGCAAGGCACCACGTTCCGGATTTATTGGCCGCGAACGGACGCCACGGCCGCACCCGGCGACATCTCCCAGCATGCTCCCGCCGAATTGAACGGCAACGAGACGCTTCTGCTGCTCGAAGACGAGGAAGATGTGCGCGAGCTGGCCACCGAACTCCTCGGTTCCCTCGGTTACAGCATCCTGAAGGCCGCCAATGGCGACGATGCTTTGCAGATCTCCACCAGCTACCCGGAAGAGATTCATGTCCTCGTGACCGATGTCGTCCTGCCCGGCATGAACGGCCGGCAAGTCGCTGAGCGCCTCAAGGCTCAGCGTCCTCAGCTAAAGGTGCTATACACATCCGGGTACACGCAGGCCGCAATCGCACACCGCGGCGTCCTGGAGCAAGGCGTCGCTTTCATTCCGAAGCCGTACACGCCCGACGATCTGGCTGCGAAAGTCCGCGAGGTTCTCGCAGCGGACGACCATTTGCAATAAACTCGCCTTTACGCGGCTGTGCGGAGGGTGATACTTCCTCGACCGACTTAGTTACTTCGTAACCACGAGAATTGAAAACGAATCAGGCACCATCTTTCCTCCATACCCAGCCACTCCCGCCCTCGGCGGCCCGGTAGGAGGTAGAAAATCCGCAGCGAGCAGCAGGATGCGGTTTGTTTTGCTGTCCGATACCATCTGTTTGGCACTTTCCCTCGTTTGCTCGGTCTGCTCCTTGACGAAGCTGGTGGGACTAGTTTCCTTAATAACGGTAAGCGTCCCATCGATCTGCGCGCTATAAGCTTCATTCGTTTCCGGGTTGATAATGGTGGAATCGGCGGTGGATCCAATCGGAAGAGCATCCAGGATCTTTCCATCGGTGGCACTGAGAATCACCATCATCTGCGGCGCCCGGCAGCCCGCGAATAAAATTTCGTTCTTCACGTCGATCGCCAGTCCGGAACACCGTCCACCTTTAGGCGCCACGCTATACCGCGCGGCGACGGTGAGAGCCTTCGCGTCAATGACGGCGATGTCGTTCTTGTCTCTGACATCGACGTAAACGTGCCCTTTCCGATCCGTGGCGGCCTGCTCTGGCTCGCCGCCCAGATCAATCGTGCCCAGAACAGAGCCACTCACTGCGTCGATTACGGTTGAATTCGGAGTGACATGGCTGAAGATAAAGACACGTTCTGTAGATGGATCGAACAGAATGGCATCCGGGCGGCCTTGGACGTCAATGGTCTTGATCGTTTTCAGGGTCTTCGCGTCCCACATCACGACGGGTTGATTCGACTTCGCGACTTGCTGATTGGAGATGTCTGCTGGAATTGACGCCAATTCGAGACCGGAGATCGCCGTTTTGAACAGCAGGCTGCCGAACCATCCCGTCGTTCTCGCAGCATCTTCGCCGTGAGTCAAGACGGATTGCTCGTAGGCCAACGATTCTGCTTCGCCTTCGTCCGACGCGAACAACACAACGGCGTCCGGACGCTTTCGTCTTGTCGAGTCAGAACGACGCCATGCTGGCGATCGAAGTCTTTCAAGGAGTCCGGTGGCGGAAATCGCCGACCGGTTGCTTGCGCCTCGTGCAAATTCGTCGAGCCCCCCGGTAGGAGCAGTTCGAAACTGTGCTATATACCCATTCAAAGGGGGTAGTATGCGGCTGTGGTTCCGGGTTGTAGGTGTCCTGTGGGCAAGCGTGGTGACGGCCTTGGGCGCGACGGTGAGTGCTCAAGGCGTAACCCTGACTGTTACCACGGGGACTCTTCAGGTCATCTTCAATGGCGCTGATATCGTGGGCATAACGAACGTGGTTACAGGAGAGTCATACTTGCGGAACGCTTCGCCGTCAAGCCAGCTCGATCTTCAACTCGTAAACCCGCCGGGCGCGTCGCTTGCTCCTGCCGGGTCGTGGACCGTCGATTCGAACGGCTCTTCGGCGAGTCTTACCTTCACCGATTCCAACCGCACCGTCACCGTCAAAGTCAGTACCGATCCCACCGGCCAGCAGGTCGTCATCGGCTTCGATGGCCAGGCGAAGCAGGGCGGTTTGGAGCGCCTCGTCTGGGGACTCACGGGGTTCGATATGTCGGCTGGAGAATTCGTGCTTCCAGCCTCGGGCGGACTGACTCTGAACGGTTCCAGCCTGAGCGCCGGCAGTTACACCTTCTACCACGATCAATGGGAGGCGCCGTTTCTCCTCTTTCAGGGCAAACTCGGCGGCGTGAATGTCTACTCCACCGACGCCAAATCGCTCTGCAAGAACCTTCTCATCTCTCCCAATCTACAGCAGACCGCGAACGCGGCCATTCAGGTCGAGGCGCCAGGCCCGTGGAGCACCGCCACCGAGGCCGGCCCCATCGAATGGAGACTGGCGGCGTATTCAGGCGAGTGGCAGGCCGGCGCGCGGATTTATCGCGATTGGCACAACGCCGCTGTTCCAGCGGCGCCCCTCACCGGCGCCAGGGCATGGGTGAACAATATCCGTACCGTCGTCGAATATCAGGACGCGACGCCTTACCAAACATCCACCCTCGATTCCCTCGCCGCCGTGGTAAACCCCTCCCAAACCCTCCTCTATCTGGTCGCCTGGCGATCCAACCGGTATGACGTCGGTTATCCCGACTACAATTGGGACCCCTCCGTACCTGCTTTCATCGCCTATGCTCACACGCTCGGCTTTCGCGTCATGCTGCACACCGACTCTGTCGGCGTTTCGCTCACCAGCCCCGACTTCGCTTCCGTGCAGCAATACCAGGTCAAGGATCCCCTCACACTCGCGCCGCAGGGCTGGAACCTGAACCTTCCGGCGTCCACGCCCAACCGCTTCGCCTTCGTGACCCCCGCGGCTGCGGCATGGCGGCAGCTTTTCCGCACCCGGATCGCCCCTGCCATCCAGACCCTCCAGCCCGACGCCATCCATCTGGATGCTACTGTTTCCTACAATGACGGCAACGGTCTGATCAGCGGCATGAACTACAACCAGGGGCTCGCCCAACTGGAACAGGACCTGCTGGCCGCCTTCCCCGGTCTGGTGCTCGGAACGGAACAGGGTTTCGACGCCATTTCCCCCTGGGCGAGTTTCTCCCAGCCGCTCTATTGGTCCACTCTGGGGTCGGGCCTGAGCCCGGCCACTACGCCGCCCGCACCTGTGTCGGCTTACGCGCTGTCCAACGTCACGCGCTACTGGCACCTCGGCACCACCAACCCGGATACCGCCGGCTTCGTTCCCAACGTTTCGCAATACGAAGGCCAGGCCGTGCTGCCCACCTTCCGCACGGAAATCGCAAACTACGCCCAGCCGGACATCGCTCGTTTCTTCCGCGTCATCGCCGCATTTCAAAAATATAATCTGTCCCCCGCGTGGGACACTCCGTGGAATGGCGCGGTGGTGAAATACCAGGCAGCCGGCGGCGTCACCGCAACTCTGACCGACACCGGCACCATCGTGCAGCTTAGCCAGCAGCAATCCGGCGCTTCTAGCGTTCTGTACACACGCGTTCACGGAGTCAACCAGATCGATTCTTCGCTCTCGGTTCCCAACTGGCCTGCATACAATGGAACGGTCACGCTTGGGCTCAACCCCGCCAATCAGTATTGGCTCGATACCATCCCCAGGCCCGCCGGCTTAACGCACATCACTGCTTTGCCGCCCGGCGCCACCTTAGGTCTCGGGATCGGCACACTGGTAACGCCGCAGTTTGCCTATTTCCAGGTGTTACCGCCCGCCTCGCAAACGGGCTTCGATTTCTTCGCCAATCTTTGGCTGGCCAACGCCGGAGTGACCTACAACGGCGCCGACTACCCGCTCGCCAACGGCGCCACCGCCACCTTGACCACCATGACCGTGGGCGGCGTCTCCCGGCAAGCCATCTTGTGCCAACCGCCGTGGCAGGCGCAGATCGGCGGCGAAACGTTCGTCCAATACAGCGTGCCCATCCCGCAGAGCGGAGGCCAACTCTCCTTCGCCGCCGGCATTGCCGATTTCGACCTCGGGCAGCGGCAGGGTCCCATGACCTTCAAAGTCGAAATCAACGGCGCCATTGTCTGGCAGCAGGATGTTTCCACCGGAGCGTGGCAGTCCGGCTCCGTGGACACCGCATCCTGGGCCGGCGCCACAGTGAGAATTCGCTTTATCAGCAATCCCGGGCCTTCCGGAGATCTCGGTTTTGCGGGCGGAGGGTGGAGCGCCCTCCAGTTGGCCCCACCGTCCGCCGGTACCCTCAGCGGAATCGGGATTAGCGTGCCGCAGGGGCTTTCGGCGTCCAACGCCATCACTACCGGCGGCACCGTCGCCGTAAGTGCCGGCAACATTACGGTGAATAATCTCTCGCCCGGCGGAATCATCTTGCTCCTCACTGGACAGCCCACTCAAACCGCATCCGGTCAAAGCCTGCTGAACCTTCCGTTCACGCTCGCGCAAGGTTCGAATTCGTCCCTGGCGCAAGTAGGCCCTCCCGCCTATAGCGGAACCGGAACCATCGGACCCGTGTCTTCCGGCGGGGTCACCAAGCCGGCGCTCAACGCCTTCGGCCCGCCCAACGGCCAGACCATCCTCTCCTGGCTGCTGCATCTGCCCGCTTCGCCGCTGAATTTTTCCTTCAGCGCCGGTTTCTGGGATCACGTGTCGCCGCCCTACGCTCAGGGATATCTCATGTCCCTGCGCGTCAACGGCGTCATTCTCTGGCAGCGCAACGTCAACGTGCCTCCGTCCTGGCAACCGGGCGCCATCGACCTTTCGCCTTGGGCTGGCCAGACGGTTCTCATTGAGTTGATCACGGACACGCTCGGTAACAACACCGATGACTTCACCTCCTGGGGCGACCTGGTGTTCGGCGGCCCCGGCACCGCCAGTTGCCTCGCATCCGTGCCTGCCGCGGACCTTTCAATCAGCGTCGATGCTTCCGGCGGCAACCAATCGATTCCAGTGACCGTGGCTGCGGGATGCGATTGGGCGACATTCTCTCCAACCGACTGGATTACCGTTACCCCATCCTCCGCCAACGGTAATGGCGCCGCGTCTCTCACCATCGCCACGAACGCGGGACCGCAGCGCCAGAGCTGGGTGAGCGTGGCCGGCTACATCGTGAGCGTGACTCAAGCCGGCGCGGCTGCGCAAAGCGGCCCGGAGATTTCACTCGTGAGCACCATCGCGGGAGGGGCACAGGTCACCGCGCCAAACACCTGGCTCGCCATCTATGGAGTCCGCCTTTCGGCAACCACGCGGCAATGGCAGCATTCGGATTTTATCAACGGCCAGATGCCGGTACAACTGGACGGAGTGAGCGTGTCAGTAAATGGCAAGGCGGCATTCGTCGAATACATCAGTCCGACGCAGGTCAACGTTCTGACGCCGCTGGACAGTAGCCAAGGAACCGTGCAGATCACCGTGACGAGCAGTGGCGTGGCTAGCACACCGCTGTGGATTCCGATGCAGGCAGTTGCACCTGCCTTCTTCCTGTTTTCCGGAAGTCAGTACGTGGCCGCTACTCACGCGGCAGGCAACTATCTCGGCCCGCTGAGCCTTTATCCGGGCACAACGACGCCAGCCAGCCCGGGAGAACCGATCACCGTTTACGCCGGCGGGTTCGGCCAAACCATTCCTCCCCTGACGAATCGTTCGGCTTCTCAGAGTGGGACCCTTCCGCCCCCACTGCCAGTCTTCACAATCTCCGGCATCCCCGCCGAAGTCCAATTTGCCGGCGTTGTGGCTCCCGGGCTCTATCAGTTCAATATTGTCGTACCGCCATCAGCGCCAAGTGGGGACGACCCGATCCAGGCGACATATGCGGGCGCCGCTACACAATCAGGAGCTCTGATCTCGGTACAGCATTGACGCCTGCTTAATGTAAGTCGGGCGCGACATGGAGTCTCCGACGGGTATCCGGGGACACAACTGCTCCTCCAAGCGCACGGTCGGCCACCGGAATCATTCAAGTTGACGGTTCTAGTCGCCATGTCGTACATTGGCCAGGCTCGGAGGGAGGTTTGACAGCGCGACCCCGGTGGCGCCGGGCGGTCTCAAACCGACAATACGATCAGCTTTCGGGCCTCGGTTTGCGGGCGTTACCCCTCTCCGTCAGCGCCACAAAACGCGAATGCCTGAGGTGCTTGTCCGGCGTCCATTCCAAAAATTCAAACTGGCCCACAAACATCGGCTTCACCCACCGGCAGTTTTTCATTTTCTCCGCGGTGAGTCCCTCGCCCCATCGCCCAGCCCGCGCCTCGGGCAAGTTGGCAAACGGGCACTCGCTGGTCTCCAGTCCCCGGAACGTCCGCATGAGCGTCTCCCGCAGGGCCGGCGTAAATCCACTGCGCGTGCGCGCGGCATAGAGCAACCGCGGGCCGTCGAAGTAACCGATGATCAACGCGTCGAAGGTCCTTCCACCCAGCGTGTAGCCGCCGATCACGAATTCTTGGCTACGATTGACCCGCATCTTGGCCCAGGCGCCGGAGCGCTGGCCGGGCTCGTACCGGCTGTCCCGGCGCTTCGCGACGAGGCCCTCAAAGCTCTGGACACGCACGGCGTGGACCAACTCGTCAAATGTGCCTGGCAGCTCTGGCGACGGCCGGATGGGATCGCTGAGATGGGGGAGGACCTTTTCTGCTAGCAATTGCTTCCGGCGGTCCAGCCTCTCCGCGCATAGGTCCCGGCCGGCTAGCACCATCACATCGAACACGTAGTAAACGATGGCGGCCTTAGTTGAGCCATGGTTTTGGAGTGCGGTGAACGATGGCTTTCCGGCTTCGTCGAGCGCAACGATCTCGCCATCAACGACGGTGTTGTCGGGAAGATTCGCCAGAGCCTTCAGGATGCTCGGATACCTCCGGCCGAAGCCCTTCTCGTTCCGAGACCACAAATGCACGCGGCCCTCCGCCTTCGCCGCGATCGCCCGGAAGCCATCCAGTGTCAGCTCGTAGAGCCAGTTTGGGCCTTCCGGCAGGCGTTCGGTGCGCGCCAACAGCATGGGCTGGATGAATCCCGCTTTGGTCTTCGCACGGGGCACAGAGGTCTACATGATGGCAAAGGTGAACTGTGGATTCAAATCAACGCCTCCGGGGCCGCTTAGTCTCGGTTTTGGCTGCGTCGAATCGTTCCGCGAGTGCGGTAAATCCAGGGGTCGGACCGCCCCAGTGCAATTGGTCAACGTCCTCGAAGAGGGTTATGTCGGTCCGCAACGTGGCGAGCGTTCGGAATAGCAGCGCCTGGTCGCGCTCGCTCGACAGCGTCTGTGCGAGGGCACTGGCGTTGGCCGCGTTCACGTGCCATTCCTGCCAGTCCGCGGGGATCGATTCCAGATGGCCAAAC